>Ga0208266_100094_pt1 | contig 44443 bp, 41 predicted proteins | sample LakWasMet67_HOW9_2_FD_183897 | JGI IMG/M metagenome (GOLD analysis project Ga0208266, IMG submission 183897) | Freshwater sediment methanotrophic microbial communities from Lake Washington under simulated oxygen tension - Sediment Metagenome... | ecosystem: Environmental > Aquatic > Freshwater >...
CCTGGCCACTGTGGCTGCCGGCCGCCGTGGGTGGGTCGGGCCTGGTGTCGCTGGCCACGCTGAACGCCACCCGGGCGCAGCGCTTCCGTGGCCTGGCCGTGGCACGGCTGCTGCAGTACGGTGGTGCGGCCCTCGGGCAGACCCTGGCCGGCCTGCTGCACGCGGGTGTGACGGGCCTGATCGCCGCGCCCATCGCCGCCACGCTGGCGGCCACTGCGGCCCTGGGCTGGCCAGGGCCGCGCCGGGCGGCGGCAGCCCCCGGAACGGCCCCCGGCGGCATGCCGGCAGCGCCGGGCTGGCGCGCCGTGGCGCGGCGCCACCGCAGCTTCCCCTTGTTGAACACCCCCCATGCCTTTCTGGGTGCCTTGCAGGACACGCTGGCCGTGGCCTTGATCGCTGGCAGCCTGGGCCCGGCCGCGGCCGGCGCCTGGGGCCTGGCACTGCGCTACCTGAAGGCCCCGGCCACCCTGGTGGGCGGCGCGGTGTCGCAGGCGCTGTACCCGCGGCTGGCCGCGCTGGGGGCTGCGCACGCTGGCAGCGGCGCGGCCGGCTGCACCCCGGCTGGCCGCCGCCTGGTGCTGCGCACCATGGCGCTGCTGGGCCTGCTGGCCGCGCCGCTGGTGGCCGGGCTGTGGTGGCTGGCGCCGGCGCTGTTCGGCTGGGCCTTCGGCCCTGGCTGGGTGGACGCCGGTGAGCTGGCGCGCGCGCTGGCGCTGTACATCGGCCTGCACTTCATCGCTTCACCGCTGGGCGTGGTGACCATGGCCTGGCAGGCCCAGGCCTGGGCGCTGAAGCTGGCGCTGGTGGGTCAGGTGGTGTTTGTCGCCGCGCTGGCCGGTGGCCTGGCCTGGGGCGGCCTGCGTGGCGCGGGCTGGGCCGTGTCGGCCGGCATGGCGCTGTATTTCGGCTGGTACTTTTTCCGGCTGGCCACCTGGCCGGTGGACGCCGTACCGGCTGCCGCGGTGGGAGCGGCGCCGTGAGTGGTGCCGTGCGTGGGGCCTGGCGCGGCACGCTCAACCGCTGGCGGCGGCGGCTGGCACAGGCCCTGCTGCACCGGGTGGTGTTCGGCGAGACCTCGGGCGGCCGCTACCTGCCCAACACCCGCATCGCGCCGTCCACCTGCATCGAGCATGAAGACCGGCTGCAGCTGGCCGACCATGTCTTCATCGGCGCCTTCAACTTCATTGAGGCCAGTGGCGGCGTGGCGCTGGGCGAGGGCGTGCAGATCACCCACCATGTCAGCATCGTCACCCACAGCTCGCACCGCGCTCAGCGCCTGCTGGGCCGGGCCTATGTGGGCTGGTCGGGTGAACGCCCGGGCTGGGTGGCCGGCGCGGTGGAGATCGGCCCCTACTGCTTCATCGGCCCGCACAGCCTGGTCGAGCCAGGCAGCCGGCTGGGCCGCGGCTGCATCGTGCGCGCCGGCAGCGTGCTGCGCGGTGACTTCCCCGAGTTTTCGGTGATCGCCGGCAACCCGGCGGTGGTGGTCGGTGACAGCCGCGACGGTGATGCCCGCTGGCTGGCCGAACAACCCGTGCTGCGCGCCCACTACGCCGCCTGGGCGGGGCCGGTGGCCGGCCCGGTTGAGGGCGATCGATGAGGCTGGTGCTGCTGGGCGATGGCGAGAGCCCGCACCTGCTGAAGTGGGCGCGCGCGCTGGCGCCGCAGGTGGAGCTGTGGGCGGCCTCTTCGCGTGGTTTTGCGCCGGGCTTCGACGCGCTGGTGCCGGCCGAGCGCCGGCTGGCGCTGGGCACCCGGCCCGACTTCGAAGGTGGCAATGCCGCGCTGCTGCGCCAGCTGCCGCGCCTGGCGCGCTGGCTGCGCGGCGTGCGTGCCGACTGGATCCACGCGCATTACCTGAGCTCGCACGGCACGCTGGCCTGGTTGGCCACGCGGCTGCTGGGTGTGCCCGGCCGGGTGGTGGGCTCGGCCTGGGGCTCGGACATCCTGGTCACGCCGCAGCGCAGCGTGGTGATGCGCTGGCTGACCCGCCGCGTGCTGTGTGCCTGTGCCTTGACCACCAGTGATTCGCAGGTGATGGCCCGGCGCATGCACGAATTGGGCGCCGGCGAGGTGATGACCTTCCCCTTCGGCCTGGAGGCCCTGCCGCCCCTGCCGCCGCCCGGCCACAAACGGCCGCACCGCTGCTTTGCCAACCGCGGGCTGGAGACCATCTACGCGCCGCAGCGCGTGCTGCAGCAGTTTGCCGCCCTGGCCGCCGACTGGCCCGACGCCGAGCTGGTGGTGGCCAATGACGGTTCGCTGCGCCCGGCGCTGCAGCGCCAGGCGGCCGAGCTGGGCCTGCAGGCCCGCATCCACTTCGTCGGCCGGCTCGACGCCGTCGCCCAGGCGCAGCAGTACGCGGCGGCGCGCTGGTACCTCAGCCTGCCCGAGAGCGATTCGGTGTCGGTGTCGGTGCTGGAGGCCCTGGCCCACGGCTGCCTCCCCATCCTGTCCGACCTGCCGGCCAACCACGAGCTGGTGCGCCGCGGCGACAACGGCTGGGTGCTGGACGGCCCGGCCCTGGCGCGTCACACCGACCTGGACCCGCTGCTGCAGCGCGCCGAGGCCATCGCCGCCGCCAACCACGCCTGGGTCGCCGAGCACGCGATGTTCGCGCGCTCGGTGGCCAGCTTCCTGGCCCGGCTGCGGGCGATCCAGACCGAACCCGCCGCATGAACATCCTCTACCTCAACCACTACGCCGGCAGCCCCGCGCTGGGCATGGAGTACCGGCCCTACTACCTGGCGCGGGAATGGGTGCGGGCCGGCCACCGGGTGCAGATGATCGCGGCCGACTTCTCGCATGTGCGGGCGCGCCAGCCGCGCCCCGGCGACGAGACCCTCGACGGCATCGCCTACCGCTGGCTGCCCACGCCGCGTTACCAGGGCAACGGCCTGGGCCGGGTGTGGAACATCTGGCGCTTCCTGTCCCAGGTCTGGGCCCAGACCGGCCGGCTGGTGCGCGAGTTCCAGCCCGACGCGGTCATCGCCTCCAGCACCTACCCGATGGACATCTGGGTGGCGCGGCGCATCGCCCGGCGTGCTGGCGCGGTGCTGGTGTTCGAGGTGCATGACCTGTGGCCGCTGAGCCCGATCGAGCTGTCGGGCATGTCGCCCCGGCACCCCTTCATCCGCCTGTGCCAAGCCGCCGAGGACGCGGCCTACCGCGATGCCGACCGCGTGGTCAGCATGCTGCCTAAGGTGCAGGGCCACATGGCCGCCCATGGCCTGGACCTGGCCAAGCTGGTGATCGTGCCCAACGGCATCACGCTGGACGAATGGCCGCAGGGCGGGCAGGACAGCACACCGCCGCTGCGCGAGGATGTGGCCGCCGCCATCACCACCCAGCGCGCGGCCGGCCGCACCGTGGTGGGTTATGCCGGCTCCATGGGCCTGCCGAATGCGCTGGACGTGCTGCTGGACGCCGCCAGGCAGCTGCAGCGTGAACCCATCGCCCTGGTGTTGGTGGGCGACGGCCATGAGCGTGCGCGCCTGGCGCAGCGGGTGGCCACCGAGGGCCTGAGCCATGTCACGCTGCTGCCGCCCATCCCCAAGGCCCAGATCCCGGCGCTGCTGGCCCAGCTGGACATCGCCTACATCGGCTGGCAGCGGGTGCCGATCTACCGCTTCGGCATCGCGCCCAACAAGCTGATGGACTACATGATGGCCGGCTGCGCCGTGCTGCACAGCGTGGACGCCGGCAACGACCCGGTGGCCGAAAGTGGCTGCGGCCTGACGGTGGCGCCCGAAGACCCCACCGCCGTGGCCGACGGCCTGCGCCGGCTGGCGGCGCTGGCGCCCGACGAGCGCCGCGCCATGGGCGCCCGCGGCCGCGCCTTCGTGCTGGCCGAGCACACCTACCCGGTGCTGGCCCGGCGCTTTCTGCAGGCGATGCAGCGATGAACACCCCGCGGCCCGACGACGAGCCCCGCGCCGTCGCCGAGCGCTACGCCCGGCGGGCCACGTCGGGCGCCGGGCCGGACCGCTACAGCCTGCTGCGGCCCGACGTGTGGTTGACGGTGCAGGAGCGCCAGCGCGCGATGCTGCGGCTGTTGGTCCGCCAGGGCCTGACGAACCTGCCCACGCTGCGCGTGCTGGAGGTGGGCTGCGGCGCCGGCGGCAATCTGCTGGAGCTGCTGCGTGCCGGCTTTGCGCCACAGCACCTGGCCGGCGCCGAACTGCTGCCCGAGCGCCTGGCCCTGGCCCGGGCCGTGCTGCCGGCGGCCGTCACGCTGTGGGGCGGTGATGCGGCGGCGCTGGACATCGCCGCCGGCAGCCGCGACATCGTCTTCCAGTCCACCGTGTTCTCCTCGCTGCTGGACGACGCCTTCCAGCAGCGCCTGGCCGATGCGATGTGGCGCTGGGTGGCGCCGGGTGGCGGCGTGCTGTGGTACGACTTCACCGTGAACAACCCCGGCAACCGTGACGTGCGCGGCGTGCCGCTGGCCCGGGTGCGCCAGCTGTTTCCGCAGGCCACCGTGTTGGCGCAGCGCATCACGCTGGCCCCACCGCTGGCCCGGGCGGCCTGCCGGCTGCATCCGGCGCTGTACCCGCTGCTCAACGCCTTGCCGCCGCTGCGCACCCATGTGCTGGCCTGGCTGCACAAGCCGGCCGGATGAAACAGCCCATGCGCCGTAAAATTGTGGGTTTCCCCGGGCCGGACGGCCCACCCACCGCCCCCGCTGCCCACGCCGCAGCAACCGGACCCGCCCCCCGATGAGCCAAGACAAGCTGCCTTTCCTGCCCTTTGCGCTGCCCGAGATCGGCGAGGACGACATCGCCGAGGTGGTGGACACGCTGCGCAGCGGCTGGATCACCACCGGCCCCAAGGCCAAGCGTTTCGAGGCCGACTTCAAGGCCTGGCTGGGCGACGCCGGCGACAACACCGACGGCCTGCACTGCATCGCCGTCAACTCGGCCACCGCCGGCCTGCACCTGGCACTCGAAGCCATCGGCATCGGCCCCGGCGACGAGGTCATCACCACCACCCACACCTTCACCGCCACCGCCGAGGTGGTGCGCTACCTGGGCGCCGACGTGAAGCTGGTGGACATCGATGCGGCCACGCTGAACATCGATCCACGCCTGATCGAGGCGGCCATCACGCCGAAGACCAAGGCCATCCTGCCCGTGCACTACGCCGGCCTGGCGGCCGACATGCCGGCCATCCACGCCATCGCCCGCCGCCATGGCCTGAAGGTGGTGGAAGACGCGGCGCACGCCCTGCCCACCACCAGCGCCGGCCGCCGCGTGGGCACGCTGGACAGCGATGCCACCGTGTTCAGCTTCTACGCCAACAAGACCATCACCACCGGTGAGGGCGGCATGCTGGTCACGCGCGACGCGGCGCTGGCCAAGCGGGCCCAGGTGATGCGGCTGCACGGCATGAGCCGTGACGCCTTCGACCGCTTCACCGCCACCGTGCCCAGCTGGTACTACGAGATCGTGGCGCCCGGTTTCAAGTACAACCTGACCGACATCGCCGCCGCGCTGGGCCTGGGCCAGCTGAAGAAGGCGCATGGTTTTGCCCAGCGCCGCGCCGCCATCGCCGCGCGCTACAACGCTGCGTTTGCCGACCTGCCGGTGATCACCGCGCCCGCCGCGCCAGCCGGTGAACTGCACCCCTGGCACCTGTACGTGCTGCGCCTGCGGCCGGCCGCCGGCATCGCACGCGATGCCTTCATCGAGCGCCTGTTTGCGCTGGGCATCGGCTGCAGCGTGCACTACATCCCGCTGCACCTGCAGCCCTACTGGCGCGACCGCTACGGCCTGCGCGCCGAGGACTTCCCGGCCAGCCAGCAGGCCTACGAGCAGATGCTCAGCCTGCCGGTCTACAGCCGCATGGGCGACGCCGACGTGGACCGCGTGATCGCCGCGGTGCGTGGCCTGCTGGCGGCGGCCTGAGCCTCAGCCGCCCGCATCCGGCCGTGACCCTGCTGATGGCCAAGCGCCTGTTCGACCTGCTGGGCGCCACCGTGGCGCTGGGGCTGCTGGCGCCGCTGCTGGTGCTGGTGGCGCTGGCGGTGCGGCTGGACAGCGCCGGCCCGGTGTTCTTCCGCCAGGAGCGGGTGGGGCGTGGTGGTGTGCCCTTCCGCATCCACAAGTTCCGCACCATGCGCGTGGACGCGCCGGCGCTGGGCCCGCAGGTCACGGTGGGGCGGGATGTGCGCATCACCCGCGTCGGCCATCTGCTGCGCCACTACCGCATCGACGAGCTGCCGCAGTTCATCGACGTGCTGCTGGGCCGCATGAGCCTGGTCGGCCCACGCCCCGAGGTGCCGCGCTTCGTCGCCCACTACCCGGCCGACCTGGCCGCGCAGGTGCTGGCGGTGCGGCCCGGCATCACCGACCCGGCCTCGCTGGCCCACATCGACGAGGCCGCGCTGCTGGCCGCCGCCAGCGACCCGGAGCGTGAATACATCGACCACATCCTGCCGCGCAAGCTGGCCCTGCAGGCCGAGTACGCTGCCCGCGCCACGCTGTGGTCCGACCTGGCCGTGCTGGGCCGCACGCTGAAGGTGCTGGTGTCGCGATGAGGGGGCGCGCATGACCTTCTGGCACCGGCTCGACCGCTTCCTGGCCCGCCTGCGCCCGCACCGCGAGCCGCTGGCGCTGCTGATCGACGGCACGGTGGTGGCGCTGGCCTGGAACATCACCTACCTGTTCCGCCTGGGCTTCGAGCGCTGGATCAGCGCCCGGCCGGCCTACGACGGCTGGGTGCTGCTGGGCATCGTGGTGGCTTACGGCGTCGCGTTCAGCGCGCTGCGCGTGCCACAGGGCATGTGGCGCTTCTCCGGCTTCGGCGAGGTCAAGCGCCTGGCCCTGGCCTGCCTGCTGGCCGGGCTGAGCTGCGCGGTGGTGGTGCTGATGTTGCAGCTCAGCCAGGTGCCGCGTGCGGTGCTGGCGCTGCACCCGGTGGTGGCGCTGATGGGCCTGGCCCTGGTGCGCCTGGTCTACCGCATGGTCTACGAGCATGGCCGCGCGCAGATCACCGGCAGCGACACCGAGATCCGCCGCGCCATCGTGATGGGCGCCGGCGAGGCCGCGCGCCGCCTGCTGGCCGGCATTCACCAGCAGGGCTGGATCGTGCTTGGCCTGCTCGACGACGACCCGGCCAAGCAGGGCGCGCGCATCGCCGGCCTGCCGGTGCTGGGGCCGCTGGCGGCCATCGCCGACAAGGCGGTGCGCGGCGCGGCCACGCATGTCATCGTGGCCATGCCGGCGGCCAAACCGGCGCAGCGCCGCCGCGCGCTGGCACTGGCCGCACCCACCGGCCTGCCGGTGCTCACCGTGCCCTCGGCCGACGAACTGCGCGAGGGCCCGGACGCCGCCAAGTCGGCCATCGAGCGGGTGCGCGACATCGAGCCCGAGGACCTGCTGGGCCGCGAGCCGGTGCAACTGGACCAGGCCGGCATCGGCGAGGTGCTGGCCGGCAAGACGGTGCTGATCACCGGCGCCGGCGGCAGCATCGGCAGCGAGCTGTGCCGCCAGGTGGCGCGCTTCCGGCCGGCGCGCATCGTGCTGTACGAGCTGAGCGAGTTCAACCTCTACAGCATCGAGCAGGACCTGGGCGAACGTTTCCCCGGCCTGCCGCTGCTGCGGGTGATCGGCGACGTCAAGGACCTGGCCCACCTGCGTCAGACCTTTGCGCATTGGCGGCCGCAGGTCGTCTTCCACGCCGCGGCCTTCAAGCATGTGCCGCTGATGGAGGAAGACCACAACGCCCTGGCCGCGCTGCGCAACAACACCCTGGGCACCTGGCACGCGGCCCTGGCGGCGGCCGAGGTGGGCGCCGAGCGCTTTGTGCTGATCAGCACCGACAAGGCGGTGAACCCCACCAATGTGATGGGCGCCACCAAGCGCGCCGCCGAGATGGTGGTCAGTGCGATGGCCGCCGAGCACCCTGGCACCCGCTTCATGGCGGTGCGCTTCGGCAATGTGCTGGGCAGCAGCGGCAGCGTGATCCCGAAGTTCAAGGAGCAGATCGCCAAGGGCGGGCCGGTCACCGTCACCCACCCGGACATCATCCGCTACTTCATGACCATCCCCGAAGCCGCCCGCCTGGTGCTGCAGGCTGCCGCCATCGGCGACAGCGGCCAGGTGCTGGTGCTGGACATGGGCGAGCCGGTGAAGATCGTCGACTTGGCCAAGGATCTGATCCGGCTGTCGGGGCATTCGGTGGACGAGATTTCCATCGTTTTCAGCGGGTTGCGACCCGGAGAGAAACTTTACGAGGAACTTTTGGCCGACGGCGACACCACGTTGCCGACCTCGGTGAGCCGCTTGCGCCTTGCACGTCTGCAGGGTGGGCTTTTTAGTCGGGAGATATTGGCGGCATTGGGTGGGAACCTTGAAGGCCAGGGCTACACAGGAACTTCAGTTCGTGCTTGGCTGCATGCACTTGTCCCGGAGTACAGGGCAAGTTGACGTTGCTGTAGACAAAATGCTGAAAAACAGAAATATTGGCAATATTCCGTCGGTTCAGTACCTTAGAGGGATTGCGGCCCTCATGGTTGTCTTGTTTCACGCGAGCCGCGAAATTAGAAGCCAGATTGGCGTAACTACGTTGGCTTGGGGTGAATTCGGGGTTGATATATTCTTTTGCATCAGTGGATTCGTGATGATGCACTCGGTGGCCGCAAGCGGCAAACCGCCAACCTTCACGGGATTCATGAAGAACCGGTTCATTCGAATTGCCCCACTGTATTGGTTGATGACCGCCTTGATGGCGTGCGCTATCTATATAAAGCCCGAGATATTCAAGTCGGCCGTCCTGAACTTTGAACACTTGGCATTGAGTTTGCTGTTTATCCCGCATTTCCATCCTGGTATTGAAATGGCTGTAATGCCCATCCTGGTCCCGGGGTGGACCTTGAGTTATGAAATGTATTTTTACATTCTTTTTGGTTTATCCCTCGCGTTACCTGAACGACTCAGAATAGCTGCTGTCACTTTGATGTTGGTGTGTGGTCACGCTGCTGCAAATTCTGGGGCCTTCGGGAAATCTGCAGGAACTGAATTTTTCGCGAATTCAATGGTCTATGAATTTCTGCTTGGAATGGTGATATCGGTCTTGTATAAATACTCTCTGACCTTGCCGGTATCGCTCGCAGCGGTCGGCGCGCCGGCAGCGTTTGTGTTGGTTGTTGCATGCTCTCAACTGGGGAATAGATTGGCCACTGCCGGCATCTTTTCTGCACTTTTGCTGTATGCGGCAATTTCCATTCCGGTCCGGGTGAACAAGGGTCCGCAGTCATGGCTGGCGATGTTGGGCGATTCGTCTTATTCGCTGTATCTGTCCCACATCTTTTCAATTGGAATTGTCGGGCTGCTTTGGCGGCGCCTGAGCCTTGTTCGAGCTGATGATGCATTGCTTCCTGCAATGCTATATCTGTGTATTTGCGTACTGTTCTCGGTTATTGTTGGATTTATTCTGCACAAATTGGTTGAAGTTCCGTTGACCAATTGGACACGGTTGCAGCTCCAATGAGCAAAATGACCCCTGTTGTAATAACTATTCTTCCAATGGTTGGTGGCCGAGCGCTGGCAAGCCTGCATTGCAGTGAATTGGTAAAGCGGGCCGGGAAAGATGGATTTGGCGCTTGCTTCGATGGCTTCGATCAAGTCGAAACAAGACTTGCCACACCACATTGATCATTCCCACTACGGTCCCAATCCCACATGACAACAACAGCAGCGGGTTTGAAAGCTAAGACCACGGAACTTGTCGACCCCGTGTATGCCATGTGGAAGGAGGGCCTGGTCATGCTGGCCTCGGCTTTGATCTTTTTCAAAGACTACTTCATCATGACGATTGGGGTTCGTGTCGAGATCATTGGAATAGCAATAATATTGGTTCTCGCGATATTTTCTGCCAGGAAGATCGGCTACTTCACGGCCTTGCGGGGCTGGCACTATTTGCTCGTTCTATTCGTGCTGTTTGTGGCGTTGATTTCATCAACAAATTCTGGCGTTATAAATTCAAGCAGTTACTTCGCGTCATTCGTGGTCGCGACACTGCTCGTGATAGTGAGGCCTCGGTATTTTCTCAAATCGATGACTATTCTGATGTCATTGAACTTCTTGATCCAGTTGATTGAAGTGATTACAGGGCAGTTTCTCTTCGTGTATGTGGATGATGAATATGAATACGATGAGAAAATGCTGAGTGTTGGGGACGATTCTTTTCGTGCCAAAGGACTGTTTGGCTCGCCGCTTAACGCAATAAGTATTGCGTTGTCCTTGGCATTTTTGAACCCAAGATATATTTATGGCTGGGTATTATTGATTCTGTCTTCAAGCCTTGGTCAAGGTCGATTGGGGATGTCTGTTGGATTCGTTGGACTCTTGGTTGCGCTGCTCAATCAGGCCAATGCATCAACCAGCGTCAGGGTTCAAAAAATTGTCATTGGGGTTTTGTCGATTGCTGGCGCGGTGTTTTTGTCGATTGTCTTTGGATCAGAGGAGTCCATTGATCGACTCTTGTCCGCAGCATCTCCAGAGAATTCTCAGAATGTTTCGAGACTTTTGATATGGGGTGTCGCAATTTCGCAATTGCTGGACTATGATCTGGTATCTCACCTGTTCGGCAACTACGGGCTTATAAAAAGAGTTATTGGCGGAACCGAGAGTGACTGGCTGAGATTGTGGCTCGATAACGGGCTCTTCTTCTTCTTGCTCTATTTCGTGCCATTGGTGATCGGAATGGTTCGGAATTTCAACCAGAGGCGATGGCCGGAGTTTTCTGCTTATGGTTTGCTCATCTTCGTCATGGCGGTATATCCGCATGGGCAGTCCATGCCCAACGGCACCCTGCTGTGGTTGACTATTCTTGTAACCTTGTATCGGCGACAATCCATCCTTGACTCCAAACTGGCGGACCGCTAGTGTTCTGAGTTTGTCGGATGCACCTGACTTCGCTGTTTCATGGTTCAACGGCACAATTGCCGACTTCTTTGGATCGGATTTGGCGTTTGGCCTCGTGGCCGAGGCGGATCGCTTGGCTGGGAGGAATGAGGTATCAGCCTAGAAGTCAAGCAGGCAAAAATTTTCGATTCATTGATGATCGAATCATGTAGTGTCTAGCGACGGGCTCCATAAATTCAATTCTTCCATTTGGAAATGGTTTGTGCAGCACACCGAATTCCACTCGGCTTACCTGGGTTGAGAGCTATATTTGGTGCCATCAGGCAGCTGTTTATTTTTTAGGTTGATGTGATGACTCTCACGAAAGGCGTGCCTTCCGAGCGTAAATTCGGGGCAATGTTTGCTGTTGTTTTTGCGGCGATGGCCTTGTTCAATTTGTTCAAAGGGGCGGTTGCCTGGGCCTTTTGCCAGGGTTTTCTGGCCTTGGTCTTTGCCGCATTGGCGTGGGTTTTGCCACACTGGCTGGCGCCATTGAATCGAGCCTGGTTTCAGCTGGGTTTGCTGATGGGCCGTGTGGTCAGCCCGGTGGTCTTGGGGGTGTTGTTTTTCGGTCTCATCACGCCCGTGGGCTGCATCGGCCGTTGGTTGGGGCGCGACGAACTGCGCCTGCGCCGCAGCGATCGACCAAGCCACTGGATCGATCGAAAGCCTGCCGGGCCCGCGCCCGATTCCTATAAGAACCAATTCTGAGCATCATGGATTTCATCAAAGAGATGTGGGCCTTCCTGCGCAGCCGCAAAAAGCTGTGGTTGCTGCCGCTGGTGGTGATCATGGTGTTGCTGGGCGGGCTGCTGGTGCTGGCGCAGGGCTCGGTGATCGCGCCCTTCATCTATACCCTGTTCTGACGCCTGCTCGATGAAGATCCTGGGCGTCTCGGCCTATTACCACGATGCGGCGGCCTGCCTGGTGGTCGACGGTCGCATCGTGGCCGCAGCGCAGGAAGAGCGCTTCACCCGCATCAAGCACGATGCCTCGTTCCCGGCACGGGCGTTGGTCTACTGCCTGGCCGAAGGTGGCTTGCGCGCGTGTGACATCGACCACGTGGTCTTCTACGACAAGCCATTCCTCAAGTTCGAGCGCTTGTTTGAGACCTACCTGGCGTTTGCGCCCTCGGGTTTCGGATCGTTTGCGCGGGCGCTGCCGGTGTGGCTGAAGGACAAACTGTTCCAGAAGCAGGGCATTGCGCGTGACCTGGCCCAGTGTCTTGGCGATGACATCGATTGGGCTTGGCGTTTGCTGTTTTCCGAGCACCACCTCAGTCATGCCGCCAGTGCGTTCTATCCTTCACCGTTTGAAGAGGCGGCCGTGCTCACGCTTGATGGCGTGGGCGAGTGGACCACCACCTCGCTGGCCGTAGGCCAAGGCAACCAGTTGGATGTGCACAGGGAGATCCGGTTTCCGCATTCGCTGGGCCTGCTGTATTCGGCCTTTACCCAGTACACCGGCTTCAAGGTCAACTCGGGCGAATACAAGGTCATGGGTCTGGCACCCTACGGCGAACCGCGCTATGTGGATCTGATCAAGCAGCACCTGATCGACATTCGTGACGATGGCTCGTTTGCTCTCGACATGGCCTTTTTTGACTACTGCACCGGCGACCACATGGTTAACGGGCGCTTCGAACGTCTGTTCGGTGCGCCGGCTCGCCAACCCGAATCGGCTCTGGGCCAGCGTGAGATGGACCTGGCCGCCTCGGTGCAGGCTGTGGCCGAAGAGGTGGTGCTCAAACTGGCGCGGGGCGCGGCTCGCAGCACCGGGCAGAAGAACCTCTGCCTGGCTGGCGGCGTGGCGCTCAACTGCGTGGCCAATGGCAAGCTGCTGCGCGATGGCAGCTTCAAGCGCCTTTGGGTGCAGCCGGCGGCGGGTGATGCGGGCGGCGCCATCGGTGCGGCACTCGGCGTCTACCACCGCTTGTTCAACAAGCCCAGGCAAGTGCAGCCCGGCCGTGACGCCATGCAAGGTGCCTATCTGGGGCCGGCCTATGCCCAGGCCGAGATTGAGACGCGGCTGCGGGCCATTGGTGCCCGGTTCACGGTACATACCGATGCCGAGGTGATCGATCTGACCGCCCAGGCCCTGGCCGCCGGCCAGGCTGTCGGCTGGCACCAGGGCCGCATGGAATTCGGGCCCCGATCCTTGGGCGCACGGTCCATCCTGGCCGATCCCCGCTCGCCCAGTGTTCAGCGCCAACTCAATCTCAAGGTCAAGTTCCGCGAGTCATTCCGGCCCTTTGCGCCCAGCGTGCTGCGCGAGGATGTGGCGCAGTGGTTCAACCTTGACAGCGACAGTCCCTATATGTTGATCGTGGCCGATGTGGCGCCGGCGCGCCGGCGCCCCATGTCGACCGAGCAGCAGGCGCTGTTTGGTATCGACAAGCTCAACGTGGCGCGTTCCGATATCCCGGCCGTCACCCATGTTGACTATTCGGCCCGCATCCAGACCGTGGGTGCCGAGGACCACCCCCGCTTCCACCAACTGCTGAGTCGCTTCAAGGCCCTCACCGGTTGCCCGGTGCTGGTCAACACCTCCTTCAATGTGCGTGGCGAGCCGATCGTGGAGTCACCGGAAGACGCCTTTCGTTGCCTGATGGGTACTGACCTCGACTTGTTGGTGGTTGGCAATTGCCTGCTGCACAAAGCCGAGCAGAACCCCGGCCTGACCCGTGACTACACCGCGGCTTATGCACTCGACTGAGCCGCGTTTTCGCAGGCGGGTGGTGTGGGCCTCGGGCCTGTTCCTGCTGCTGTCGCTCTATGTGTTGCTGTGTGTGGCCGATGAGTTGCTGGCGCGTTGGCTGGATCGTCAGGCCATGCTGATCAATGCCCCGGCACGGGCGATCGAGGCCCAGCGAACCAAACAGCAGGACGAGCCGCAGTTGGCCCAGGCCCGGGCTGCCGGCTGGGGCGTCATGCTGTATCCGGCCTTGTTCGAAACCGGTGAGTTCAAGCGCCTCGCCTTGCAGTACGGCGTTGTGCCCCTGGGCACACAGCCGTCGGCCAGGTTGGCCTACTGCAATGAAGGTACGGGCCTGGTCTCCTACACGTCTGATCGTTTCGGGTTTCGCAACGCCGATTCAGCCTGGGATCAGACCAGCGTGTCGATCGTGGTGCTGGGTGACTCGTTCATGCAGGGGGCCTGTGTGGCCGATCAGCACACGGTGACGGCACGTCTGGCCACCAGTGGTCGATCGGTGATTGGCCTGGGAACGGCAGGCAACAATGGCTTGATGCACGCTGCAGTGGCGCGGGCGTTCCTGCCGGTGATGCGGCCGCAGCATGCGGTGCTGGTCTTCTACGCCAACGACAACGACGATGAAGAAGACAGTGTGTTGCGCACCTTGGCATTGCCGGATCAACCCGACTACCTGCAGCGCACGGCGAGCGGCTTCACACCAGGCCCGGCCTACCAACGCCTGAAGCCGCTGTGGGCAGAAGCCGAAGCCCAAGCGCTGCGGCACCTGCAACGCGCGGCCCACCCCGCCGAGCAGAACACCTGGGCAACCCGGCTGGGCCACCTGGCCTACACGCTGAGCCTGCCCACTGTGCGGCGCCTGCTGACCACGGCCTACCGCCGCGGGCACGAGACAGGGTTGGCCTGGTCGTCCCGGCTGGCCATCGACACCCTGGCCGAGCAGTGCCGGCTGGCAGGGTGCACGCCGATGCTGGTCTACATACCCAACAGCGAATTCTGGCGGCCTGATCCGAGGTCAGCGGCCTACCGGCAAGCCTTGAAGGCTTATGCCAACAGCCGGTATCCCGGCATGCCTTGGGTCGACACCACGTCCCAACTGGCCGCTTTGGGCATCCAGGCTTATGCCCCCATGGGCGGGCACTTGTCAGCTGCAGGTTATGCCGCAGTGGCCCAGGCAATTGCGCAAAAGCTCCCCGCCGCCCCCCGGCCATGAAACAGGGCCCCGTGGCCATGCCGTGCTCAAGGGGTATCGCGGATCAGCATGTTCTGAAATCTGACCGACTACACGGCATTCATTCGTTGGCCAGATCGACAGGGCTTTCGGTCATGAATCCATGGCTTGGCGTCGCTCGCGCGGACGACGGCATTCAGACAATGGAGCGCACGGCAATCGGCATCAACAATTGCCGGTAGACATCCAAGGTGCGGGCGATCGACTGGCTCTCGGTAAACAAGGTCTCATAGCGCTGCCGTGCGCCCAAGGCCATGCGGACGCGCAGGTCGCCATCGTTCAGCAGGCGGTCCAGCGCGGTGGCCAGCGCTGCAGCGTTCCCCGGTGTCACATTCAGGCCGGTGACGCCGTGCAGGTTGACCCAAGGAACGCCCGATCCGGCAATCTGCGTGGCCACTGCCGGCAGGCCAAGCGCCAGGGCTTCGGCCAGGGCCACGCCAAAGGCCTCTGATCGCTCAACCGAAGGCATGCAATAAACGGTGGTGAGGCGCTGCAGGGCGGCCAGCGTGGCGTCGTCCACACGCCCTGTCAGCAACACCCGCGGCCCGAGGTTGGCCTGTACCACCTGTGCACGCAAGGTGTTGTAAAGCGGCCCGCCCCCCACGATGACCACCGCCGCATCGGTTGACAGCCTGCCGGCCGCATCGATCAGCACGTCAAAGCCCTTGTAAGGCACCAGGCGCCCGACCGCCAACACCAGGGGCCGCTGACCCAGGTGTTGGCGCAGCGCGGCCGGCAGCGCTGCCCGGGCCTCTGCGGCCGAGGGCGGCGGTTGTGGCACCTCGGGCACCCCCAAGGGCACCACCACCACCTTGTCGACAAACGGGCGCAAGGTGTCAGAGGCGTCGGCATAGGCTTGCGAGGTGCACACCACGCGGTCGGCGCGGCGCAGCATGGCCCGCTCGATCGGGCGGGTCAGCTTGGCCAGCAGGCCCTTGCCGACCACATCGCTGTGCCAGTGCAGCACCACCTTGGGCCCGGGTGGCAGGCGGGCGATCACCACCGCCGCCAGCATGTTGGGCAGGTGCACGTGCACGATGTCGGACTGACGGGCCAGACGCATGCCGCGGGTGTAATAGGCGGCACTCAGGGGTTGTGAGGCCAGCTTGAAGGCGGGCACACGCAGCACTTGCACGCCCTGGTCCAGCGCATCACCACGGCCGTGTTCTTCAAAGCAGAACACCGTGGTGCGCAGGCCGGCAGCGGCAGTGCCACGGGCCAGCGCAGCGGTAACTGACTCGATGCCGCCGTTGTCGGGCGGATAGAACTTGCCCAGGTGCAAGACCACCGTTTGCGCACTCAGGCCATGCCTGGCCGCAGCACCGGCGTGCGCTTGGGTTTCGTCGAGGTGATTGAAGCTTTTCATCGGGTCATGCCAGTGTGGTGGCCAGCAGGATCAACAGCAGGTAAGTACCCAAGGCAGCCAGCCAGGTGCGCCACAGATGCAGCCCCAGCTTGTGCATCACCGCGGACTGCACGCCATAGAACAGCACCATCAGCAAGCCATGCGCCTGTACAAAGTGTTGCAGCGAGGTGCCCACATGCTGCATCCACAGCGCCCCGACGGCCAGGGCCAGCGTGATGAAGCCTGCACTGATCGGCAGCACGCGGGCCATGGCCTGGTGCCGCGCGATGACCAGGTCGTTCAGGGCGATGGACGACCACAGCACGGCCTGGGCCGCGATCCACCAGCCTGCCGTGGGGTAGCTGCGCCAAGCGGCGGCAAAGGCCGGCCCCAGCCAGTGGCCCAGCCAGGGGCTGAGCACACAGAAGCCCAGAGCGCTGGCCGCCACCAGCAGCACGATCTGGGTGGCGGCGCGCTCAACGGCGGCATCCGGCTGGGTGTAGAGATTGCGAAAACGGGCGATCAGGATCAACTGGTGCGCCACGATGGGCAGTGCCGCCGCCCGCGCCAGCACCGCGTAGTCGGCGGTAGCCAAGGGGCTGGCCAACAGCCCCATGCCCAAGCGCCCCGACGTGGTGGCCAGCAGCGAAACGATACCGCCCAGCATCAAGGGCAAGCCCAGGGCCAGCGCAGCTCGCCAACGCAGTATTTCGCCCTCGGCCAGGCGCCGTAGCAGCACACGCACATAGGCCACCAGCAAGGTTGCCACGTAAAGCACGACGGCCGCTACCACCCAGGGCATGGGTTTGGCCCTCGACAGGTGGGCACCCACCGCGGCCAGTGCCATCAAACCGAACAGGCCGGCATCCAGCAGGACAGAGGCTTCGCCCTGGCCAAGGGTCTTCAAGTGGGTGCTGGCCAGTGATTGCAGGGCGACGGCGGCCGTGAACAGTGCCGCCAGCGGCCACACCGCCGATGTGCCCACCAGCCAGCAGACCAGCGCCACCGCGATGCCCAGTGCCACCAGCCCCAGGTGGTGGGCCACGATTCCGGCCAGCGTGGTGTTGCGCGCATCTGCCAGCAGCACCAGCGGCACCGCGCTGGCGGTACCCAGCGTGGCCGCATTGGCCACCAGCGAGCCGGCCGCTTGTGCTGTCTCAAGCCCCCCGTAGTCGGCACCGGCCAGCACATTGGCCAGCACCAGGGGCGCTCCGAAGAGCGCGCCGCGGCCCAGCCCAAAGCTCAGCACATACGCGCCAACGCGCCTGGCACGCAACACCACACCCATCTAGCGTGCAACCTGCTTGACGTAGACGCGCTCGCAAAGACGGGGATCCAGCACGGGCTTGAGGTCGGTTCTAAGGTCGGGGTCTGAGGGGCGAGTGAGGTGGCGCAGAGCGGCAGACACGTACATGCCGGGCTGCGACAAACTGCGGGCTACCGTGGTGCCGGCGCCGACGATGACGTTGTCGGCCAATTCCACGCCGGTGGTGACGATGCACGAACTGCCGACATACACGTTGTTGCCGATGCGTACGCTGCCGTCCACCCGGTAGCGCTCCGTGCCCACTGCTTCATGCACATAACCATGGGTCCAGACCTGGGTGCCGATGCCGGCCAAGGACGAGAAGTTGCCCATGCGAACGCTGGCGGTGCAGTCAATGTAGTGATCCGAGGTGATGCCTGCTACTTCACCGACCCTGAACATCGATGGTCCGACTGTCACCAGGCCGATGGGCGCGCGCACGATCTTGTTGCGGTTGCCGATCACCCCACCCCGACCTAGCGCAATCGACAAGGGGCCGTTGATCAGGTTGCCGCGGTTGATGTAGGCGCCACGTCGCATCACGACGCGGCGCGCGCGCACCAGATTGAAGTGGCCGACGCGCGCGTCACCTTGCAAGACCAGTCGGTCCACCAGCAACAGCGAAAAACCGATGCGCACACCAGGCCCCACCGAATGGCCCAGGGCACACAGGGCCACCCGGGTCAGCGGTCGTGGCAGCAGTGCGGCAATGGCGGTGAGCCAAGGGTGTGCAGCCATCGTCAATCGGCTTTCAGGTAGAGACGGTTGATCCAGGGGTCGATGGGCGATGCTGCTGCCGAAGCCATCTCGGACAACTGGGCAACCGGTGCCTTGGGGCCATAGGGCAGCGGGAACATGCTGTATACGGCCTGGAACAACAGGCGTTGCCCCTTCGCCACCGGCTGGCCCTTGTGCACGCCAAAGGTGTCTTCCAGAAACCCCTCGCCGGCCCGGCCGGTGAGTTCCATCACATTCTGTTGACCAAAGGCGGCCACCACCTCACCGTCGTCAAAGCGGCGGATCTGGCGCAAGGCCGGGCTGGCCGAGGAGTGGCTGACATAGACGTGCGGGCCGTTGTCCTTGCCCACATCGGTGAGGTAGATGAAGAGCTTGACGAAGCGCCAGTCGTCCACATCCCGGTGGAAGTGCTCGGCCTGTTGCGCGCCCAACGCCGTGTGATAGCTCCACCAGGCAGCCACATAGCCCAGTGTCGGCTTGCAACCCAGAAAGCCTGTGACGGTTTCAATGATGTCCGGCCGGTTGATCAGATCCAGCAGGTAGGGCGCCGACAGGATGTCGCGGGGTACATGGTGCGCGATGTGGCTGTCGGGGTGGCGCACTTCGCTGTCAGGCAGAAAGGTCTGGCCATCCGCACGGTATGGGTCGTGTACGGGCTTTTTGCGAAAGTAGGCCACCAACTCCTGGGCCTGCGCCCGGCTCAGCAATTGCCCCATGTGGCTGATGCCGGACGTCTGCAGCGCTTCTTGCCGCGAGGGCTGGGTGTCAGCACGGGCGCTGGCCTCGCCAGCGGGCACGGTTGCCGCCGGCCGCAGGCGCCGGGCCACCATTGTGGCCAGCCGGTGGCGAGAGGCCGGCTGCATGAACCGGCGCTGCAGGTAGAACGGCCACCAGCGGGGGTCGGTACTGACTTTTCGCAATTGGCGCAGTTTGCTGGTCAGGCTCATGATGGGTGACTTTCGAGTTTGGAGCGATGGTGCCGCTGATGGCCGCCGAATTGGTGCAGCGATTACCGCCCGCGATGGTGAACGGTCAAACCTTTTCGACGATCAGCGACATCCGCTCGTTGGTGAAACCGAGGTAGCGATACTGGATGCCGGCCGACTGGACGAATTCGAGCCAGGCCTTGTTTTCACCCAGATCCCAGCCGCGGTAGCCGAGATAGTCGTCAAAGATCACCACGGTGCCAACGGCCAAGCGAGGCTTGACCAGATCGAGCACGATCTTGGTCGCTTCATAGGTGTCGCAATCAATGTGCAGCAAAGCCACGTTACCAGCCTGCTGAGCCAGGAAGCCGGGCATGGTTTGATCGAACCAACCCTTTACCAGGGTGACATTGGCGCGCACGGCAGGCATCTTCCCGCCTTGGTCGAAGGTGCCCTTGGCATTGGGGGTGCCGGCCCAGTCGACGTGCAGGCCCTCAAAACTGTCAAAGCCGAAGATAGTGCGCTGCGGCAGTTTGGCTGCAAAATAGTTGGCCGAATAACCCTTCAGGACACCGAACTCAAGGATCAAGCCGTCGGCGGCCATTTTGGAAAGAGAATAATCCCAGAGCTTTTCTCGGGCATCAAACTGCAGCGCCGACCGGGCATTTTTCATGATGTAGTCGGCGCATTCGGCAGAAGTTCTCTTCTTGATTTCGGTCAAGATATTGTGATTGACCGAAATATTGTTGAGAACGAACTGCACTGGCGCCAAGACCAAACGCTCGGCGATTGACCGGGCGGTGGCCCTGAATCCACTTGAAGAAGACATCGTTAACCCTCGTTCCGACTTGTTCTTGAGATCAACGGTTGTTCAACGAGGTGGACAGATAATCGACCATCCCGCCGACATTCGAGAGGGTGTTGATATGGCGCGCATTCAATTTCAGATTGAAGCTGGCTTCGCAGGCCAGAATAATTCGGATCTGATTGAGACTGTCCCATTCTTCGATGTCATCCGAACTGGTGTCGGCCGTCAGCACAAGGGTGTCGTCGTCAAACACCGAACGGAAGACCTCGGTGAGTTTGCTCAGAATCTGCTCATTGTCCATGGTGGGCTTTCTGGGGAGGTTGATTGAAATCGATGTGGTGGGCCGGCAAGTTGGCTTGGTCTTGCGCTGCAGCAGTGAACTGGCCGGCCGCATCGGGCAGGAAACCCAACTGCAGCAGATGGTCGCGCGCGACCTCGTTCTTGCCTGTGGCGGCGAACCGGGCCACGATGCGTTGGCGGCCGCGCTGCAATGCTTGGGAACGGATCAACTCAAGAATCGCTATCTCCAGGCGCCGCGAAAAAACCCGGCAACTCATGACCCAATTGACGATCACCAGATCGTGCCCGTCGTCTTGCAGAACCACGACCGAGACGATGCCGTAGGCCTGCAGTCGGTCGGAAAAGCTGACGGCCAGAACCGTGGTTTCAGGTGCCCCCAGCAGCGAGCCGGACAGGGCCTCGGCATTGAGTTTGAACTGGTTGGTTTTGGCCAGCAGTTGAGTTACCCGATCACTGGTTTGTGGCGTGAAACCCTCAACGCTGAGACTGGGTGACAAGCCCTTCAGAAACGAATCGATATCCGTCGCTTGAGATTGGGCTTCGGATACCGCAGCCCGCGCGGCATAGGACCTGTTTCTGCCGATGTCCTCATGGGTCAGCGCAAGCACCGGGAAAGAAAATGTACGCTCCAGTGCAGCGATGTAGCCAGAAGGCTCAAGCGGCATGTCGACCACCAGTACCATGGGCAGTTCTTGTTTCACCAGGGCCCGTTCAACCGGGCTGTCATCAGCAAATACCAGTGAATCCAGTCCGATGTTCAGGGTCTTGGCGATTCTTCGAATATTGCTGGCCTTGTCTTCAAAGTTGGCAACAAAGCACGCGATATCCTGCAAACCAAGCACCATGCCGGAATGGGTGAGGAAGGGTGATTTAGCTGCTTCTTCGCGGTTTTTGGAGCAAACCGCCAGAATAACCCCGCGTTCGCTCAAGCCTTTGACGTAGTTTTGGAATGCGCTGAACGCCTCGCCGTCAGCCGACTCCTTGCCGACCTCGATGCCCGAGATGCCCGCGTCACCGATGATGCCGCCCCACAAAGTGTTGTCCAGGTCGAGAACCAATGCCTTGCGCGCGCGCCCTTGCCGCGCCGCCACGGTAGAGGCGATGGCCGACGCCACCACGGTCAGGGCCTTCTGGCCGAAGGGCTGCTTGAAAAGAAAGTAGTTGCGCTGGTCATGCCAGTCGCTGCCCACGCTACTGGCCAGGGCCTCGGCGTCTACCAGCGATACCTGCTGGCCAGCCAGATCAAAGAGGTGCTGGTTGACGCGGCGCACGTGGTTCAGCGGTCCACCGGGATGAAAGCCGTCCAACTCGGCCAGCTTTCGCGTGGGTGGTGGGTCGAAGCTCAATTGCACGACAGGGCAAGGCGCCTTCTGCCAGAGCTGCGCCCAAGCCGAGGCTTCCGCCCGGGCGGCGGCGTCCACCTGCGCTGCGGTCGAGCCCAGCGGGGGGCACTGCAGCAGGTCTCGGTGGGTGGGACACAAGACCACCAGGTCACAGCCCTGGGTGATGGACTGTGGCGACAACAGGTCGGCCGCGATCGCCCCATAGGGTGCCGCCACGATGTCAGCGGTGATGCCACGCGTGAACAGCTGGAAGACCAGAACATCCTTCAGGATGTCGGTCAGAAATGACGACAGCAGGGCGATGCGCAAGGGCTTGCAGCGCCGCAGGTCACCGGCCTTCAGGGCCTTGGTGATGCGCTTGCCAGCCCGAGACATGGCCGTGATGTCGTCACCGGCGGCATCGATGGTCTGCAGCCACGCCAGCAGCGCGGCTTCGTTGTTGACGGTTGCGCTGCTCATCGGGTACCTCGGCTGACCTGCATGGGCTGGCCGTAGAGGGTGTCGGCGGTATCGGTCAGTAGAAATTCGACAACACCTGCCACGTCATTTGTGGATGTCAGCATGTGCTCGGGCATGGTTTCAACCAGTTGATCGAGAAACTCGGCGGGTAAGTGGCCGGTCAAGCTGGTTTTCATCAACCCCGGCGCCACGATGTGCACGCGCACCCGCTTCTTGATCCACTCTTTGGCGATGACTTGTGCATAGCCGGTCATGGCGGCCTTGGCGGCGGTGTAGGCGGCCGTCTTGGCTGGGTGGGTGAGCGTGACCTCGCTGCCCACGACAACCAGGCGGCTGGTCTCGGTCTTGGAGGCCAGCAGGGGCAGCGCGGCCGTGCAGCACAGGTGCAGTGCTTTCAGTTGGGCTTCCAATTGAGTCTGGAACTCATCCCATGCGGTGTTGTGCGCCAGGCGGTAGCGAAAGGGCGCCGCCACCGAGAAGATGACCGCGCTCAGGCGCTTGTGCGCCAGACCGATGCCTGCAAACAGTTGGCTGACGGAGGCGGGATCGGTCAAGTTGGCCAAGACCGCAGTGGTGTTGGTCCCCAGTTTGGTGCGCAAGTCGGCCAAGCGCTGGGCATCTCGCCCATGCAGGATGAGCGGGGTCGGGCTGCTGCTTGCCAGCTTGCGCGCAATTTCAGCGCCGACGCCACCGCTGGCGCCCAGAATCAGGATTGGACTTTGCATAAAAACCAGCCGCGACCAACGGTCTTTTGTTTGGCGCCTTCAGACTTGCGCGCCCGAAAAGAAACTTTCAAGACTTCGATGCTTTCAGAGGATTCAGTGATCTCGCCCTCGATCACGATGTGGTCACCAGCAAAGACCGGGTTTGGCCAAGCCAGGTTGAATTCCAGCAGCAAGCAGTTCTGGCCGGGCAGCACCATGCCCGCAAAGGCTGACAACTTTGAGGCCAGCAACAGGCCATGCGCCACGCGATCTTTGAAGCCCTTGGTGGTCGCAAAACCAGCATCCACGTGCAGTGGGTTATGGTCGCCACTGAGTGCAGCAAAGGTGTCGATCTCGCGACTGTCCACCTGCCATTCCAGAGTGGCCGTCTGGCCAACTTTGAAATCGCTGAACGCCAGTCCAGCGGATTGAGGAAAGGAGGGCATGTTGGTGGCCTAGAGTTTGTGAAACGACTGGACACGCGTCTTTTCACTCACTACGAACGAGCCGGCGGGGACGTTCTTGCGCACGATGGTGCCGGCCGCAATGATGGAGTTGTCGCCAATCTTGACGCCCGCCATCACCATGGCATTCGCACCCAGCCACACACCGTGGCCGATGTGGATGGGTTTGGAGACCTTGGCGTAGGGCAAGGGGGTGCTGATGTCAGCGCTGCCGGTGTCGACAAAGGCGCCCTTGGAGAAAAGCACGTCATCCCCAATGAAGATGGGTGCGCTGGCGCCCAAGGTGCACTTGGGTCCGATCACCACACGCCGCCCCATGGTGATGTTCTCGGGGCACTTGACCTCGGTTGACCAATGGCACACCACGTCGGGCGCAGCCGGAAACAGCGCACGTGTCCGTGTGAAACTGGCCAACCGACCGAAGGCGCGCGACAGGCGCATGACCAGCATGGCGGTGGCCCGGATGGGCCACGATCCCAGCGCTGATCGCAGAGCCGATTTGTTCTTCATGGTGTGTTCAGATTGGTTGTACCGAAGTTGGGCAAGCGGCCAATCAGTCGTACGGCTTGAATGAAATGCACTCCAAGGGCCACAGGGCTGCAGTCCAGGCAGGATCGACCGTCGATTGCGGTTGCACGGTGAACTCTTTGCCATGGGCATGGCACGGGGAGGTGCGATCGGATCACGCTGCGTGCTCGGTTGCGGACGGCACCCATGCACCTGATGCCAGCAACGCGAGCACATGCTGAAAGGCCTGCACCAAGGGCGGCACCACGCCGGTGTCCGCGGCGTCAGGCTGTGTGACCGGGTCCCACAGGGTGGCGGGGTAGCTGGCGGCATGCAGGCTCTGCAGCAGTGCGCGGGCCTGCATGGCGCTGGCTGTATCGGCACGACCCTGCATGGCCGCAGCCAGGATGGCGGGCAGGTGCTCGGGCGTTTGCAGCGGTGTGACGCCGGCATAGCGGCGCATGCTGTGGCTGCCCAGGCTGGCCACCGGCTTGCCGGCGATGATTGCTTCCAGAAGCACCGTACCCGTGACCGCCAGCACCAGGGGCGCCGCCGGAAAGACATCGCGCATGGGTGTGGGGTGGGCCAAGCCGATGACGTTGGGCTCGCTGTCCATGACGTCGTTCAACGCTGCGGTCATCTCGTACTTCGACTTCGGATTGGGCTTGACCACCAGCGCCGCGCCTTCAGCGGCCAGCGCCCGCGCAGCGCGGCGCACGATGTCGGTTTGATCGTTCCAGGGGCTGCCCCAGACGTCGATATTGCCCTCGGGTTGCATCTGCAGGGCGTACAGCACCCAGGGTTGCTGGCGACGCAGCAGGTTGGCAAAGGCCGCCGGCTGGCGCGCCGCGCGGTCCTCCCAACGCTGGCGCTGTTGCCGTTGCGCTGCGTTGAGGGCGAGCTTGCGCGCGGGTGATGGTGTGATGAAGCGTTCACCTGCCAGCCAACCTGCCGTCACGCGCAGCTTGTCCTTCAGGCGCACCAGTGCCATGGACCGTGCTGGTGGCGCCACGGGGCGCATATAGCTGGGCACCACCTGGCGGTCGCGGATGCCGGCCAGCATGGCATCAGCCTCTGCGTCGGGCAATATGCTGCCGTCGCCGCCCACCGGATCCAGTGAGTCGTAGGCCATAAAGGCCAGCCGATCTGCCGGGTAGCGGGTGACGTTGGGCGACAGGTAGGCCATACGGCGCTGGCGCGCGCGTGCGGCTGTCAGCAGTTCATGAAACTCGGTGGCTTCACCAAAGATGGCGTCAGGCTGCACGGCGTCCAGCGTGGCGCTGATGCGCTGGTCATAGTGGGCATAGTGGTCGCCGCTGGCGCCAAAGTGCAGCACGCCGCGGTCGGTGCGCCTCAGCCAGGCGTAGTCATCGGTGGCCGCGGTAGGGCCGCGCGCGGCAACCGGCGGGAAGGGCAGCTTGTGGACCTGGCCCCAACTGGGCGCGAACATTGGGTTCTGAACCAGCCAGTGGATCTCGTGCCCGGCATGGGCCAGTTCGCGGGCGACCGATTCATACACCCATGTGGCATAGCGGTTTTCGACAAACAGCAGCTTCATGGCTCGACCGCCTCGGCGCCGGCCTCGTTGCGCGGCAGGCTGAATTCGACACGCTGGAAGTGGTGGCTGGCAAAACCCTGCTTGAACGCCGAGATGGCCACCATCTTGGCTGTGGGCGGCGGTATGTCTTGCCGGTAGTGGCATTCACCGATGCGGTACCAGCGCAGGCCTCGGGCCTTCATGGTTTCGATGGCGCGCTGCTGCACCACGTGGCCCAGCGGCTTGTCAAACAAGGACCGGTCATAGGCGCCCACCGCGTAGAGGCCCTCGTCACGCGTGCACTGGAAGAAGCCGGCACCCACCAAGCGTTGGTCGGCCGGATCACGCAGGCCCACTAGAAAGGCCTGCCCCGCCGCCAACATGGCCCATTGCAGTGCCCAGCTGTCGTCGCTGCGGGTGCTGCGTCCGGCCACGGTCAGGTGCAGTTGCTTGAACTCGGCCCAGACCGATTCATCGGCTTGGCCAAGGTCCATCACGAATACCGACCAGTTGCGCAGACCCACATTGATCAGCGGGCGAAAACTCTTGCGAAACGAGGCGCGGATGTCTGGCAGGCCGGGCTGCAGGTTGGCGTACAGGTCGTGTCTCAGGACGGGTCGGCCACCCTGGGCCATGAGTTGCTGGTGCCACTCGGACAGACTGGCATCGCTTGCATCGGGGTTGGCGGCCTGTTCGATCTGCGGCGGAGGCAGATCCAGCTGGACGCAGAGTGACTGCGCAAAGGCCAGCGCCCGCACGCAAAGCTTCTTGACGGTTCGGGGTGACAGGCCTGCAACGAAGGAAGGTGCCAGCACCGCAGCCCCTGCAGTGCTCAAGTGCGGGCCGGGGGCGCCGCCCGCAACAGGGCCACCCAGGCTCAGCGGCCACAGGCCGCAGGGCTTGCCATCGGTTCTGAGCACCAGGCTGATGTCCTGCAACTGCCAATCCGCACCACGAAAGTAAGCGTGCTGGTAGTCGAGCATGGGAATGGCGGAGGCCACAGCCTGGTACGGCAGGGCCTGCCAGACGGCGTCCCAGGCTGTTGGCGCGGCCGAGCGCAGGCAGGCATCCAGCTGGCTGCTGGTCAGCGCTGCGGCAATGGCGTCCCCGGGCAAGGGCATCTTAGGCAATCAGATCCCAGTGCATCGGCGTGCCGGCGGGCAGATCACGGTTGACGCGCTTGCCGATCACGATGTCGAAGAACTTGGGTGCCAAGCCAAAGCCCGGGCGCACGATGCGCAGGTTGTCGGCCGAGAGCGCCTCGCCTGCGCGCACGTCGCGGCTGATGTAGATCGTGCGGCGAAAGGCGCGGGATTTGGCTTCGGCCTGCGTGCCGCCGTAGCTCACCTGGCCCAGCGATTGCCAAGCCCTTTCGGTTTCGATGCGCAATTGCTTCAGCTCGGCTGGCTCCAGCGAGAAGGCCGAGTCCACCCCACCATCGGCACGGCTCAGGGTGAAGTGCTTTTCGATCACGGTGGCGCCCAGCGCCACCGCCGCCACCGCCACGCCCACGCCCATGGTGTGGTCCGACAGGCCCACGGTGCAGCCGAAGGTGTCGCGCAGGTTGGGGATGGTGCGGATGTGGGTGTTTTCAGGCGTCGCCGGGTAGGTGCTGGTGCACTTGAGCAAGATGATGTCCTGGCAGCCGGCCTCGCGTGCGGTGCGCACGGCCTCGTCGATCTCGGCCACGGTGGCCATGCCGGTCGAGATGATCATGGGCTTGCCGGTGGCCGCCACCTTGCGGATCAGGGGCAGGTCGGTGTTCTCGAACGAGGCAATCTTGTAGGCCGGCACATTGAGCGACTGCAGGAAGTCGACGGCGCTTTCATCAAAGGGCGAACTGAAGCAGTGCATGCCGTGCGTTGCCGCACGGGCCATGATGGGCGCATGCCACTCCCAGGGGGTGTAGGCCTCTTTGTACAGGTCGTACAACTGGCGGCCAGCCCACAGGCTGCCGGCGTCTTCGATGACGAAGCCGGGTGCTCGCACGTCCAGCGTCATGGTGTCGGCGGTGTAGGTCTGCAGCTTGATCGCGTCGGCACCGGCGGCCGCCGCAGCGTCCACGATGGCCAGCGCCCGGTCGAGCGACTGGTTGTGGTTGCCCGACATCTCGGCGATCAGGTAGGGGCGGTGCTGTGGGCCCACGGGGCGGCCGGCGATCTCGATCATCAATGGGGCTCCGGTTGACCTCCCCGGCCATCGGCGCGGGGTGCAACGGTCTTGGAAAAAGTCAGGTCGGATGTGGCCTGATAACCTGAGGCCTGGAACAGCCGCCGGGAGGCGGGATTGTCGGGTAACACCTCCGCATGCACGGTGGTGGACCCCAGGCACTGCGCCAACGTCTGCTCGCCTGCTGACAGCAGGGCCGCGCCCAGGCCCAGTCCATGCAGACCAGGATCGAGGTAGAGGGATACCTCGTGCCGACCGTCGGCCATGGCGTCAAAGCGGATCACGCCTGCCAGGCAGCCCTGCCGATGGGCCAGCCACAGCCGGCGACCGGGGTCGGCCAGGGTGCGGTTGAACCAGGCGGTGTGGGTGGGCCAGGTGATCGCCTCGCTCTGGCGCGACGCGGCCCTGGTGACCGCATCGTTGCGCCAGGACCAGAGTGTGTAGCTGTCGTCAGGGCCGACGGGGCGCAAGGCCAGCGGCTGGCCGCTGTGCACCAGCATGGACCAGGCCACACGTTCGGCGCCTCGCCCATCCACCAGGGCCTGGCCTCCAGCACTCAAGGCCTGCCGCTGTGCCGGTGAATCGATGAGGGCCCGCAGTGCCAGGCCAATGCCGGATGCGCTGTTGTCGGTTGTGCTGACCAATGCGCCCAGTGCCTGCAGACCGGGAATGACAGCCTTCTGGTTGCTGGCCACGCACAAGGTCAGGGTTGGCACGCCGATGCAGCAGCGCTCCCAGGTGGCGCCGCCACCAGCGCCGATTTGCAGATCGTGGCGGGCGAAAAAATCTGCCAGATCGGGAAGATCGATCGAGAGGCAGGCATGTGCGTCCTGCGCCACCACTTGGCGCAGCGCGGCCAGGCCCGGGTTGGCCGAGGTGCTGACCACCTCGATCGGGCCTTCAAAGCGGGCCACCTGGCGACAGGCCTGCAGGGCCGTGGCGCTGAGTGCCGCAGGATCGGTACCGCCCAGAAAGATGCCGATGCTGCGTACCTCTGCGGCCACGGTGAAGGGTGGGCGTTTCGGGTAGGCCGGGCCCAGCAGCGCAAAGCGCGGGCCGCACAACCAGGCCAGCGGTTCGCGCCGCATGCGCGGCGCGTAGCGCGGCAGGTGTCCAGGCGGCGGCACAAAGTTGTGGTCGATCAAAAGATCGACTGACAGCGGGCGATCTGCCAGATCGTCTATCGCGGCCATGCGGCAGGCCATGCGGTCTGCCACGATCGAGTGCCAGGAGGCATCCAGGCCATAGTGATCCACCAGCACCCAATCCACCGGACGCCCATCGGCCAGCAGGTCGGCGAAGTTGTCGACAAAGGCCTGGGCATCGGTCGCAGCTGTCGCACCATCCGGCAACGCCAGGCTGCGTGCACCGAACCCTTCTGACGCCACGATGGCCGAGGCATCCACATCGCTGGTGTTCAGGCCGAACAGCACCTCACCGCCGCGTGCCCGCAATGCGCTGGCCAGGGACAGGCAGCGGCGCAGGTGGCCCAGCCCGACAGCGGACGAGGCATGGGTGCGAATCAACGTGCGCACGGGCGGATGTTGGGCGCGGTTGCCGGTAGTCCGGTCAGCGCAGCTTGAACAGGGGCACCAGAGGATCGCAGCGCAGTGCATCCCGCAGCTTGCCATCGTCCAGGGTCTTGCCGATGAAGGGCAGCACTTCGGCGTAGACGGCCACCAGGCGTGCGATGTCGGCTTCGGAGTGCGCGTAGTTGACGTTATGCGTGCCCACCGAGAGGATGCCGCGTTCGAGGATCTCCTGCATCCACAGTGTCTTGATCTCGAACGCCGTGGCGCCCCGGCCGTCCTTGATGTTCAGGAACGACCAGCTGGGGTGGCCGCTGACCGCAAACAGGTCTTGCAGGCCATGCTGCCTGATCACGGCGCTGGCGCCGTCCATGGCTTGCTGGCCGCGTGCAGCCAGGGTGGCGGCCACGGGCTCGCGCTGCAGCTTCTGCAGCGTGGCCTTGGCCGCAGCCAGAGACAGCGCTTCACCGCCGAAGGTGAAGGAAAAGAAGATCTCTTCCATCTCCTTCATCACGTCGGCGCGGCCGGCCACCGCCGACACCGGGTAGCCATTGGCCAGGCCCTTGCCGAAGGTGGCCAGGTCGGGCGTGACACCGAAATGGGCCTGGGCGCCGCCGTTGGCATACCGAAAGCCCGTGATGGTTTCGTCGAAAACCAGCAAGGCGCCGTGCTGATGGGCCAGTGTTTTCACGCCTTCCAGATAGCCCGGCAGTGGGGCGACCACGTTCATCGGCTCCAGGATCACCGCCGCAAATTCGCCGGGATGGGACTTGAGCACGCCGGCCAGGGATTCAAGGTCGTTGTAGGCAAAGGCGTGCGTCAGGTCACGGGTGGCGGCGGGCACCCCCCGATGACGCGCGGTAGAGCCGATGTACCAGTCCTGCCAGCCGTGGTAACCGCAGACGGCCACCCGGTCGCGGCCGGTGAAGGCGCGCGAAACACGGATGGCGCCCGATGTGGCGTCGGAGCCGTTCTTGCCAAAGCGTACGCGCTCGGCGCAGGGCACCATGGCGCAGATCAACTCGGCCACTTCGGTCTCCAGCGGATGGGGCAGCGAGAAGATCACACCCGAGGTATCAAGCTGCTGACGCACCGCGGCGTTCACATCCGGATCCTGGTAGCCCAGGGTGATGGAGGCCAGGCTGCTGACGAAGTCGATGTACTCGTTGCCGTCCAGATCCCAAACACGCGAGCCTTCGCCGCGTGTGATGAAGTAGGGCGACACCCCGAACGGGTATTGCGTGCGGCTCTTGCTGAAGGTCTGGCTGCCCAGGGGAATGACCTTCTCGGCTCGTGCGAGAAAGGCTTGGGATTTGGCGTAGCTGCGCATGGTGGGGCTATCCTCGGTGCATTAGGGTTGGGATGCCGACGTGGTCGACTCGGCGGCCAGCGACTTGGCCAGCCCTTCGTTGCGTTGGTGCTCGGCGCCAGCGGCCAGGGCATGGCGCTCGATGCCGCGATAGATGTCGAACCGGTCAAAGCCGACCGGCGATGTGTGGCCGGCCGCCGCGATCAAGGTCTTCACATGTGCCAGATCGTCGGGGTGGTCCACGGTCCACCGCAGGCCCGACAGGTCGGCGAGGCCAGCCCAGGCGGCGGTCTTGACATGCGGGTGGCCGGCGCGCAGGTAGAGCGTGACATGCTCGCGCTCAGCCAGCAGTCGTGCATTGCACCAGGCATCGTGCAGGGCCGGCATGGTGAACGCCTCCACATCCAGGCCATCGGGGTAGCTGGGGGGGGCCACGTTGGAGACGTAGTCGGCACCGCTGGACGCCAGCAGCGCCAGTGCCCGGTCCACCAGGTCCGCGTCCATCAGGGGGCAATCACCGGTCAGGCGCACCACGTGGTCTGCGCTGGCGTGCCGGGCGGCTTCGTGGAAGCGGCCGAGCACGTCGTTCAGGCTCCCTCGGAAGCAGCCAATGCCGTGCGACTGCAGGGCTTGGGCCAGCGCATCGTCACTGGGGTCGGTACTGGTGGCCACCAGCACCTCGTCGACCAGCCGAGCCTGCTGCACCCGACGGGTCATGAAAACGATCATGGGCAGGCCCAGCAGCGGTTCGAGCACCTTGCCCGGAAACCGGCTGCTGGACATGCGCGCCTGGATGATCGCAATGCGGCGAAGGCCGGGAGGTGTGGGTTTGGTCATGGCTTCCAGGCGCGGGGGTCGATCACCGAGGGGTCGCCAACAGCCAAGTGCGGTGCCACGGTGGGCACTGCGTTTGCCCAAGCTGCGGCGATATCTTCGAACTGCTCGACGCTGTCGACGCCAATCACCACGGTGGACACTGCTTTGAATGATTTGACCAGGGACAGCGCACCTTCCAGTGGTGACACCGCTTGTGCCTGGCACCACTGGTGCCAGCGTTGCAGGGCGGCCTCTGCGGCTGGCACCCGTGTGCTGGCCAGCGCCTGGGGCATCAGCAGTAGGCCTTGCAGAAAAGCCGAGCGCAGGTGCACATCAACGCCAGAAAGCCCGTTGGGGATGGCCTGCGACAGGCGTTGATCGAGCGCGTTGCCGGGCAGTTGTGCAATGGCCAGCGGGTGTTGCCCGTGGATCGACAACAAAGCCTCCGGCTCGTAGCAAGAGGCGCCGAGCGCGACGCCCTCCGAGGCGGCCCAACGCTGCAGTGCTGCGTAGACCGTTTGACCGCGCTCGCCCGACAGATCTTCCGCACGGTGACACATCAGACCCGTCAGCAGCGGCCCCAAGCGTTGGCGCGACTGTGTGGCTTGCGCAACGGCCCAGCTGGCGGCCTCATCTGGTGTCAAGGCATCCGGAATGGCCGGCACCTTGGACACCACTTGAAACGGCCGTTGGCCACACAGATCGGCCAGCCGGGGCTCGATGTCGCCATAGGCGGCTGCGGTGTCCAGCGTTTTCACGCCACGGTCCCAAGCGGCCGCCAGAATGCACCGCACCTGCGCCTCAGGCACGGCGTGTCCGCTGCCAGCGATGCCGTAGGCCAGACCGAACTGGACGGTTCCCAGCGCCAGTTGCATGGGGGCGGGTGTTGCCATCTCGATCGGCATCAGTTCAAGGCATGCGCCAGGACGTCGACCACCTTGTTTTGCTGATCAGGCGTCAATGCCGGGAACAGCGGCAATGAAATCGCATGGTCGTAGTAGTGCTCGGCCGCAGGGAAGTCGCCCCGCTTGAATCCCAAGCGCGTGTAGTACGGCTGGGTATGGATGGGGATGTAGTGCACGTTGACACCGATACCCGCATCACGAAACGCCTGGAACACGGCAAGGCGCTTGGCCTGGGTGCGGGTGCTGTCCAACTCGATGGCATACAGGTGCCAGGCAGACACCCGATCGGCTTGGCGGGCCGGCGTTTTCAACGGCAGCGTGGCCAACAACGTGTCATAGCGATCAGCCAGTGCCATGCGTCGGGCGTGCAAGGCGTCCAGGCGCCTCAATTGAGCCGATCCCAGTGCGGCCTGCAGGTCGGTCAGCCGGTAGTTGAAGCCCAGGCAGTGCTGCTCGTAGTACCACGGGCCGTCTGGCGCGTGCTGAAGATCTGCAGGGTCACGTGTCATGCCGTGTGAGCGTAGAGCACGCAAGCGCCCCGCCAGAGCAGCGTCCTGGGTGGTGACGATGCCGCCTTCGGCCGTGGTGACGATCTTCACGGCATGGAAGCTGAAGACTGTGGCATCGGCAAACTGGCTGCCCGTGGGCCGGCCTAGGTAGCTGGCCCCCGTGGCGTGGGAGGCGTCTTCGAGGATGCGAAAGCCGTAGCGGTCGGCCAGCGCGCGCATGTCGCGCAGGTCGCAGGGCAGGCCGGCAAAGTCGACCGGAATCACCACCTTGGGCAGTTGTTGTTGCTGGGCTGCCGTGGTCAGCTTGTCGGCCAGCGCCTGCACCGACATGTTTCGGGTGACGGGATCGATGTCGACAAAGTCGATCTGTGCGCCGCAGTACAAAGCGCAGTTGGCCGAGGCCAGGAAGCTGTTGGGGCTGGTCCATACCCGATCGCCTGGCCCGACATCCAGTGCCAGGCAGGCGATGTGCAGGCCCGCTGTGGCGTTAGACACTGACACGGCATGGGTCACCTGGTGACGCTGGGCAAAGGCCTGCTCGAATTGCGTGACCGCTGGTCCCTGGGTGAGGTATTCGGATCGCAATACCCGAACGACCGCATCGATGTCGTCGTCAGTGATGTTTTGGCAACTGTAGGGAATGAAGGACATGACGCAATCCGAAGAAGCTTGGCCGCAGGGCAGCGGATCAGTCGACCGTCTGGCCAACCACGTGCGCTTCAATGAGTGAGCGCAATTGCGCCACGCTCAGGAAGTCGGGGTTGCTGCCGCTCTCGTAGGCAAATCCAGGTGCCACTCGAACGCCCATCATGCGCTGGCAATACTCTTCAATCGAGAACTGGCCGGCTGATGGCAGGATGGCGTAGTAAGCGCCGATGTCCACCGTGTTGAAACTGTCGCTGGCCGTGATCATTTCTTCGTGGATCTTCTCGCCCGGTCGCACACCGACAATCTGCTGACGGCATTCTGGTGCCACCGCTGTGGCCACGTCGGTGATGCGGTAAGACGGGATCTTGGGCACCAACACCTCGCCGCCCCAGGCGTTTTCGATCGACCACAACACCATGTCCACGCCTTCTTGCAGCGAGATGTTGAAGCGTGTCATCGCGGTATCGGTGATCGGCAGCACGCCGGTCTTGCGCTTGTCCATGAAGAACGGGATCACCGAGCCGCGGCTGCCCATCACATTGCCGTAGCGCACCACGCTCAGGCGCAGGTCACGGTGGCCGCGGATGTTGTTGGCTGCGACAAAAAGCTTGTCCGAGCACAGTTTGGTGGCGCCGTATAGATTGATGGGCGCGGCGGCCTTGTCGGTCGAAAGCGCCACCACACGCTGGACCTTGCTGTCCAGGCAGGCCTCGATCAAATTCTGGGCGCCAAGCACATTGGTTTTGATGCACTCGAAGGGGTTGTACTCGGCAGCAGGGACCTGTTTCAGGGCCGCCGCGTGCACGACTATGTCAATGCCCTCCAGCGCGCGGCGCAGGCGGCCTTCGTCCCGGATGTCGCCTATGAAATATCGGATCGCTGGGTACTTCTCGCCTGGAAATTGCTGAGCCATCTCGAACTGCTTGAGCTCATCGCGCGAAAAGACAACCAGACGCTTGACGTCAGGAAAGCGCTCAAGCACCGTCTTGATGAAGGCTTTGCCGAAGGATCCGGTGCCGCCGGTGATCAGTATGGATTTTTGGTTCAACATGGTGTGGTCGAGGCGGAGCGGACGGATGACGTCCAAGCGAGGTAGCGGGTAGGGTCCGAATCCGTGGGCAGACACGACTCGGTGACTGATCAAGGGGTGAGGTTGAACATTTCGGTGCGCAACTTGTCGATTTCACTGCGCAGACGCTCGTACTCTCGCTCCTTGTGTGCCACAAAGGCCTGCGTCAGCCGAAGTCGTTGGGCGATGCCTTGAGGGGTGAGCACATAGATGTAGCCGAGCTTGTGGTTGCTTCTGCGAAAGTTTTCAGCCTTTACCCAACCCCTGGCCAATACGGCTCGCACGATGAAATTGGTCTTGCCGAGACTGATGCCCAGCGCTTGGGCCAACTGGCGCTGAGTCAGGTCGGGTTGACTCGACAGCAGGCGCAGCACGCTCAGGGCCAGTTGTTGCTCGTTCTGGGTAGGCGAAAGGCCCGTCGCTTCAACCTGATTCGACTCGATATCCGGCATCTTGTTGCGTTCAGGCAATGAACGAAGTCTATCAAAGCAAAGGCGCCACAACGCGAAGAGCCGGTGTATCGACGAACCTGCGCTTGCGGGCAGACAACGCTGCACAAGGCGGGCAACCGGGAAGGTGGTTGCGCCAATGCCGGCCAAGGCCGGGGACAACAGCGCTCAGCGCCTGCGGCGCAGCGCCACTACGCCGATGGATACAACGAGGCCCATGAGCGTCCACGACAGCGCAGCATTGAGTCGTTTGGGCCGGCTCTTCACTTCGGGCGGCGTTGCGGGATCGACCACCTGAATCAGCGGGCCTTCACGGGCTTCATCGGCACGCGCCATTTCAAGTTGGCGGGCAAACAACTCAAACAGTGTTTCCTGGTACTTGAACTCCCGATACCGCTCGACGTAGTCGGTGCCGCCAGATTTCGCGGGGCCCTGGCTGTCTTCTGCCCGTGCCAACTGTTGTCTTAAAGATGCCAGCATCGCTTCGGCTTGCTGAAGTTCAATGGCGCCCGGAGCCATCGCGGTGCGCAAGGTGTTTACGCGCATCTCTGCCGCCACCGATTCGGCCTTGAGCCGGGCATACGCCTCGGCCGTGGACTTGGGCTCGGTCCGCAGCGAACTTCCACTGAAACCACTGCTTTGCAGTGCCAGTTGCGCCTTGGTGAGGTTGTCGCGGGTGATCGCCAGTTGCCGATCGAAGAAGACGCGGCGTTGTTGTGCCTCGGTGACTGCCAAGCCTGCAGTCAACCGACGCAATTCTTCGACAAACCGGTTGGCAATGTCTGCGGCACGCTGGGGACTGGTGTCGTCTACTTCGATCGCTATCAAACCATCCTTCTTACCCGCCTCAACGCGCACATTGGCACCTAGGATGCGTCGTGCCGTCACCTTGAATTCAGACTTGTACAAACTCTGCAATCCAAAGTGCTCGACGATGCGGTCGGTGACGACCACACTTTGCAGCATTGCGACATATTGATCCGGCGTGCCCCGTACTGCACCCGCGCTTGGCAAGCCTGCGATGGCGCCCAAGGATGCAAGTGCCGAAGCAGCACTGGACTGTTGGGCCTGCGGAGGAAGAAATGTGGTTCGGGCGGTGAAGATTGGGCTACTCAAGTAGGTTGCAGCCAACCCCAAGCTGCCGCAAACCAGCGGCATCAGGATCAGCAGCGGCAGATGGCGCCGAACATGTGGCCAGGAAGCCCTGAGCGCTTGAATTGGGGTGGGCGATTCAGGCTCGGCCATTGGGACTGGCGGCACGGAGGTTTCGTTCATGACAGCCGCGGCCTCACTTGACGGCACTCTTGATGCCTGCAATGCCAATGCCCAGTTGGTAGAGAATTTGCGTCCAATCCTTGGCGTTTTGCACCCAAGTGGTCTTGTTCAATTCTTCGGGCACAAAGATGGTGTCGCCGGGCTCGGTCACCAAACCGGCAATCTGGTTGCCTCGAGAAAATAGCCCGCTTTCTTGCAGGCTGCTGTTGACCGACCCATTGGCCCGGATCACAAAAACGCTGGCGTCGTCGGCACCGCGGGTCGGCCCGCCAGCGAGCCTGAGGTAGTCGCCTACCGTCCGGCTGGTTGAATGCAGGTAGCTGCCGGTGCTAAACACGCTGCCGAAAACACCCACCGTTGTCGGGCGAGACGGAATATTCAGCCGATCGCCATCTTCCAAAGCAAGTTCGGGCAATGTGTCCGAATTCGGGTTCAACTGCAGCACGATGCGTCCAGTCGGTTTGAGGCTACGCAGTTGTTCGATCAACCGGCTGTTGGCCGCATTGGTGGAAGCCAAGGCTGCGACCTCTTCGCTGGTGCTGGTTCGGCGGGTAGCTGCTGCGCTGGTGACCTGCGTTTCGAAATCGCGCAGCGCCCGTTCGTAGTTTTGCTGCTGCGTGACGCGCACGCTTTCGCGGCTGAATTCAGTGGCGTACAGATAGGCGCCCTTCGTCAGGCCACCGGCCGCGCGCAGGGCGTCGGCCAGCGAACTGTTTGGCGGCAGCACATATTCGCCCGGCCTCGCCACTTCGCCTTCAACGCGCACGCGTTTGTTCTGCATTCCTATCGGTCGCATCACGTCGGCGGCGTTGAAGGCGCGCAGCAGGTCGCCATTGGCCAGCGTTAGGGTCTTGCTGGCCGGCAACTCCAGTTGATTGAGGCGATTTGCGGCTGAGTTGTCCAGCCGCTCGAGTGTCAGCCGTCGGTTGTCGGCCACAGCATTGAAGCCACCGGCCATCTGCAGCACGTCGTCGACAGTTTCGCCGGGCTTGATTTCGAAGATCGCAGGCCGGTTGACGCTGCCGATCAGCGCGATCTGCGCGCCGATCGGTCCAACGTGGATCACGTCATCTGCCTGCAGCAACTGATCGGCACTGCGGTCTCCTTTCAGCAGCAGTTCATACAGGTCGAAGTTGGCAATCACCGCACGGCCTCGTCGCAACTGGATGTTGCGGAAGCTGCCTGCTGCCGACGGTCCCCCCGCCCGCGTCAGCGCCTGGGCCAGTGTTGACAGGCTGCTTACGGTCACCGCGCCGGGTTTGTCCACGAAGCCGGTGACATAGACCCGCAGGCCACGCAGTTGGCCAAGCGTGACGCTGAGCTGGAAGTTCTTGAAAACCGTTGCCACGCGACGGCTGATGACATCGGGCAGATCGGCATAACGTACACCCGACACCATCACCGGCCCGACCCGGGGGATGCTGATACGGCCGCTTCGGTCCACCTGCAGCCGCAGGTCCGCATCCACTGACCCCCATAGCGTAAGCACCAGTTCATCGCCGGCGCGCAGCAGGTAGTCGGGCGGCACCAGCGGGTTGTAGTCGGCCGTTTCACTGGCGGGCTGCAATCCATCGGTCAGTGTCAATCCAAGCCGTCGAATGTCCATGCCACCAGGCTGTTTACGAACATACGCCTCGAAGTCACTGAGCACAGCAGGCGCGCTCGGGAGCGATGCCGGCGGCCGGATGTCCTGGCCGTCGCGGTAATCCCGCTTATCCCGGCTATCCCGGCTATCCCGGCTATCCCGGTTATCTGTCCTGCTCGCCGCGTCGGCTTGGGCTGGCTGCCGCAACCGGATCGGGCCACTGGCCGATCCGCCCACATCCGGCTGCGCGTCAGTCTGTGCCCACGAGGACACCGGGCTGCCCATCAGGGCAACGGGCAGCAACAAACTGACAAGCAGTTCTTGCAAGCGCCGCCACGGTGTTGAAACATGCTGGCGATAGATCAGGTTCATGCCTTTTGGCCCCAGGGGCCGGAATGTCGGATGCGGGTCAACCCATTTTGATAGGACCACGCGAAGCGCGACTGCGCTTCGGTGGCGGCCGGATTCTAAGGGACCGATTCGGCATGCCTTCGGGTTGCCGGCTCGGTCAGGCGCTTCTTTGGCCGTCGATAGAATGCCGCGCCATGCTCGTCCTCCTGGTCGCCTTCACCCTGTCCCTGGGCATCACCTTGCTCATCGTGCATGGGGCCAAGAGCGAGAACCACCGCTTCAAGGACCACGACCTGTCCGGGCCGCAGAAATTCCATGCGGCGCCCGTGCCCCGCGTCGGCGGCATCGGCATCTTTGCCGGCGCCGTGGCCGGTGTGCTGGTGCTCTGGTTGCGCCAGCCCGACATCGGCGCGGCGGCGGCCAGGCTGCTGTTGTGCGCTGTGCCGGCGTTTGGCTCGGGGCTGACCGAGGACCTGACCAAGACCCAGAGTCCACGCCGCCGCCTGTTCTTCACCGCGGTGTCGGCCGCGGTGGCGGTGGTGGTGATGGAGGCGGTGATCGACCGCACCGCCATCCCGGGGCTGGACTGGGTGGTGTCCTTCGGCGCCGGCGCGGCACTGGTGACGGTGTTCGTCGTGGCCGGTGTGGCCAACTCGCTGAACATCATCGACGGCTTCAACGGCCTGGCCTCGATGTGCGCGATGCTGATCCTGATCAGCATCGGCTACGTGGCCTTCCAAGTCGACGACGCGCTGGTCATGTGGCTGGCGGTGGCCGGCGCCGGCGCGGTGCTGGGCTTTTTCGTCTGGAACTTCCCGTCCGGGCTGATCTTCCTGGGCGACGGTGGCGCCTATTTCTTGGGCTTCTACGTCGCCGAGCTGGCCATCCTGCTGCTGCACCGCAACCCGGGCGTGTCGCCGATGTTCCCCTTGCTGGTGTGCATCTACCCGGTGTTCGAGACCCTGTTCTCGATTTACCGGCGCGTGATGCTGCGCGACCAGCCGGCCGGCATGCCCGACGGCATCCACCTGCATTCGCTGATCTACCGCCGCATCATGCGCTGGGCGGTGGGCAAGTCGTCCAAGCGCTCGCAGGTGCGCCGCAATTCGATGACCTCGCCCTACCTGTGGATGCTGTGCATGCTGGCAGTGGTGCCGGCCATGCTGTTCTGGGACAGCACACCCCTGCTGGCCGGCTTCATCGTGCTGTTCGGCCTGATCTACACCACGCTGTACTGGCGCATCGTGCGCTTCAAGGCGCCGCGCTGGATGGTCACCCGGCGATGAGGTGGCACACCCCCTACGGCCTTCGGCCGCCTCCTCAAGGGGGCAACGCCGGCGGACCGGCGGAGCCGGATCCGCGGCGTTTGCTGGGGTCGGCCTGCGTCGCGGGTCAGTGGCCCAGCCGCTCGGCGAACCAGCCTGCCGACACGCTCAGCCCCGAGCGGATGTCGTGGCTGGGCTGGTAGCCCAGCAGGCGCTGCGCCTTGCCGATGTCGGCGCGCGAGTGCCGCACGTCGCCGGCGCGGAACGGGCGGTGTTCCGGCGCGCCCACCCGCAGGCCGGCGCGGGCCTGGCCCAGCGCCTCGATCAGCATCGTGTGCAGGCCGTTGAGCGTGGTCTGGTCGCCCACCGCCACGTTGTAGACCTGGTTGGCCGCGCCGTCGGCTGACGTGGCCGCCAGCAGATTGGCCTGCACCGCATTGGCGACGAAGCAGAAGTCGCGGCTGGTCTCGCCGTCCCCATTGATGAACACGGTGTCGCCGGCCAGCATGGCGGCCGCCCACTTGGGGATCACCGCGGCATAGGCGCCGTTCGGATCCTGGCGCGGGCCGAAGACGTTGAAGTAGCGCAGGCCGATGGAGGCGAAGCCGTAGCTGCGCGCAAAGACGTCGGCGTACAGCTCGTTGACGTACTTGGTCACCGCATAGGGCGACAGCGGCTTGCCGATGGTGTCCTCCACCTTCGGCAGGCCGGGGTGGTCACCATAGGTCGAGCTGCTGGCCGCATAAACAAAGCGCTTGACGCCGGCATCGCGCGCTGCGACCAGCATGTTCAGGAAGCCGGTGACATTGGCCGCATTGCTGGTGATGGGGTCGGCCAGCGATCGCGGCACCGAGCCCAGCGCGGCCTGGTGCAGCACCCGGTCCATGCCTTCGCAGGCCTTCCGGCAGTCGGCCAGGTCGCGGATGTCGCCTTCGATGAAGCGGAAGTTCGACCAGGCCTGTTCACCCACCTGGGCGCGCACATCGTCCAGGTTGTGGCGGTGGCCGGTGGCGAAGTTGTCCAGTCCGGTGACCTGCTGACCCAGGCGCAGCAGGGTCTCGGTCAGGTGGCTGCCGATGAAGCCGGCCGCGCCGGTGACCAGCCAGCGCTGGGGCCGGGCCTGCAGTTGCTGTTGGAGGTGGGAATAGGCGGTCGGCTCGGTCATGGGGGGATCTGTCGGGCGGAAATGGGGGCGGGGTGCTCAGAAGGTCTCGGCATCTGCCAGCACCGGGGCCTCGGCGTCCTTGGCCGCCAGGCGTGGCTGCAAGCCGGCGGGCCAGGTGATGCCAATGGCCGGGTCGTTCCAGCGGATCGCGCGCTCGCAGTCCTTGGCGTAGAAGTCGGTGGTCTTGTAGAGGAAGCGGGTGTGCTCCTCCAGCGCAACGAAGCCGTGGGCAAAACCCTCGGGGATCCACAGCTGGCGCCGGTTGTCGGCACTGAGCGCCACAGCCACCCACTGGCCGAAGCTGGGCGAGCCGCGGCGGATGTCCACCGCCACGTCCAGCACCGCGCCCTGCACCACCCGCACCAGCTTGCCTTGCGGGTGCGGCGGCAGCTGGTAGTGCAGGCCACGCAGCACGCCCTGGGCCGACAGCGACTCGTTGTCCTGCACAAAGGGCCGCGGCTGCGGCAGGCCCAGCGCGGCCAGGCCCTCGGTGAAGCGCTTCTGGCTGAAGCTTTCCATGAACCAGCCGCGATCGTCGCCGAACACGGCGGGTTCGATGATCACGACCTCGGGCAGGCGGGTGGCGGTGAATTTCATGGGGGCGGGCGGGTGGGCGGTTCAGCGCAGGTTCAGCGCTTCGCTGAGCATGCGGTCGACGCCGAGGCGCCAGTCGGGCAGGTTCAGGCCGAAGGTCTGGCGCAGCTTGCGCGTGTCCAGCCGCGAGTTCAGGGGCCGGCGGGCCGGGGTCGGGTAGTCGCGGGTGGGGATGGGCCGCACCGCCTCGGGCCCGGCCTTCAGCGCCACGCCGCGCTGCCGGGCCCAGGCCAGCACATGGCGGGCGTAGTCGTACCAGCTGACCTCGCCGGCCGCCACCGCGTGGTAGGTGCCGCTGACGCCGGCATCCCCCACGGCGCGGCGCAGCACATGGGCACCGATGTCGGCCAGCAGGTCGGCGCCGGTGGGGGCGCCGATCTGGTCGGCGATCACCGTCAGCTGTTCACGTTCGGCCGCCAGCCGCAACATCGTGCGGGCGAAGTTGCCGCCGCGTGCCGCGTGCACCCAGCTTGTGCGCAGGATCAGGTGCCGGCAGCCGCTGGCGCGGACTTGGTCTTCGCCGGCCAGCTTGCTGTGGCCGTAGACATTCAGCGGCGCGGTGGCCGCGCCTTCGTCGCGCGGCTGGTCGCCGCTGCCGTCGAAGACATAGTCGGTGCTGTAGTGCAGCAGCCAGCCGCCCAGCTCGGCCATCACCCGGGCAATGGCGCCTGGGGCCTCGGCATTGACGGTATGCGCCAGCGCCGGCTCGCTCTCGGCCTTGTCCACGGCGGTGTAGGCGCCGGCATTGACCACGATGTCCGGCCGCAGCGCGCGCAGCGTGGCCGCCAGCCGTTCGGGCTGGGCCAGATCGCCGCACAGCGTGCCGTCGGCCGAACTGCGGGCCAGGGCCGTCACCGTGCCCAACGGCGCCAGGGCGCGGCGCAGCTCCCAGCCGACCTGGCCGTCAGGCCCCAACAAAAAGATGTTCATGGGTGTGGACAGGGCCGCTGGTCCCGGGGGGACGGGCCGTTGCCGCGAAGACCGCAAAGCCTTGGATTCTAAGGACCCGGCCAGGCCCCGCAGGCGCACTGCAGGGCGGCAGGTGCGCCAAATCCGCCGGTCGACGATAATACAAGGCTAATGACCGACACCACCCCCACCGCCGCTTCGGCGTTCGACCCCGCTGCCCAGGCCTTGGCCGACAGCGTTCCGCAACGTTTCGACACGCTGGCGCTGGACCCCAAGCTGCTGCGGGCCGTGGCGGATTCGGGCTACACCGCGATGACGCCGATCCAGGCCAAGGCGATCCCGCTGGTGCTGGCCGGGCGGGACGTGATGGGCGCGGCGCAGACGGGCACCGGCAAGACCGCGGCCTTCTCCCTGCCGCTGCTGCAGAAGATGATGAAGCACGAGACCGCCTCGGTCTCGCCGGCGCGCCACCCGGTGCGCGCCTTGGTCCTCACGCCGACGCGTGAACTGGCCGACCAGGTGGCCAACAACGTCAAGACCTACGCCAAGCACACCCAGCTGCGCTCCACCGTGGTGTTCGGCGGCATCGACATGAAGCCGCAGACCGCCGAGCTGAAAAAGGGCGTCGAGATCCTGATCGCCACGCCCGGCCGGCTGCTCGACCACATCGAGGCCAAGAACTGCGTGCTCAACCAGGTCGAGTACGTGGTGCTGGACGAAGCCGACCGCATGCTGGACATCGGTTTCCTGCCCGACCTGCAGCGCATCCTCAGCTATCTGCCCAAGGGCAACCGCCAGACGCTGCTGTTCTCAGCCACCTTCTCGCCCGAGATCAAGCGCCTGGCGCAGAGCTATCTGCAGGACCCGATCACCGTCGAGGTGGCGCGCGCCAACGCCACCGCGTCCACCGTCGAGCAGCGCTTCTACAGCGTGGCCGAGGACGACAAGCGGGCCGTGGTGCGCCAGCTGCTGCGTGATCGCAGCCTGGCCCAGGCCATCGTCTTCGTCAATTCCAAGCTGGGCGCGGCCCGGCTGGCACGCTCCTTCGAGCGTGACGGCCTGCGCACCGCTGCACTGCACGGCGACAAGAGCCAGGATGAGCGGCTGAAGTCGCTGGCCGCCTTCAAGGCCGGTGAGGTCGACCTGCTGGTGGCCACCGACGTGGCCGCGCGTGGCCTAGACATCGCCGACCTGCCGGCGGTGTTCAACTTCGACGTGCCCTTCAATGCCGAGGACTATGTGCACCGCATCGGCCGCACCGGCCGGGCTGGCGCCTCGGGCCTGGCCGTGACCCTGGTCGACCGCGACGACACCCGGCTGGTGGGTGACATCGAGAAGCTGATCAAGAAGAAGATCGACCTCGAGGCCTTCGAGCTGGTGGACGAGCGCCCGCGCCGTGCGCCCTACCGGGCCCGCGAGGGGGCCGACGAACGGCCGTTGCGGGAGGCCGATCCGGCGCCGCGGGCGGCCGAGCGGGCGCCGCGTGACGGCGTCGACCGCTACCCGCGTGACAGCGAGCGTTTTGCCCGCGATGCCGACCGCCCGCGCCGCAGTTATGCACCGCCCGCCGCGCCGGCCGATCCCTTTTTCGACAAGCCCTACGAGCCGCCGGTCGTGACCGGCGACAAGCCGGCCTGGGAGCAGAAGGTGGCCGCGCCGGCACCGGTGCGTGGGCTGTCGCCCAACATCCGCAGCAAGCGCAAGGTGGCGTCGCTGCTGGGTGGTGGCAAGGCCTGATCAGGCACGGGCCCGCCGGCGGCGCGGGCAGATTGCGGGCCTGATCGGTTGATCAGCCCGCCAGCCAGCAGAACACCGCCGGCAGGCGGCCGCCCAGCGCCGGCCCGCGTGAGGTGCGCCAGGCCTGGGCGCTGCGCGTCTCGCAGCGGCCGCCGGGCAGGGTCAGGCCGCAGGCCACTGAAAGCCGTGTGCCGGGCTGCAGGTGCTCGGCCAGCGCGGCCAGCAGCGCGTCGTTGCGGTACGGTGTCTCGATGGCGATCTGGGTCTGGCCCAGCCGGCGTGACAGCGCGTCCAGCTCGCGGATGCGGGCGGCCCGCGCGGCAGCCTCCACCGGCAGGTAGCCGACAAACGCAAAGCTCTGGCCGTTCAGGCCGCTGGCGGCCAGCGCCAGCAGCAACGAACTCGGCCCGGCCAGTGGCTCGACGGTGATGCCCAGCGCGTGCGCGGCGGCCACCAGCAGTGCCCCCGGGTCGGCCACCGCCGGCAGGCCAGCCTCGGACAGCAGGCCGATGTCCTGCCCGGCCAGGGCCGGTGCCAGCAGCGGCTTCAGATCGGGCGGCGCCGACGGTTTGCCGCCGCCCTTGGCCGGGCGTGGCAGTTCCTGGATCTGGATCTGCTGCAGTGGCCGTGCCAGTGGCACCAGCTGGTCCACCCGCTTGAGCAGGGCGCGGGTGGTCTTGGCGTTTTCGGCCACCCAGTGGCCCAGGCCGGCGGCGCGGCTGATCACCGCCTGGGGCAGCACCTCACGCAGGTCCACCTCGTGGTCGGTGCCCAGGTCCAGCGCATTGGGCACCAGCACCAGCTTGCCGTGGGTGCCGCTCATGCCACGCCGCCCAGCGGGTCGATGCCGGCCTGGCGCAGCAGGGCGCAGG
>Ga0208266_100096_pt1 | contig 43806 bp, 46 predicted proteins | sample LakWasMet67_HOW9_2_FD_183897 | JGI IMG/M metagenome (GOLD analysis project Ga0208266, IMG submission 183897) | Freshwater sediment methanotrophic microbial communities from Lake Washington under simulated oxygen tension - Sediment Metagenome... | ecosystem: Environmental > Aquatic > Freshwater >...
CACGGCCGGCTTGGTCGTCCATCAGGATCACGAAACTGCGTGTGGCCGATGGCGCACGGGCCCAGGCCAACGCGGGCGAGATGTTTTCGCCGGGGCAGTTGGCGTTCGCCGGGTTCTTGCCGCCGTACTGGGTGTCCAGCAAAGCGTTGTCCACGCGGCTGGGCGACCACAGGCTGAAGCCCTTGTGTCCTGGGTCGCCGCCCGATGGGGGAGTTGCGCATGCCGTGGCAAGCACAGCGACCGCCGCAAGCAGAAGGCCGAGCAAAGTGCGTTCTGGATTCATCGTGATTTCCCTCGAAGAGGTTAGCTTTCAACGGCCTGTTAGGGCGTATTCCTGCAGGTCGTGCAGGCTGAGCACCGCAAATCCGGCCGCGCCGGCTGTTCAGGGCCGGATGTGACGGACCAACCGGTCCGGGGCCGCGGTCGAGGGGTGGTGCCATGCCACGGCGTCCGCCGACAGACGCGGCAAGGGTCACGCCGGGCGCAACTGGGTTGTTCTTCACTGTGTCCTCCCTCATGACCGCTTCGCCTTCGGTTCCGCCGTGCCCGGGGCGCGCGGTGGGCGGGACGCTCCGCGCAGGCGGTTGGACCGGATGGCGGATGGCTGCGGTGTCTGGCGCACAGCATAGGGACGGCACGGGCCGGCGTCCATGGGCGCGCGCATTCGTGCGCTTTGGCGGGCAGCGTGGGCCAGGTGTGACGAAGGCCAGACCGGGGTCTGGCGGAAGGGCGTGGGAGTCGAACCCACCGGACACGCCAGGCGCATCCCACCGGTTTTGAAGACCGGGCGCTCCACCGGGAAACCATGCCCTTCCCTGCGCGGGTTGACCTTAGCACGGGGCCTTGCCGGGCCGCGTCGCCTTCAGGTCAGCGGCCGGTGGCGGGTGCCGTCGAAGCGGGTCACGCCCGACCGGGCCAGGAACTCCAGCACCTGGATGGTCAGGTTGCGGCCGATGCCGGTGCGGTCGCGGTAGCCGGCGGCGTCCAGGCAGCCGTCGGGGCTGGCGGCGGCCAGCGCGTGGGCCTCGGCCACCAGGGCGGCCACGGTCTCAGGCAGGTAATAGCGGTTGGGCGCCACGCGGACCAGCAGGCCACGCTGGGCCAGGCGGGCCAGGCCGTCCAGCAGGTCCGGCAGCGCTTGGCCCAGCGCGGTAGCCAGCTCGCCGACGATGGGCGGGCGCAGGCCGGCCGGGCGGATCACCGCGTCCACCCGGTCCAGCAGTTGCTGGTCCGCCTCGGCCAGCACCGGGCGGTGGCCGCTGCGGCGGTGGCGCAGGCCGTCGCGCTGCACCACGCCGTCGGCCACCAGTGCGGCCAGGCTGGCGCGCAGCACGGCGCGGGCGGCGGCAGACATGGTGCCGGTGGCCGCGGTGCCGCGCAGGTCGCCATGCATCGCGGCGCGCAGCGCCGGCTCGTCGGTGCCCAGGCTGTCGGGCTGGGCGGCGTGGCACTGGTCCAGCGCCGCCAGCACCCGGGTGCGCCAGGCCTGCCAGGGCGCGGCGCCCAGGCCCAGCGGGCCGGCGTCGCTGGGCACCACCTGCACCGCCAGCCGAGCGTGCAAGGACGCGGCCTCGTCCTCCGTGAGGTTGCGGGCGCGGTGGAAGGGGGCCAGCGGCACGCCGTCGGGCGCGGCGGCCAGCAGTGCGGCCAGGGCGTCGGCCGGGTCGTGCAGCGCCAGCGCGACCAACTGCGCCAGCCGGGCCGGGCGTGCACGGCCACGGGCCGGGCCGGCGGGGTCGATCACCAGGCCGCCGGCCAGCGTGCGGTTGGCCGCGGCGTCGCGCACGATAAAGCGGTCACCGTAGGCGGCGGCCACCGGTCGGTCCAGCAGCAGCTGGGCCAGGCCGGTGCTGCCGGGCGCCAATGCCGCCGCGTCCAGCGCGGTGACCTGGGCGTTGACCGCGGCGGCGCCCAGGTGCAGTTGCAGCGTGGCGCGGGGCGGCAGCGGGTGCGGCTCACCGGGCAGCACGTGCAGGCGCACGTCCAGCCGCTGGCTGGGCGCGTGGGCGGCGGGCGCCAGCACCCAGTCACCGCGGGCGGGCTCGGCGCGTTTCAGGTCGGACCCGGCCAGGTTCAGTGCGCAGCGCTGGCCGGCCTGGGCCACGTCGGCCGGGCGGTTCTGGGCATGCAGGCTGCGCACCCGCGCCGGCGTGCCGTGGGGTGACACCCGCACCGCATCCCCCACCCGCACCTGGCCCGACAGCACCGCGCCGGTCACCACCCGGCCGGCACCGGCCAGCGTGAAGCTGCGGTCGATGGCCAGCCGGAAGTGGCCGCGCTGGCGGCGCGCCGCCAGCGCCCGCGCCGCGTCGGCCAGGTGGCGGCGCAATGCGGGCACGCCGGTGCCGCTGGGCGTGGCCAGCGCAAACACCGGCGCAGCGGCATACGGCCCGCCGGCCAGCAGCGTGGCCACGGCCTGCTGCGCGGCGGCCAGCCGCGGCGCGTCCACCCGGTCGGCCTTGGTCAGCGCCACCACCAGGCGTGGCACACCCAGCAGGCCCAGGATGGCCAGGTGCTCGTGGGTCTGCGGCATCGGCCCGTCGTCGGCGGCCACCACCAGCAGCGCCAGGTCCACCGCCGCCACGCCGGCCAGCATGTTGCGCACAAAGCGCTCGTGGCCGGGCACGTCGACAAAGCCCAGGGGCTCGGTCTCGGCGCCACCATCACCCCCTTCGGCCGTGTCCACCGCGGCATAGGCAAAGCCCAGGTCGATGGTCATGCCGCGGCGCTTTTCCTCGGCCAGGCGGTCGGTGTCGACGCCGGTCAGCGCCTGCACCAGCGTGGTCTTGCCATGGTCGACATGGCCGGCGGTGGCGACGATCACGGTGCGGCAGGTGTGCCCTGGCCAGGCGGGCTGCCCAGACAACCCGGCGCCGCAAACAGCGCCGCGAAGCCGGCTTCGTCCTCCAGGCAGCGCAGGTCCAGCAGCAGCGCACCGCCGGCGATGCGGCCAATCACCGGCACCGGCAGCGCGCGCAGGCCGGCGGCCAGTGCGTCCAGCGCGCGGCCGGCGCTGCGCTTGGGGCCAGGCGGCGTCAGGCGCAGGGCGTGGCTGGGCAGCAGGTCCACCGGCATCGCGCCGCTGCCGATCTGGCTGTGCACCGCCACCACGTCCACCTGGGCCCGCGCGCCCAGCCCGGCCGCCACCACCGGCGCCAGCCGCAACGCCAGCGCGCCGATCTGCGCCGCCGGCCGCGACAGCAGGCGCAGCGTGGGCAGCTCGGTGGCCAGGCGGTCGGGGTCGCCATACAGCTGCAGCACGGCCTCCAGCGCAGCCAGGCTGAGCTTGTCGCAGCGCAGCGCGCGCTTGAAGGGGTTTTTCTTGAGCTTGGCCACCAGGTCGGCGCGGCCCACCACGATGCCGGCCTGCGGCCCGCCCAGCAGCTTGTCGCCCGAGAAGGTGACCAGGTCGGCGCCGGCGGCCAGCGCCTCGGCCGGCGTGGGCTCGTGCGGCAGGCCGTGGCGGGCAAGGTCCACCAACGCGCCGCTGCCCAGGTCGACGACAAACGGCAGGCCGTGCTGGCGCGCCAGGGCGCCCAGCTGGGCCTCGTCGGCGGCGGCGCTGAAGCCGGCTATGCGGTAGTTGCTGGTGTGCACCTTGAGCAGCATGGCCGTGCGCGGGCCGATGGCCTCGGCATGGTCACGCAGGTGGGTGCGGTTGGTGGTGCCCACCTCGCGCAACCTGCAACCGGCCTGGCGCATGATGTCGGGCAGGCGGAAGGCACCGCCGATCTCGATCAGTTCACCGCGCGAGACGATCACCTCGCGCCGCGGCGCCAGGCTGGCCAGCACCAACATCAGCGCAGCGGCATTGTTGTTGACGACGGTGGCCGCCTCGGCGCCGGTCAGCCGCTGCAGCAGGCCTTCCACCGCGTCATCACGGTCACCGCGCTGGCCGGCGGCCAAGTCGTATTCCAGGTTGGCCGCACCGGCGGCCACGGCGGTGATGGCTGCCAGCGCCTGCGCCGGCAGCGGCGCGCGGCCCAGGTTGGTGTGCAGCACGGTGCCGGTGAGGTTGAACACCCGCCGCAGCCGCGGCTGCAGCGCTGCCGCCACCCGGGCGGCGATGGCCACGGCCAGCGTGGCCTCGTCGGGCGCCTGGCCGGCGGCACGGCGCTCGGCCAGTTCGGCCCGCACCGCGTCCAGCAGGCGGGCCCGGCCGTGCGCGGCGGCCAGCCAGGCCAGCGCGGGCCAGGCCAGCACGCGGTCAACGGCGGGCAGGTGCGGCCAGGCGCCCGCCGGAGCGGCGGGGTTCAGCGCCACGGCCGGGCGTGGCCGCGCTCAGGCGGCCGGTGGTGCGGCTGGGGGTGTTGCGGGTGGCGTGGTGCCGCCTTCGGCCGCGGCGGCCACCAGCCGTTGCACGATGCCGGGCAAGGCGGCATCGGCCAGAGCGCGCAACTCGTCGTCGCTGCGGTCCTGGATCGGATGGGCGACAAACACCATCGCCGGGTCGACACCCAACGACTGGGCCTGCACGGCCGCCGCCTGCACAAATTCACTCGACGCAACACCTACCCCCGGAAGGCCACGCGACTCCAGGTCCGCAATGTCATGCATACAGCACGACGTGCAGGACCCTCAGTCGGCCAGGCCTTCGATGACGAGCTGGTTTTCGGCCGCGATCTGCTGGCGCAGCGCGGTGGGCGCGGGCCGGGTGAAGGTGGGCTTGCGGTAGCGGTTGACGCGGATGCCCTGCGCCGCCAGCCGCTCGGCCACGCGGTCCAGGAAGACATTGCCACGCGCCTTCGAGATGTCCAGGATGGCCACGGCCAGGCCGTCCAGCGACGCCGGCCGCGGCGACAGCGCCCGGGCCACGGGCGAGCGCTCCGAGGTCGGGTCGAGCAACACCAGTGATGCACTCATGCAGTGATCTCCTTCGAAACAGGAATCGAACCCACCGGGCCCGAGGCGGCCCAGCCGGCAATGATGGCCGAGAACAGGCCGGCACCACCGCCGGCGCGCACGATGAGCAGACCACCGGGGCGGAACTTGGGCACCGGCTTGCCGGCCATGGACGGCGGCAGGCCCTCGGCAATGCCACCGGCGCCGGCCACCATCTCGTCACCGGGCAGCAGCAGCAGGCGCTCCAGTTCCTCGCGCAGGCGGGCCTTGGACCAGCCGGCCTCCAGGAACACCCGGCAGTGGTCGGGCGACACCACCAGCAGCGCATCACCGGCCATGGCCAGCTTGGGGTGATCGACCACCCGCAGGCACAGCGCAAAGCTGCGCGCCAGGGATTCGGGCGTGCGCGACTTCTGGTCGACCACGCCCTGCACGCCCTCACCCGCAAACAGCGTGACGGTGGACGCCTCGCGGGCAAAACCACGTTCCACCGACAGCGGCTCCCAGGCCGAGTCCTCGGCCTCGGCAAAGCAGAAGCTGTACTTGCCGGGCGTGCCCAGCGTGGCGCGGTCCACCTCGCCCGGCCGGCCGCCGCCGACATTGCGGATCACCAGCTGCAGCGCGCGGCCGATGCTGGCATTGGCGCGGTGGCCCTGGCCCAGCGCGTTGACGCCCGAGTTGACGCCGACGCGCCGCGCCAGCGGGCCGTTGACGATGACCAGCGGGCCACAGAACATGGTGGTGCACAACACGCCGTGCATGCCGAACTCGTCGATCAGCGCGGCCTCCACCGCGGCCAGCACGATGGGCAGGTACTCGGGCTTGCAACCGGCCATCACCGCGTTGACGGCCACCTTCTCCACCGTGCAGGGCGCCAGGTCGGGTGGCACCAGGCCCAGCACCTCGTCGGGCCGGCGGGTGGTGCCCTGCAGCATGCGCAGCACGCGCGCCGGGGTGGGCGGCACCACCGGCAGGCCGTCGGTCCAGCCGCGGTCGTAGCAGGCCTCCATCTCGTCCTCGGCCTCGCCCAGGGCGATGCAACGCGAGGCCAAGCCGGTGTCGCCGAAGCGCACGATCAGGTCCTCGGCAATGCCGGGCTCCAGCGTCTTGCTGCCACAACCCGGCCGCAGCTCGGGCAACGTGGCACCCAGGTTGGGTTGGCCGGTGAGGCGCTGCCAGTCGCCGCGGTGCCAGCCGTGGGTGCGTTCCACCTCCTGGCCGCCGGCCACACGGATCAGCGTGGGCACAAACTCCACGCCCAGGCGGAAGGACTGTTCCAGCGTCTTGTCCAGCACCGCGCCGGGCACGCCGGCGGCGTAGGCGGCGTCATCCTGCACATAAACCGTCAGCGGCGTGCCGGCGCGAGCCAGCTCATGCAGCAGCGGCTCGACCAGGCCGCAGGTCGGGCAGTCACGCTTGGCAATGACGATCAGTCCGTCGGGCAGAGGCATCGCGGGGCACCGGTGGCGGGGACAGGCGGCGGCCGGCAAGGGCACGGCAGCCGGCCATGATGCTGGCACCCGCGGTGGCCGCCGGCCGTCCCGCGGGCGACAGCCCGGCGCAGGCACCGCCGGTGACGGCCGCCTGGGACAATCTACCCCAGCGACGGGCTCCCCGGCCCGGACAGACCGCGAGGACCTTGCCCATGACCGAACTGCTGCGCCTGAAGGGCCACCTGAGTGACCTGGCCGACGGACTGCGCGTGCGCCGGCTGCTGCCGGCGCTGGCGCGGCGGTCGGTCGGGCCGTTTGTCTTCTTCGACCACTTCGGCCCCGTCACCCTGGCGCCCGAGGTGGACAGCGATGTCGGTGGCCACCCGCACATCGGCCTGGCCACCGTCACCTACCTGTTCGAGGGCCGCCAAGTGCACCGCGACAGCCTGGGCACGGTGCAGGCCATCGAGCCGGGCGCGGTGAACTGGATGAGCGCCGGCCGCGGCATCGTGCACAGCGAACGCTCGCACCCGGATGACCGCGGCCACGCCCGCCCAGCCCATGGCCTGCAGCTGTGGGTGGCCCTGCCGCCGGCGCTGGCCGACAGCGCGCCGTCGTTCCAGCATGTGGCGGCGGCCGACATCCCGCTGTGCGGATTGCCCGGCGGCGCCCAGGCGCGGGTGCTGGTGGGCCAGGCCTGGGGCCAGACCAGCCCGGTGCGCACCGCCTCGCCCACCCTGTACCTGGACCTGGTGCTGCCGCCGGACGGCCACCTGAGGTTGCCGGCGCTGGCCGCCGAACTGGCGCTGTACAGCCCGACCACCGGGCTGCAGGTGGACGGCGAGGCGGTCAGCGCTGGCGAAATGGTGGTGCTGCCCGCCGGCAGCGGCGCCGAACTGCAGGCCGACGCCGGCGGCGCCCGGCTGGTGGTGATCGGTGGCGCGCCGCTGGCGCAGCCCGTGCGCATGTGGTGGAACTTCGTGGCCGCCGACCGCCAGCGCCTCGCCGACGCCGCCCGCCGCTGGGCGGACGGCGGCTTCGACCCCATTCCGGACGAAACCGACCGGCTGCCGGCGCCGCCCTGGCATGACCCGGCCCCACCGGAGGCCGGTGCGTGACCCGACCGCCGGATGCGCCGGTCGGCCTGAAGCCGCGCAGCCGCGTTGTCTCTGTACACACCCCGGGCGGGCCACCACGAACCGCCCCCAACAGCGCATGAAGACCCCGAACTGGTTTGCCGCCATGCTCTGCGCGCCGGCCATGGCCCTGGGCGCCGTCACGGCACCCCCAAGCGCGCAGGAACTGCATGTGGCGCGCTGCGTCGCCGCGCTGGAGGTCAACACCGACCGCCTGGCCGAGCAGGTCAAGGGCGGGCGCGAGGACCTGCGCCCCCTGCTGGCGCAGCGCCTGCGCAGCGGCGTGGCCTTCATCGCCCGCTCCTACCTGGATGGCGAACGGGACGAGGAGCGCTCCCAGGCCCTGCTGCACAGCGCACTGGCAGCCCAGAAGACCTTGTCCGAACCCGAGCTGGCCGCGCGCCAGGCGGCCTGCGCCGACGAAGGCAACACCCTGCTGGCCAAGAGCAATGCCTTCAGCCGCGCCGTGGTGTCCGGTCTGGCCGAGCGGCGCATGAAAAAGCTGCTGCGGCCGTAGCGCGGCGCTGCAATCTGCCCACCCTGCGCCAGACGCAAAAAAGCCCCGCAAATCGATGACTTGCGAGGCTTCTTGACTGGTGGGCGGTGCAGGGTTCGAACCTGCGACCCCTGCCGTGTGAATGATGGGGTTTAGGGCTTCATGGGGCTTCATGGGAAGCCAATTTCATAGGTAGAGCGATCCCAGGAGGCACTGTAAAATTCGACCAGTTTTTCCCCACTTTTTCCCCACTAAAGGAGTTAAGCGTGGCAACGGGCATCAGCACTGTGAAGGCGCGGGACGCACTCAAGCCCCGCCATGAACCGTACTTCGCCAAGGTCGAGCGCGGGCTATATCTGGGATTCCAGAAGCTGACAGGCGCCAGCGTTGGCGGGTGGGTGGCGCGCAGCCGGGACGACGAAACCGGCAAGCAACGGAAGAAGGCACTGGGGGACTTTGCCCACCTGCCCGCTGCAGAACGGTACGACGCGGCAAGCAAGGCGGCGCGCGAGTGGTTCGACCACCTGGGCAAGGGTGGCACCGCGAAGGTGGTCACCGTGCAGGGCGCGTGCGAAGACTACGTGAAGCACGTTCGGCAGGGACGCGGCGACGTACCGGCGGACGACATGAAGGCCCGGTTTGGCCGTTGGGTGTACGGGCACGGGCTGGCAAAGATCGACCTTGCCAAGCTGACACGGGCCAAGGTCGAGAGTTGGCGCAAGGCGCTGGCCGCGACCCCCGCGAAGATCAATCGGGATGATCGGGAAGTGCCCTTGACCCGGCCGCGTGCGCCGTCGAGCGTCAATCGGGACATGGCGGCGCTGAAGGCAGCTTTGAACTATGCCCATGACCTGGGGCACGTCACGTCCGACGATGCATGGCGGGTGGCGCTGCGCCCGATCAAGAACGCGGACGGGCGACGGGATGTCTACCTGGACGCGACCCAGCGGCGTGCACTGATCGAACATGCACGGCCTGACGTGGGCATTCTGCTGCGGGGGCTGGCGATGGTTCCGCTTCGGCCTGGGGCACTGGCAGCGTTGACCGCAGGCAACTTCGACAAGCGGCTAGGCGTGCTGACCATCGGCAAAGACAAGGCAGGCAAAGACCGAAAGATCAAGCTCCCGTCCGTGACTGCTGAACTGTTCGCCGGCCTGTGCAAGGACAAGTTGCCCGCCGCGCCGATCTTCACGCGGGAGGACGGCAAGGCGTGGGACAAGGATTCTTGGAAATGGCCTGTCAAGGAGGCAGCGGCAGCGGCGAAGCTGCCAGCCAACGCGACCGCCTACACCCTGCGGCACAGCACCATCACCGACCTAGTGACCCAGGGGCTTGACCTGCTGACGGTGGCAGTTCTGAGCGGCACCAGCGTTGCCATGATCGAACGCCACTATGGGCACCTACGCGCGGACCACGCAGCGGCTGCGCTGGCTGCGCTGGCCCTGTAGTGAGCGTCAAGAACGATACGAAAAATAGCTGTTAACTACTGACATCTAGATTTAAATAGGGCCTTCTGGCACACTGTAGGTTCTTGCTTGCACTTACTCACTGACCACCGGCGCAACGCCGGTCAAGCGAAGCGGCCCGAGGTTTCCTCGGTGGTACTCCCGCTGGCCAGTAGCTGACAAACGACGGCCGGCGGAACTCGCGGAGTTCTGCAATGCGTCCCCACTTCCACGCCCCTGCGGCCACCCCGGTCCTCCCCGCGGTTGCTGCCTCCCCTGCTGCCCTTGAACGTAAGCCCAGCGTTCTACGTCGCACGGGGCTTTCAAACACTGCCCTGTACTCCGCTATGTCGCGGTGTGAGTTTCCGCGCCCGGTAAGCCTGGGCACCGGGCGCGCCGTGGCATGGGTTGAATCCGAGGTGTCGGCCTGGATCGTCGCCCGTGTGGCTGAACGGGACACCCGCGCGAGCGAGGCCAGCCAGTGACCGGCGCAATCGACTGGAGCGAACTGGATTCGCTGGTCGATCCCGAGACCGAATCGGGGACGCCCGGCGCGCAGTCAGCCGCGGTGCCGGCAGTCCTGACGCACGCCCCCCTGGCGGACGAGATGCACGCCCCTGCAGAGCCCGACGCTCGACCGTCCGCGCATCTGGTGGCGCTGGCAAGGGAGGCGGCTGCAGGGCTGGTGGGGCTAGCCACTGAATCACTCCGCCGCAAGGAACTGGACGCTGACGACGTGCCGCGCATGCTGCCCCCGATCTTCAGGATCGTTGAACACGCCGAGAAGTTGGAAGCGCAGAAGAAGGACGGCGCAGGGCTGGCCGTCATGCATGTCACGTTCGATTTCAGCGCAGCCGATGGCCCCGCCACCTCGCAGCGGGCGCTGACGCCCAACGTGATCAACAGGGGCGAGGTGATCGACGCGGCCCCAATGCAGGTGACGCCTGATGGTGGGTTTGTGATCTCGGTTGACCTGGGCGACGCCGGCCAGATCAGCGGGGGTGTGCATGGCTGAAGTCGTCGCAAATCCGCTTGACATGCCCGCCGCAACGCTGGCGGAACTCGGCGAGTTCTACCGCACCACCCTGCCGGCGCTGGGGCATTACTGCCTCATGCACATGCCGACGAAACGGCACTTCTGGCATGACGACCGGGAGAAGTTCATTGCGGCAGCAGGGCGCGCCGCAAGGCAAGCGGGGGTGTACGCCGCACCAGCGTCTTTCGACGACCAGGGGCAGCGCCGGCAGACAAACGTCGAACTGCTCCAGTGCTTCTGGATCGACGCGGACGCCGGCGCTGAGAAGCTCGCCAAGCACGGCCCCGGCGCGGTGTACGCAGACGACAGGGAAGCGCAGCGGGGCTTGATCCGCTTCTGCAAGGAGGCAGGGCTACCACCTTCCTACGTCATCCACTCGGGCGCCGGCCTGCACGTTTACTGGGCATTGGCCGAGCCGATCACCCGGGAAGTCTGGCAACCCCTGGCGCAGGCGCTGGGTGCCCTGGCGAAGGCGCACGGGTTCAAGGCGGACCCAGCATGCACCACCGACGCCGTTCGGGTGCTGCGCGTACCCGGCACGATCCACGGCAACGGGAACACCGTTCGAATCGTGCACAAGACCGGCAAGCGGTACGACCTCGCGGAATTCCGCCAGCGGGTGGGGGCAGCGGATGGCGAGGGTGTCCCGGCCCTGGCGGCGCCAGCCCGCCCGGCTAGGATCGACGTAAACAGCACGCTGCCCGCTGATGACTTTCCACCTTACTCAGCGGTGCAGGTGGCCAAGCACTGCGTCGCGCTGGGCAACATCGCGGCTGTCCGGGGCGAAGTGTCGGAACCCCAGTGGAGGGCGATGCTGGGGCTTTTGAAGTTGTCCACCGAGGGTTTGGCGCTGGCACATGAGTGGAGCCGGGGGCATGCGGACTACGACCCGGACGACACCGAACGCAAGTTCAGCGGGTGGCACGGCACCGGGCCGACAACCTGCGTGGAGTTCGAGAAGCACGACCCGGCCGCGTGCGCCGGCTGCCCGCACCGCGGCAAGATCACGTCGCCGGCCATGCTGGGGCGCGATGCCCCGACCCCGACCCTCTCGCGGCTGCCGATGTCCGACCAGGAGGCCGGCGCGCCCACGGCGGACGCTGGCTGCGACCAGGACGACGAGGAGGCGCACGCCACCGACCTGGGCCTGTCAAAGGTGTTCGTGAAGTGGAACGCCCGGGGCTTCAAGCACGACCATGGGCACAAGGTCTGGCGAAGGTACGACCGCGGGTCATGGAAGCCCTGCCGCAAGGGTGAACAGCAGGAAGCCTTCAAGAAGATTTCGGGCGCGCTGCTCAAGGAGGCGGGGAAGGCGAGCGAAGCCAAGAACAGCGACCGGGCAAAGCGGTTCGTGGCCTGCGCCATGCGCGCCCAGAGCGCTAACGGCATCGACGCTGCGCTTAAGCTCGCCGCGTCGGACCCATCCATTGCCGTCAGCGCCGATGAGTTTGACCGCGACCCCGCGCTGATCAACGTCGCCAATGGCGTGGTGCATCTGCCGACCGGCGAACTCCGCCCCCACGACCCCGCGCTGATGCTGTCCCGACAGTGCCCGGTCGACTACATCCCCGACGCCACGTCGCCGACCTGGGATCGGTTCCTTCACGACGTGACAACCGAAGACCCCGACTTGATCGACTACATGCAGCGGGTGTGCGGGTACACGCTCAGCGGCCACGTTGGCGCCGAGAAACTGTTCTTCATGCTGGGCCAGGGCGCCAACGGGAAAAGCGTCTTCGCCAACGTCATGCGGCACATCCTGGGCACCTATGCCGTCGTGGTCCCGTCCGCGTTCTTGATGCTCAGCAGCCGCGACGGTGGCAGCGCGACGCCCGAACTGGCGATGATCGCCGGTGCAAGGTTAGTGCTCGCCAACGAAGTCGAGGCCGGCGCCACCATGTCCGCGCAGACGGTCAAGACGGCGGCATCGACCGAGGCCATCACGGCACGGCCGTTGTACGGGCACCCGTTCACCTTCATCCCGACGCATAAGGTCTGGGTCCGCGGCAACCACAAACCCATCATCCGGGACAACGATGAAGGTATCTGGCGCCGGCTGGACCTGATTCCGTTTGAACGGAACTTCGCCCCCGAGGAGCGCGACCCGGGCCTAGAAGCCACGTTGCTGACCGAGGCGCCGGGCATCCTGGCATGGATGGTCAAGGGCTTCAGTAAGTGGCAGCGCGACGGGTTGCGACCCGCTGCCCGCGTTGCCGCCGCAAGCCGCGCCTACCGGGCCGAGTCTGACCTGCTGATGCAGTGGGTAACGGACCAGTGCACGACCGGCGCCGGGCTGACCATGCCGCAGCGCATGGCGTACGCCAACTACCGGGGCTGGTGCGATGACCAGGGGCTGCGGTCGATTAGCAAACGGTCGTTCACCCGCGGGCTGGCTGAGCGTGGTATCGGCGAAAAGCGCGACGGCGGGGGCACCCGTCAAGAGCTTTACACCGGGCTAGAACTGCGGTCAGTCGTGCACCGTTGACGCTGAAAAGCCACCTCGCTAGACCCGTCACGCATCGTCACGCATTGAGGGCACTTTCCCCAAAGTCTCTATAGAGCCTCCTCGTGAAGGAAGTTACCGGAAATAGGGGTAGATGCATGACGAAGCGTGACGCCTTCGGAGCTAGCCACACTGAATTTCGAGGTTTGTGATGAATAGCTCACCAACTGACAAAACGATGGCCGCGGGGCCTGTCTTCAGCAACGGCACCGCTGCACCGGAGACCGCCCGTCAGCGCCGCCAGCTAGCCAAGCTAACCACGCGGATTAGAAGGTGGTGGGACGCCCTGCCCGAGCCGGCCCGGCGGCCCTACTTCTCCATGGATGCCATCGCCGACGGCACCAACACCCCCGCCACCAAGCTAGGTGCGTCGCTGCGCAGCCTGGGCTGGCTGCGCGTGCAAGTCCGCCTTGATGGCATCGCCACCGCCGTCTGGGTGCCACCCGGCTACCCCAGCCCACTGCGCCCGATTGGCCGGCCGAGAACCCGCACCCTGCACGCCGACAAACGCGGCGACCACCCCCACCACCCTGAAAGGAGCCCACCATGACCACCGCAACGCCCGATGCCAGCACCGACCCGCACCGACAAATCTCCATGCGCCTGATGGCCCGGACACTGCACGACGGGTACGCAAGGGCCAACCTAGCGGCGCTACCTGCCGTCACACCCGCTGGCACCCTGCCACGTCACATGAACCGCACCCGCTACCGGCTGGAACTGCACGAGCGACCTGCCCGCTGGCGCACGCTCGGCCGCACGCACGACATGCCCGAAGCAGCGGCCGAGTTCATCAAGGAATTCGGCGACCTGCAGGCGATGGGTGAAGCCCAGACCTGGGGCCAGTGTCAGCCCGACGCCGCACGCATCGAACACCTACCCCAGCGGCTGGCGGACTTGGTGATGCTGCGCCTGTGGCCTGCCGCGCAGAACATCGTGAGCGCCGTTCCGCCCCAGGCCAGGGAGGCGGTGGCAGGGGCTGCGCAAGCGGCGCTAGAACAGGCAGTCGGGTGGCTTGATCGGGTACACACCGCATACATGATGGGACCGGCATTCGATGAACTGGCACAGGCCGCATACCGGGAGAGGCCCGACCCCAGCAACCCCGCCAGCTACAGCGCCGCCATGCGGCGCATCAAAGCTAGCACCGCGGCACATGGTGCACCCTGCGCGGCTGATGCCCTGGCGGCCGAGTTGGCCCGATTGCAGTGGAGCAGCGGCACCGCGGGTGCTGCCTGTACTGCGTTCTATAGCGCGCTGGCCGCACTGGCTGGACTCGCGGAACAGATCACGGGGGGTGGGCACCAGTCACTGCGCGACGGCGCGACGGCAGCGAAGGCAGCCGCGCACAAGGCACTGCAGGACTTCGGGCGAGTTGGGGCTGACCGGGTGTTTCACGGGCTGATCCGCGACCCTGAGCGGGCCGCCGTCGTGGATGGCATCGTGGCCGATGCTGCGCAGCGGGGCATCGTAGAAGCCGGTTGGGAAGCACAGATGCGGACGTTGGGCCAGGTGGTCCGCCTCTAAAAGGGTGAAGGTGAAGACCCAAACTGGGCCGCCCGTTGTGAGCGACACCTATGGGGGTGCCAGGGGCCTGCCTGCGCTGGTCCCACCCCCCGTATCCCCTACCCCGAGACGATGCCCCGCAGTACCCGAAGGACACGTTAGTCCGTCAAGAAACTAACGTCAGAAGCGCGCGACACGCCCAACCCAGTACCTTTGACAAATGAACTTCGGCACCCGCAAACTGAGCGCACAAACCAAGGAGAACCGCACATGACCACCCTGAACACGCCCCCGGTCGATTGGTCCGAACTCGAAGCCCTGCTGACCGACCCTGCACCCCCTGCTGCACCCATGCCCGCGTGGCTGGCCGCCACCTGCGCCGCTAGCGACGTGTGCAGTCTGGACGGGTACGAACTGGCCGAGCTGGCGACCGAACGCGACGAACGCGGCACCCTGGCCACCATCATGGGGTTGCTGGGCGCACTGCGGGCGCGCCACACGGGCGACCGGGTAACCCTGGCGGCGATGGATGCCTTGGAGGGCTACCACCTTCCAGCGCTGCGCGACGAACTGCGCGGTGTCTAACGTGGCAGGTGGAAAGGGGGGGCAACGGGCCAGCGGCACCCCGCTGCGCGCTGCGCCACATCCCCACCGAGGGCGGGCACTGGTCGTGCTGAGTGGATGACCCTGGGCCTGGCGTTGCGACACCGCGCAAGCCCTGGCAGGGGAAACCAGCGCCGGCCATCGTGCACATGAGCGCTGACGGCGCATGGCGGGGTGCTGCTGGGTCCGGCGCAGGGCGGAGTGCTGCACAGTCTGCGAGGAATGATCCGACTTTGAAGGCTGGAGGGGTGTACGCCCCGCCCAAACAAGGGAGAAACAATGAGCCAAATCGGAAGGGGCCGCGCGATGGCGGCCGTGCTGGTTGCCGTGGCACTGTCAGGCTGCGCAGCCAAGCTGACCCTTATTGACCGCACCGACGGGCAGATTTATTCCGGCGCCACTGACGGCAGCACCGTCGGGGGCAATGGCACCGCGACCGTACTGGTTGAGGGAGAAAGCTACTCCGGCCCGTGGATCTATCAGCCCACGGGCGGGTCGTTCGGGTTCGGGAACTTTGGGGGCATGTCCACCGTGTCTGGCACCGCGACGGCTACCGGCCCGGCAGGCTTGGCAACCACGAACATCTCCGGCACCGGGACGGTATCTGGCATGTCGTCCTCAATGGTCATGTCTGCGGTGGGCAAGGGCATGATCAACGTGCGGGCACCCAGCGGTAAGTTCATGCGCTGCATCTTCTCGTTCCACGTCATCCAAGACACGGGTATGGGCGAGTGCATGCGTAACGACGGGCGCGTGTTTGATCTGACGATCAAGCGATGACCGCCGGGGACGCGGAGACGCCTCCCGGTGCCTTGTTTTCCCCATTTTTTCCCCATCGGAAACGAAAACGCCACCCGAAGGTGGCGTAAATCGTTGTCCTGTAAGGACTTTCTTGGTGGGCGGTGCAGGGTTCGAACCTGCGACCCCTGCCGTGTGAAAGCAAAAAAACGTGCTTTCAGATCAACGGCTTACAAAAATATCCCAATAACGACAATCACTTAGCGTACTAGAGTGTACTGGCTTGTCGATCCATATCCAAGCCTGAGTGTCCCAAAATTGTCCCAGCCCGCGACCCCTGCCCTCCAGCCCACACGACGTTGTCGGTGATGCGCTGGGCGCGGACGACCTTCACCGGCTGGGTTATCGGGTACAGGTCTTCGAAGCGTAGACCCAGCGTGGCCAACTCGTCGTAGTAGGCGCCGCGCAGCCAGGCCAGCAGCATCGTCCATTGCCCGTGCTCGAACTCGGGCAGCGTGGGCGCCGCCAGCATGGCCGTTGTCATGCCCACCTCGTGGTCCCAGATGGCACGTCCGGCCATGACCACCGGCTGGTACAGCTCGCCTAGATGCTCGCCCGGCGTCGGCGTGAGCCGGTCAACGAGGCTGGCACGCGCCAGCAACAGCATCGACGCCACGTCGAAGACCCAAGCCTGGTGCCACCATGCGTCCGCCACTGGCAGGGCCGCTGAAAGCCGAAGCAGAAAGCGGAGAAGCCCGAAGCGGTCGGTCGACGCAAAGCTGCGCCGCACATCGGCCGGCACCTCGAACACATAGGGATTCAGAGCACCACCGGCCAGGCGCAGGCGATCACTGTCGTCGGCATGTCGCAGCGATGGCGGCGGCAGCACTGACGCGCCCAGCAGCCACTTGGCCACAGAACTCAGCACCGTGTCTGTTTGCGGGCTACTGGACGTCAGGACAGCCCATGCCCGATTGCAGGCCTCACGCATCGTTTCCAAGCGGTTGCGCCTGGCCACGACATCGGCTGCAGACTCGGCGCACATGGCAAACGCGCTGAGCACTTCGAGGTGCCGCTGAACCGGCGAGCCCAGGTGTCCGTCTTCAAGCCATTGCAGCGCCTCGGGAAGGCGTTTAGCCACGCGCTTACGTTGCGGTGATCGCGTCCCGGACCACCAGTCGCGGAAGGTCTGCGCCTCAGACACCAGGAACTGCTCGTTGTCGTCAGAAGCACAAGGGTTGCCCAACGGCGCAGCAGCAACTTCTTCGGCCTGATCGACCCACGGGTCAGCCGCATCGCCCATCACGCGTCGCTTTACGACACAGCAGAAGGCCCGCTGCCGCACCTTCTCTGCCTGCTTGACGATGAACTCATCCGACCACTGCAACGCGCACTCCCAAAAGCTGTTCGGCCGAGGTCAAGGGAAAGTTGGTCGGCGCACGTTCATTTTTACTTTGTCGGCCCGCGTGTCAATCGCAACCATGTCGATCCATGTACTCACAACGCCATCAGCCTGCAAGGGGATGCAATGGGCACCAAGGATTTCTACACCGTTGAGGAAATGGCCGCGCTCCTGCGGGTGCAGGCCAGCGCCATCCGCAACCGGCTGAGCAAGCAAGACACGACCCTTCCGCCGTCGTTGCGGGTGGGAGGACGCAGGCTGTTCCCGGCGCTTGGATATGAAGCCTGGAAAGCGCAACTGATGTCGCCCTACGCGCCACCGCCGCCTTCGCCCCCCCTGCCCCGCCCAGGAAGGCCCAGGCAAGGCCCCAGGGGGCTTGCATGACCATGGACCGCGGGCTGGTCAGCTATCAGCCATCCGACGACCGCGAACTGCCAGCAGGTCCGGTCAAGGTCCGCGCGACATGGTTCCGGGTGATGGACGACTGGGTGCACCGGGGCGGCATCAGCACCATCGGTACGACTGCTCTGGCGGTGTACATCGCCATCAAGAGCTACGCGGACTTCAACACCGGCATATCGAACGTCACCCAAGCCCACATCGCTTTCCTCATTGGCAAGGACAGATCCACTGTGGTTCGGCAGATCAAGGTGCTCCTCGAGCACGAGCTGATCCGTTACGCCGAAGTCAGCCCTGGCCATCGCAGACGGGACCAGAGCTACATCGTCGTCGAGCACCTTCTAGCCCGCTCAGCCGAAACCGGCCAGCTTGCGGGCCGATTCTCATGGGACTACGCGCCGTACAAGAGCAACGTGACGGACAAGGAACTCCGATTGCTTTGCGAGGAGGGCAAGCCCGGCCGACGGGTGCGCTTCAGCCGGCGCATGCGGATCACCGAGGTGGAAGAAAGCTATGAGCTGTTCCCCGACGACGAACCCCCTGTGGACATCTGAGGACGTGTTGCATGGGTGCTTTCGACCTGATGCACCGATGCATCATGCTTGAACAAGCATGGCGCACCAGTGCATCACCCTTAAAGAAGAAAATCATTCAACAAGAGTGGACAACTCCCCGGAGGTCCGTCCGGTCAAGGCCACCCGGAACCAGGCCAAGCATCGAAGCAGCGAAGGAGAACATGACCATGATCAACATTGACGCCCAACGGATCGTCCCGAAGCCAACCAGTCTCTTCAGCCGCGCTGGCGTGCGTTTTGAAGTTGCGTGCGACGTGATCGGCGCCGTGATCGCGCACTACGCCGAAGTCATCGGCACAGAGCGCGACAGGCCGGCGCCTGACGCGCAAAAGATCGCGCATGCCCAGCAGCTCGTGGCCGAGCTGAAAGACATCCGCGAAGACCTGGACCCCAAAGACGCTGCCGCCATTGAAGGCACCATCGAGCGACTGGCGCCGCTGGCCCGCCACCTCTACCAGGACGCCGAGGAAGGCAGCCAGGCGGCCCGTAGAGCCGCGCAATTCGTCCAGGCCAACGCCTCCCTTGCCCTCGAAGGCCTGCCGGCCTCTATCGACGATCTGGCCATTCAGGCCCGCATCATCCGAGGCGACCTGAGCCCAGACCAGGCCGTGGCTTGGTATGAGCGCCGCTCCTTCTCATGAACAGCGCCGCCGCCCTGTCACCAGCCGTGCACGCTGCCGCCAGCCTGATGCGCGACCCACGCACCGACGTGGCTGACACGGCGGCGGCCATCGTCGCCTCCATGGCCGACCCGGACTTGGTGGCGAGCCTTTGGCCGGTGGCCAGACTCGGGCAGCGCGAGCGGCACGCGTTTGGCGTCTTGTTCTTGCATTTCGTAGCCGGAGGCCTCACGGCCGTCGAGCAGCAATTTCTGGATTTCGAGGTCGCGGAGCATCGAAGGCGCCGCTCCCCGAACGCGCCGTTTCCGCCCCCGCGCGGCCAAGTCCGCTGATCGCCTGGCGCCGGGTTTCCGCGAGTACAGCAAGGGGCTCGCGGGGTATCCCCGCACCTCGGGATTCTTGTCACACACCACGCAACTGGGGTTGCTGCGCCCAAACCCGCGCTGTGGCGCCGGTTTTAGCGCGGCGACACCGAACGCGAAAGGTGGCGACACCGAACCGGCTTGTCTTCCGCAAGCCCTTGAAGGAGAAAGAGAAATGCCCCGTCCCCGTGGATCAGGCAAGGGCGAGACCGCCCGCATCAACATTCGTCTCGACCCAGAGACTGAAGCCTTCTACAAGCGGAAGGCCAATGAGTCTGGCGTCAGCCTTTCGCAGTTTCTGCGGGACACCCTCGTGCAAGGCATCGTGTGCGAAAGCGTCGCGGAAATCGACGCACGGCTCCAGCAGAGGATCGACGCTGCAGTGGCGGCCGCCGACAAGATCATTCAGCAGCGCAGCCTGCATGTCATGCTTGAACGCGCACTGCTGGAGAGCCACGCCATGCTCGTGAAGATCGTGGAAGCACAGGATGTGCAGGTCGTCTATCGAGCCCAGGAAATTGCGCGTGACCGACTTCAAAAGATGCGGGCCGGAAGCGCCAAAACCGGATGACCTCATCACATGGACAGTGCGCCCACATCCGGCAGGAACGTCAGGCACCGCGCATCGGCATCGTGGTCTTGCAACGAGGGTAATTCGTACAACCCCAGAACGCGCTGCCACCCTTACGCGGTGTCCTGTCCAGCATCTTGACGCCACAGTTGACGCACGTCGGGCGCCAGTAGTCGCCGTCCAGGGCGACGGCCAGCAGTTCCGCCTGTTCGTCCGGTGTGCGCTTGCCAATGAGGCCCAGCAGCCCATCCACGTCCAGCAGGTTGACTCCGTTTTCGCGCGCGAAAGTGATCGCGTCCGGCGTGAAAGTGGATGTCGTGGCGAACTGGCCGCGCTTGACGTTGCGGGCGGCCATGACACCGCGCAGCTCGCGAATCTTGTCCACGCCCACGCGCTTGCCCTGCCAGTGTTTGCACTGCACAAGGCTGACCGGCTCGCCGGGCTGGTTGCGCGAAAACAGCCACACGTCCACCCCTTCGTCGGCACCGTGCGATTGCGATTTGGTCTCGAAGCCGGCCTGCTGAAACAGCCGCTCGACCACGGCCTCGAACCTGCGCCACTCGATCACGTCGAACACGCCCTTTCCCCACTGAAGCGGGCGCTCTGGGGCTGCGCCCGGGCTCGTCAATTGCGCAGCGGTCGGCGCATCGGCGGGAGCGACTGGCTGCGGCACCTGTGCGGCGGGCGCCGCCACACTTCGCGCTGCCGGCGTTGCTGGTTTCTTGTTGGGCGCAAGTTCAGCGGGCGCGGCCGACTGGCCGAACTTCTTGCCTAACAGCATCAAGGCAATGCCAGCCACCACCATCAAAAGCCCGATGGGCCGGAGTGAGGCCAGCGCCTGGCTGATCGGTGATTTGCCCAGAACGAACGGCACCACCGCAAATGCGCCGCCCAGTGCCAACAGCTTGATGCCGGCGTCCGCCAGCTTGCGCGCCTCGCGCGCCTTCTTGTTTGATTTCCTTGCCACCCTGTAGGGCCTCCCTTGCGGCCGAAATGATAGACCGCAGGGACGCAGGTTCAGGGCTTGATCAAGCGATAAGTCGGCACGCCCAGCGCCTTGGCCAGGCGCTCCAGGTTGTCCAACGAGATGTTGCGCGCCTGCCGCTCGACATGGGCGACAAAGGTGCGGTGCAGGCCACATTCAAAGGCCAGCGCCTCTTGCGACCAGCCCCGTTCAGCGCGCAGGCGGATCAAGTTGGCCGCCAGCACTCCCCGCGCGGAGGGCGCGTCGGGCGATGCAAGGTTGGCGGCATGAGACATGCCCGCCAGTCTTCCGATTTGATGCTTTTACGTCAGCCGCGTTTAAGTCACAATCTTTCCAACGACAAACCAGCAGGGAAGCAAAAGACGATGCGCGGAGCCAGAGCACGACGGACCACATGCGCGGCGGCCTTCGCCGTTTGCAGCCTGTCGGCCAGTGCCGGCGTGTTCAACACGGTGGCGTTTGGGCCGGTCAAAGGCAGCGACATCCGCGACCAGGTGCCCGACGCCTTCACGAAACGGTATCCGTCCGACAAGTGGTCGGTCTTCCTGTTCTCCGACGCCGGCATGACCAGCGGCGGCACGCCCTACTGCTACGCCATCGCGGGCGTCTCTCCCAAAGGATCGGACAAGTTCCCGACCAACCGCTACACGCACTTCATCCAGAGCCAGGACCATGAGGTGCTGACGGCCGCCAAGAAGCGCGCCTGGGCCATCGACTGCGCCCGCAACGCGGTCGAAAACATGATGACCGACGACCTGGAAACGCTGTACGAGCCCGACACCCCACCCGCCGCAGGCAAGCGCCCATGATCTCTGCCCGAAAACTCTTCATTGCCCGCCGCTGGATGCTGTGGGCGCCCGTCCCCGTCGCGCTGATCTTGTGTGGCGGATCGGCCACGGACTTCGGCAAGATGTTGGTGGGCGGGCTCCCGCTGTGGATTCCGTTCTGGCTCGCCTGGTGGCTGAGCGACGGATTCGAGACCGTCACGGTGGGCGGTGGCAACCTGCAACACAGGCCCGGCGTGAACCCCGCCACCGGTCATGCCTGCGTGGTGCTTACCAACGGCGACACGGGCGCACCCGTGGCCTGGATCGTCGGCGACCAGCGGCCCTTCGACCAGCGCTGAGGTCATTCCCGGTCCGAACCGGTCACCACGGCTCCACGGGTGAAGTAGACTGCACAGAATACTGTCATCTACCCCGCAAAGGAGCCGGCCATGGGCTTTTCAGCCAGCGACGTGGTGCCGTTCACCCAGGCACGCGCAAACCTGTCCGAACTGGCCGACCAGGCCAAAGCCGGCGCCGAGAAGATCATCACCAAGAATGGTGAAAGCTACGTCGCCCTAATCGACGCCGACCGGCTGGACTACTACCACCGCCTGGAGCGCGAGCGCATCCATCTGCTGCTGATCGACGACGCCAAGCGCGGCCTGGCCGACATCGAGGCCGGCCGAACCTATGGGGCGGATACTGCCATCGCCCAGCTTCAGCAGCGCCGAGCGGCATCGGCCACCAGCAAGACCGCTAAGAAGCGTGGCTGAGGATCTGTACCGGGTCGAACTGACCGCGAGCTTCCTGGAGCGACTGGACGCCATCGAGGCGTTTCTCACCGAAGCCGACGCGGCCTTTGCCTTCGACGATCTGCTGGCCGAACTGCGCGCCACTGTGATCCCGAACCTGGCCCGGTTCCCTCACATCGGTCGGCGCTACCTGGACAACCCGCCGCAGTCAGCCGAGGCCCTGGCCCAGCTCGCAGCGCTGCCGGCCGGTGCAGCGGTCGCCCTGCGCGAGTACCTGCACGGCGACTACCTGATGCTCTACGTGTCCATGGATGCCAATACGACGGTCTATCTGCTGTCCATCCGGCACCACCGCCAACTTTCGTTCGACTTCGCGCGCCTATGGCCAAATGGCGGCAAATAAGGAAAGTTGGCAATGACCAGGGAGCAGTCGAATACCAGCGCAATGACGGAGGCCGATACCTGTCGGGAATTGGTCACTCCGAAGATCGTCCAGGCAGGGTGGGCCAGTTCGCCATTCGCCATCGGCGAGCAGCGCACGTTCACCAACGGCCGGATCTTCGTGGCAGGTGGAAAAGTCAGGCGCGGAAAGCAACGCCGGGCCGACTACATCCTTTTCTACCGCCGTGATTTCCCCTTGGCCGTGGTCGAGGCCAAGGAGGCCAGCCTACCCGCCGAAACGGGCGTGCAGCAGGCCCGCGAGTACGCTGAGGCCCTTGGGCTCAAGTTCGCCTACGCCACCAACGGCCACCGGATCATCGAGATCGACTACCTGGCCGGCACCGAGCGTGAGGTCAGCCGCTATGCCACGCCGGATGAGCTGTTCGCCCGGTTGAGCACTGGCGCGAACCTCCCGCCCGCAGCCGCGCCGCACCTCCTGGAGCCCTTCAACCTTGCCTCGGGCAAGGTGCCGCGCTATTACCAGCAGATCGCGATCCATCGCGTGGTCGAGGCCATCCTTCTCGGTCAGAAGCGCATCCTGGCCACACTGGCCACGGGCACGGGGAAGACCTGCGTCGCGTTCCAGATCTGCTGGACGCTCTGGAACAGTCGCTGGAACCGCACCGGCGAGTACCGGCGCCCAAAGATCCTCTTCCTAGCGGATCGCAACATTCTGGTGGACGACCCGATGGCCAAGATGTTTGCGCCGTTCGGCGACGCGCGACACAAGATCGCTGGCGGGGATGTCAGCCAGGGACGCGACATGTACTTCGGCATCTACCAGGCGTTGACTACGGCCAGCGCCGACGTGTTCCGGCAGTACCGCCAAGACTTCTTCGACCTCATCATCATCGACGAATGCCACCGCGGCTCCAGCCGTGATGAGAGTTCCTGGCGCGCCGTGCTCGACTATTTCGAGCCGGCCGTTCAGTTCGGCATGACCGCCACGCCGTTGCGCGAGGAATCGCGCGACACATACGAATACTTCGGCAACCCGATCTACACGTACAGCCTGCGGCAGGGCATCGAAGACGGATTCCTGGCGCCTTATCGCGTCCACCGCGTCATCACCACTGTGGACGCGGCCGGTTGGCGGCCGAGCAAGGACGAACTTGATCGCTTTGGCCGCGAGGTGCCCGACGACGAATACCAGACTAAGGACTTCGAGCGCGTGGTGGCCCTGAGGGCGCGCACCAAGGCCATGGCCCGGCACCTCACCGAATTCCTGAAGGGCACAGACCGTTTCGCCAAGACCATCGTGTTCTGCGTTGACCAGGAGCACGCGGCCGAGATGCGCCAGGAACTGGTGAACCTCAACAGCGACCTCGTCCAGCAGTACCCCGACTACGTTTGCCGTGTCACCGCCGACGAAGGCGCCATCGGTTTGACCCACCTGGCCAACTTCCAGGACGTGGACAAGCCGACGCCGGTGATCCTGACCACCTCGCAGCTGCTGACCACGGGCGTGGACGCCGAGATGGTCAAGAACGTGGTTCTGGCCCGTGTGGTCGGCTCCCGGTCGGAGTTCAAGCAGATCGTCGGCCGGGGCACTCGCCTGAAGGTGGATTACGGCAAGGAATACTTCAACATCATCGACTTCACGGGCACGGCCACCCGGCACTTCGCGGACCCCGACTTCGACGGCGAACCCGCCCGCATCGAAGAGGTGACCGTGGATGAAGCCGGCGAGCAAATCGGCATCACCGAGACTGAGCCTGAGCAAACACTGGAAGCAGTCCCGCCCGAGTACGAGCTGCCAGACGAGCAGATCGGCCCCGGCACGGGCATCGTCATCAACGAGCCCTCAGATGAGCCGCGCAAGTTCTACATCGACGGCGGCGAGGTCGAGGTCATCGGCCATCTGGTCTACGACCTGGATACCGATGGCAAGAAGCTCCAGGTGGTGAAGTACACCGAGTACTCCGGCCGGGCGGTGCGCACGCTGTACCCCACCCGCGAGGCCTTGCAATCAGCCTGGGCTGACCCCGATACCCGCAGCGAGGTGCTGCGTGAGCTGGCCGAGCGCGGCATCAGCTTTGACGAGCTTGCGTCCAGCAGCGAGCAACCCGACGCCGACCCCTTTGACCTGCTGTGTCACCTGGCCTGGAACGCGCCGCTGCTCACCCGTCGCCAGCGCGCCGAGGCGGCCCGGCACCAGGCCCAAGATCTGTTCGGCCAGTACAGCGACACGGCCCGCGAAATCCTGGCGCTGCTGCTTGATCGCTACATCGAGCGGGGCATCCTGCAGTTCAACGCGCTGTCCGAGCTGATGAAGGTTCAGCCCTTCGACCGCTTTGGCAGCCCCTCCGAAATCGCCTTGCGCCACTTCGGCAGCGTGCGCGGCATGAAAGACGCCGTGGCTCGCCTGCAGGGCGCGCTCTACCAATAACGAGAACTCGATTCGATGGCCAAAGCCAGCACCGCCACCCCGGCAGAGAAGAAGACCCGCGCGCCGCGCAAAACCGCCAAGGCACCGCTCACCACCCGAGAGAACCTATCGGCCCTGATCGGCACCGCCCGCAAAATCCTGCGCAAGGACAAGGGGCTCAATGGCGATGCCGACCGCCTGCCATTGTTGACCTGGGTGATGTTCCTGAAGTTTCTGGACGACCTGGAGATCGTCCACGAGGAAGAAGCCGAACTGGACGGGAAGCGCTACGAGCCCATCATCGAGGCACCGTACCGCTGGCGCGACTGGGCCGCCCGCGAGGATGGCATCAGCGGCGACGAGCTGCTGGCCTTCATCGGCCAGGAACAGACCCGCCGCGCCGATGGCAGCGCAGGCCCCGGCTTGTTCGCCTACCTGCGCAGCTTGGCCAGCCGTGGCGCGAAAGGAAGCCAGCGCGAGGTCATCGCCAACGTCTTCAAGGGCGTGCAGAACCGGATGGTCAGCGGCTACCTGCTGCGCGACATCCTCAACAAGATCAACGGCATCCACTTCAGCGCGAGCGAAGAGATCCACACCCTCTCGCACCTGTACGAATCCATGCTGCGCGAGATGCGCGACGCAGCGGGCGACTCGGGTGAGTTCTACACCCCGCGCCCGGTCGTGCGTTTCATGGTGCAGGCCATGGACCCGCAGTTGGGCGAAACCGTGCTGGACCCGGCCTGCGGCACGGGCGGCTTTCTGGTGGAGTCCTACGACCACCTCGTCGGTCAGGTCAAGAACCCCGACCTGCGCCGCACGCTGCAGCGCAGCTCGCTGTTCGGGCAAGAGGCCAAGCCGCTGCCCTACATGCTGGCCCAAATGAACCTATTGCTGCATGGGCTGGAGGCGCCGCAGATCGCCTACGGCAACACCTTGGAACGCCGGATCAACGAAATCGGCCACAGCGAACGCGTGGACGTGATCCTCACCAACCCACCCTTCGGTGGCGAGGAAGAGGCCGGCATCAAGAACAACTTCCCGCCGAACATGCAGACCGCTGAAACGGCGCTCCTGTTCCTTCAGTACATCATGCGCAAGCTGCGCGTGGCCGGCGCCCCGGTGGCCGGAGGCAAGGCCGCCGCCCGTGGTGGGCGTGCAGCGGTGGTGGTGCCGAACGGCACGCTGTTCGGCGACGGCATCTGTGCCGTCATCAAGCAGGAGATGCTGAAGGAGTTCCGGCTGCACACCATCGTGAAGCTGCCGCAGGGTGTGTTCGCGCCGTACACCGACATCCCGGCCAACCTCCTGTTCTTTGAGCGCGGAGGCCCCACCGACACCATCTGGTACTACGAGCTGCCGCTGCCCGAGGGGCGGAAGAAGTACAGCAAGACAGCGCCCTTGCAGTTTGAAGAGTTCGCGGCTGCCCAGGCATGGTGGGACGCGCGCGAGGAAGGTCACCAAGCCTGGAAGGTCGATTTCGCAGCCAAGCGTGCCGCGGCGGTCGAGGCTGCCGCCCCGCACTGGCAGCGCGCCGAGGCGGCACGAGCTGCGGCGACGGCCCAGGCCAAGACCGTGCGTGAGTTGGAGCAGGACATCGCGGCAGCAGCGGACAGCGCCCGCAAGGCCAAGCTGCAGGACAAACAGCGCGCAGCCAAGGCCGAACAGCAGTCGCAAGAGCAGGCGGCCAAGATCGCGCAGGCCGAAGGCGACGCCCTGTACTGGCCCATCTACAACCTGGACCTGAAGAACCCCCACGCAAAGGCCGGGCTGGAGCATGCCGACCCGAAGTGCCTGATTTCAGCCATGCGAGGGCACGAAGCCGAAGTGATGCGTCTGCTGGGTGAGATCGAGGCCCTGGTCAACGAGGTGAAGGAATGACTGAGGTGCGAGCACCGGCCGCCGAAGGCAACCTGACCTGTGGCGTGAAGCAGTGGCCAGCCATGCCGCTCGGAGAAGTAGCACCCATCATTCGCCGCCCCGTCAAACTGGACCGACTCGCGAAATACCGCGAGATCGGCGCGCGTTCGTTTGGGCGAGGCCTGTTCGAAAAACCCCAATTCGATGGGGCGGAGGCGACCTGGGAGAAGCCGGTCCTGGTTGCCAAGGGCGATCTCGTCTTCAGCAACATCAAGGCCTGGGAGGGTGCGATCTCGTGGGCAACGGAGGCACACGACGGCTGCATTGCATCCCACCGCTACATCACCTGTGTGCCACGCGTCGATCTGGCATTGCCTGAGTTCTTGGCGCGGTATCTGTTGAGCCGCAACGGCTTGGCTGCGGTTGGCCAGGCCTCGCGCGGTAGCGCAGACAGAAATCGAACACTGAGCCTGGCGGCGCTGGCAACCATCCCCGTTCCAGTGCCTCCACTGGAATATCAGCAGCGCATCGTGCGGCACCTCGAACAGTTGACCGAGAAAACCCGGCAACTCGAAGCGCACCTTGATGCCACAGAGCGAGATGCCGAGCGCTTGATCCGTGGCTACCTGTTCGGCACTCAGGATGACTCGCCTGGGAAACGCCGTCTGTCGGAACTGGTCTCACAACGACCTCCAGACGTTGCTGTGGACGGCACCGCTCAATACCGCTTCGCAGGCGTCTACTCCTTCGGTCGCGGCGTGTTTGCCAGTGCCGTCAAGATGGGCAGCGAGTTCGCCTACGAGCGGCTATCCACCGTCCGCGCCGGCGACTTCATCTACCCAAAGCTGATGGCCTGGGAGGGCGCGCTGGGCGTGGTGCCGCCCGAATGCGATGGCATGGTGGTCTCGCCGGAGTTCCCGGTATTCACAGTCAACACCCAGGAAGTGCTGCCCGAAGTGCTGGACATCTACTTCCGCACGCCAGACGTTTGGCCGGCGCTCGCAGAGGTCAGCGGTGGCACCAATGCTCGCCGTCGCAGGTTGCAGCCCGCAACATTCTTGAACTACGAAATGCCCGTGCCCTCGATGGACAGGCAGCTCAAGATTCGGGCGATTTACCAGCACACGCAAGCGTTGCTGGCTCGGCACACAGCCATCCGCCAAGCCAATGCGGCGCTCCTGCCGGCAACGTTGGAGCGCGTCTTCGCGGAGCCGCAGTAGGCCCTGAATATGGGCAAGCGTCGCGCGGCGCTTCGCCCGTCTACCTGACACCACGCCGATGAACTTAATCGCCAGCTTCGTTCAACCCTACCTCGCGTTCATCTTGGGCGCTGCGTACAACCTGCAGCAGACCCTGGAAGGTTTGAGGGTTCACGGCAGCAACTACCTGGTGCGAAACGCGGCGGGTCAGATAGTCGAAAGCTACTGGAGCGCCAGCCAGGCGGTGGCCCTTCCACTTCTCGGCGTCCTGGCGTTCTCGTGTGTCCTACTCGGGCTCTTTCTCGTTGCTATTCGCTCCCTTGCAGGGTGGCGCGGCGTTTGGATAGCCGTCGCACTGCTCGCACTTCCAGGGCTGTTGTCCACGCTTGGATGGTGGCCAGAGATCCACTGGTTGCCGAGGTCCTACAGCGTTGGCTCAGGTGTGCTGGGAAGTCCCTGGGGCATGTTCGCTCTGCTTGTGATTTCACTTGCCAGTGGCTGGACTGCGGTCATCCTCGCGACGAAGACCTTTGCCCTCGATGATCGCTTTCGTCACGGGTACGACCAGTTCTGGTACGCCATGGCAATTTCCGCCGGGCTGTTTTTCGTCACAGATCTCGACGCGACCCATACGCGTGAGCAACTTCGCGACAGCGCAGCAACATCCCAGGCGGCAAGCGCCTATCTTTTGAAGCAAGTTCAGAGGTTGGAGTCCGAATGCGATTCTGGGCAGGTCGCTCTGCCCATAGCCTGCCAGTGGGCGCACAGGTCGCAATGGAATCTTGCGCAGTACGCGCACTATGGCGACAAACTCTACGCGCAGCTTGGCCCCGATGATGCCGGCGTCATATACGGCGAGAGTCGTGCAAAGCCTGACGCTGCGGCGATGCAGAAGTTGAGACAGGAACTGCACGAGTACAACTTGCTCCGGTGTCCGGTCAGGAGGTTCGGCGAAGGAGTCCGACAGTACGCCCCCGCAAGTCGAACCTGTGAGGCCCCTCCTGCGTCTTACTGCGTCGCATATCCCGACGTGCCGCTCACGGGTGTCGATCCACAGGAGGCTCCGATGAAAACCGTGGCCATCGCGAACGAGTGCGTGGTGCCAACCTTGATTGCTCTGAAGGCCGAACAGGCGCGACTTGAGCCGGAGGTCTCCGCGAACACCAGAAACCGACACCTTCGTTGGCTGTTCTTCCTGTGTACTGCGATAGTCGCCGGCGGCAAGGTTGCAAACGCATCCGCCCGGTTGGCCTTGGCCGTTCAGCAGGCGAGGAACGCAACCGTCAAGACTGAACAGCAAGAGGCCGAGGCGCAGACAAGACCTGCGGGACCACGCACGGCAAGGATCGGGCTGCTGGCGCGGGGACCAAGACGCGGCCGTTCACCCAGCCGTGGAGCCTGACGGAATCACCGTATGACTGACATCGCACCAGGCTGGCTTGCTGCGCGAACAGTTCACTTTCCGGGCGGATGTCGAGCCTTCAATGGCTTCGATCCGTTACTGGAGTTCGAGCCTGCTCTGGTCGGCGGTAGAAGAATCCGCTCAACGGTCAGGGCCTATCCGACCTTGTATGCCGACCTCAAGGCGCTTGAACTGGCGCCAATCGGAGTGGACTTCATCTCCAGCCCACGCGACTTGCAGATGGCGGCACCGGCCAACTGGCGCTCGTTCCATCCTTGGCCAGACACCGTGTGGCCATGCCAAGACGAGGCCGACAAGTGGGCGCAGATCGGCCACGCCGGCGCCAAGATCGAGGACTCAGGGCTCTGGGATATCGCCCGACGCGTTTCGCATCAACTCCGAGTAGCGACATGGCGACTCCGTCAGGTGTCGGATGCCTATCGCGATCAACTTCGATCGAGAACGGAAGGCGGCAGCTTCCGCGCCGGACAGCGTTTCGAAGACGCCTTCACCTGGCTCGGGTACCTTGCCCTGCAGACGTTCCTGGTAGACGCTTGTGTGCTGCGCGACTACCTCGCCGAGTTCTACGCCAGGTATGTCTGCCCGGATCGCACCTTGGTGGGCCCAAACCTGATCACCAGCATGTCGGGCCTGAAGAAGCGCGTGCTGGACAAACTGGACTCGGCAGATCCTGTCACGGCAGAGCTGAAGAAGGCGACAGCAGCCGGTGGATGGCTGCAGGTGCTCGGCTCGTATCGCGATCTCGTTGTCCATTGCGTGCCGCTCGCTCGTGCCGACGCCTCGTTGATGGCCCTCTCGACCGAGATGCAGATCAAAGGGACCGAGTCCCTGCCTGCGATTTCGCTGCCTCTTCCAAACGACCCATCAGCGATATCAAAGGCACGAGCGGCTGGCGAGCATTTGTCGAGGCCCAAGGAGGAGATGACCTTCTTCGTCAAGGCCAATCGAGGCGAGGCGCCCAGCATGGACGGCCTGATCTATGCGTATATCAGCCTTGACCAACTCACAAAGCTCGCCCGACTGGTTGGCAGCAAATCTCCAGTAGAGCCTCAAGTACCCCACATCACTGACGCTGACGTGATCGGGGAGATCAAAGTCACCCGCGGTTGATTGCTTGACCTGGATCGTCATCGACGCCTCATCTCTGATCTGAACTTTCGCGCGCGAAACCAACATGAGCAGATTCAATCCGCACTTCCCGAACGCCGCTCAGGTCTTCGACGCTGCTGACAAGTTCAAGCAGCGCTGCCTGCTTGACCAGCAGTCCCTGTTCCTGGACGGCCAGACACTGTGGACGGCCGAGCACTTCCAGGCCTTGATCGACAACTACGTCAAGCAGCCCGACGTGGGCGACGGCGGCTTCTACGACAAGCTGGCCAGCCAGCTGGCCACATGCCAGGCGCTGGACGTGGCGCTGATGGCCGAGGTGTTCTGGATCGTGCAGCTTGGCCCTACCAACCTGCGTGCGCCGACGAAGGCGAAAACGCTGGAACGCATCTGGAACATGAAGCCGGTCGCGCCGTTCCCTTCGGCGTCCCCGTTCCTGGCAGCGCCGGTGTTGTCCGGCCTGGGCAGCGCCGGCCCTGGATACAACCAGTACCTGTGGATGGAGATCGTGTTTGCCGTGGAGGCGTTCTCCGCCTTCGTGACCAAGCCTCGCACTGAACGCGAAGCCTTGTTGAACGACGCTCAGGCCTTCGCGGCGTGGCTGGACAGCGTCCCCTCAGGCAAAGGGCGGCAGCTGTATCACACGCTATGCCATGTGCTGTTCCCTGATGCCTTCGAGCGCATCTTCAGCCAGGGCAACAAATACCAGGTGGCACGGGCGCACAAGATTTGGACGCCAGCATTGGGCGAGAGCCGTCCGGCGATGGACACCGCCCTTCAGGACTTGCGCAAGCGCCTGGAGGTGCAGCACGCCGGCTCGGTGGACTACTACGAACTGCCAGTCGGCACGCTCATCAAGCAACAAGGCGTCCATCCAGGCAAGGTCGCAGACAAGGCTGCTGGCAGCCCCAACGAGACGACCGATCCTGCTCCGCTGTCCGCGCACGAGCCAGACCCGGAGTACGACGTTGAAGCCGCAACCAATGCCAAACCAACGCTGCGCTTGGCAGACAACCTGATCCTGTACGGGCCGCCTGGCACCGGCAAGACCTACGAGATGCAGGCGCGCATGAAGGAGGCCTTCGACAAGGGCGAGGACTTCGCGTTCGTCGCCTTCCACCCCAGCTACGCCTACGAGGACTTCATAGGTGGCTTGCGGCCGGTGGCGGCCAAAGATGGTTCAGGGGTGGCGGTCGACTTTCAGAAGGGGCCGTTTCTGACGCTCTGCGAGAAGGCCCATGCCAACCCGACACAGCAGTTCACGCTCTTCATCGACGAAATCAACCGCGCCAACGTGGCCAAGGTCTTCGGCGAATTGATCACGCTGATCGAGCCCAGCAAGCGGGTGATTGCCGGCAGCAAGGTCAACGAGGCGGGTGCCTGGGTCACGCTGCCGGTTCTTTCCGCGCGCTTCGGCGTGCCCGACAACCTGAACATCGTGGCCACGATGAACACGGCCGACCGATCCATCGCCATGATGGACATCGCCCTACGGCGGCGCTTCCGCTTCCAGGAATGCCCACCGGAGCCCAAGCGCATCGAGCCCGCCATGATGGGGGCCATAGACCTCCCCGCTTTGCTCCAGCGCCTGAACGACCGGCTTGAGTTCCTGCTGGACCGCGACCACGCCATCGGCCACGCAGTCTTCATGGGCATCACGTCGCTGGCCGAGTTGCAACAGGTGCTGGCACAGCGCGTGATCCCTTTGCTCCAGGAGTACTTCTTCGAGGACATGGAAAAGGTGCGCCTCGTCCTGACCGGCAGCGGCAAAGACAGCGTGTTCTTCAAGTCCAGGTCGCTGTCGCCGTTAGAACTCTTCCCCGGCTCCAAGCAGGCTGTAGGCACCGAAGCGCGGCCAACCTTCTCGGTGGGCGACCCAGGCACGTGGACCGAGGCCCACATCATGGGCCTGTACGGCGCGGTGCCGGTCGTTGCTTCACCGCCACCATCTGCCAGCGATTTCCCGGCAGAAGGTGCCGGCACCCAGCAAGACGTGGGCTGATGCGATGGGTGGCCTGCGCACCGTCAACGTGCTGGAGCACGAGGTCATCCCCATCGTAGCGGCCGATGGTGAGATGGGCATGGCCGCGCACGATTTACCGTGTCTATCAGAAGCCGAGGCTCAGGCACTGCTGCGACTCAACGACCTTCGCCGAGGTTTCTGCGAGCGGCTCTCAGGCGGCATCAAGCTCTCGCAGTACTGCGGAATCGTTCGCTTGCCGACCTGCGTTGTGGAAGTGCTGCCCAAGGTGGGCCTGGCAGACGCCCGCACGCCCCACGAACTGGAAAAGTCGCGTGGTGCCCTTCTGGCCATGCTGCACAGTGCGCGGCAAGTCGGCATCACCAAGATCGGCCCTGTACCGCAGCAGGCTGTGCATGCGCCGCTCCTGGACATCTTCATACAGGCATTCCTGCAATGCGCGCTCGATCAGGCCCGACGTGGCCTGCTGAGCCGCTATGTCGCGCATACCGACGACCTTGCCGTCATCAAGGGGCGATTCCAGGCCCACGGACACATCCGGCGCAACCTTGCGCGACCGCACCTGCTGCACTGCGAGTACGACGAGTTCACCGCAGACAACGCCTACAACCGCGCGGTCCGCGCCACGCTGGAAGCGTGCGGAACGTGGGCAAGCACAGCCAGCACACAGCGGATGTGGTTCGAGACCCACGCCCGGTACGCCAGCATTTCGGCCGTGAAGATGTCAGCGGCCGACGTGGCGCGCTTACCCCGCGACCGGACGACACACCGCTATGGCCCCTTGCTCACTTGGTGCGAATGGCTGCTGGCCATGGCCAGCCCGGCCATGAGCGCTGGGGCATCGCAAGCGCCCGGGTTGCTGTTCGATATGAACAAGCTGTTCGAGGCCCATGTCGCCAATCTAGAGGAAGCTGAGGCAGGGTCAGACCGCATCGTGCACAGGCAGGGGCCGCCGCTGCCGTTGGCGACGAACGGCCGTGTCGATGCATTCGTCCTGAAGCCTGACATCACGGTTTGGCACGCCGGTCCAGACGGCGCCGCTGCGGGCATCGACCGCGTAGTCGATGCGAAGTGGAAACGGCTGAACCCTCTCGCGGCGGACTTCGGCGTCGATGAGGCCGACGTGTACCAACTGCTGGCTTATGCCCTGCGCTACGGTTGCTCGTCGCTCGAACTGGCGCACCCTCGGCCGTCCGCTGCCGAAAGCTTTCCGGCGCCCCCGGTGTTCAAGCTCCAGGTAGCAGGCCAGGCCAGCAAAATCACGATCAAGGTGAAGCTGGTGCCCCTGTGGTCGCCTCTGCCGTCCGAGCACGAAGATGAGACCGGGCACTTCCACCAAGTGGAGGCTGCATGACGTCACTGCACCTGAACCCGGCCGAGGCTTTGCGTGACCCCGACACTGCGATGGCGCCTGACCCTCGAACGGGCGTGTTTGCCGGCCAGGCAGCGCAGTCACTGGCCGCGCATCATGCGGACATCGCCACGGTGCAGATCAGCCCGGCCGTTCCCGAACCGATTGCCATTCAGTTCGAGACCGCCCGAAACTTGTATCTCTACGCCTGGCACGTCTATAGGTTCTACATGGTCGCAGCCACCCAAGCGCTGACGACACTGGAGTTCGGCCTGCGCGAACATCTACCGTTGCGGCTGCCGGAGCCATACCAATGGGCGAAGCAGAAGCAGCCGATGCTGGCAGGAATGCTGCGCTACGCCATCGACCAAGGTCTAATCCGCAACGATAGCTTTCGACGCTGGCACCACGCCGCCGAGCAGCGAGCACGCGAACGACGCTCCCTCGAAGCCGTCCAGACCATGATCGACCAGGGCCTTGAGCGCATGGAGACTGACGACGATGCGCCTGTCGAGGTTGCGCCCCAAGATCAGCAATGGGATTTGGTCTCCATCCTGAGCAACAGCTTGCCAAGCCTGCGCAACGAACTGGCGCACGGAAGTCCGATGTTGACCCGTCAGGTCCGTGGCACGTTGGAACTGGTGGCAGAGATCCTGAGCCAGCTCTATCAAGATCGGCCGGCAACTGGTTCGGAGAAATCAGGCTCGTCGGCCGGATAGACTGACTCCCTCAGGGAAGGAAAAAAACATGGAAAGAACTCGGACAATCACGGTCTCTTGCTTGAATCTCGCCATGCACACCCCGCACTCTAAGAAGCGCTACGTGGAGCTGCTGGCGACGGCGTTTTCAGCCAAGCGAATGGTGCGGCTGGGCAGCGTGCACGGCGGCATGATCGGCTCCCTCTACGGAGCGACCGCCGAGAGCGCCGAGAAAGAGCTGACGGGAGAGCTCTACCGCTTCCTGAAGCTCGACCCGAACGAGCCTTGGTTCAACGCTCAGACGAAGGAAGCCGCTTCGCCCGACGATCTTGAAGCGCTCAGCATCCCTCAACACTTGCTGCCGCACCTGCAGAGAATTCCGTTTCTCTTCAAGCCAGGTACCCACCGCCTCTTCCTTGTTTCCAAGGACCGGAAAGACAGCCTATCCGCTGGCTCGGCGAAGCAGTTGCTGGAGGGCCTGTTTGCGCCACTGGCCGTGGAAGGGCTGTTCCCGCCTGTAGAGATTACGGTCGAGCCGGAGAAGGATGCGTTGGACGAGATCCTAGGCCTCAAGTCGCTCGAACATCTCGTGATCGAACTGGTTCCGCCCAACCCGGATGATGGCGACGAGATCGAGAAGAAGCTGAAGGAGCGGCTGAAGAAGCAAAACGTCCGCAAGCAGACAGTCCAACTGGACGCCGAGCGAAATCAGTCGATCAAGCCGGACGCTGACACTGTGGCCTTGGCCAGGGTGGCGGCAAGCAATGGCAAGGTGACTGCCACGGGCCACGATGCCTCGGGGCTGAAACAGGAACTGTCCACGGTTGACAAGCCGTTGCGAGAGCGCGTTCTACACGATCCAAATGTCGAGACGCTGTTCGATGCGTTGCGTCGAACCGCTGACAACCTCAGCTGACGAGAATAATCATGTACAGGGGCGTGTTCAGCATCTACGCGAGGTACTGGCGCGCCTACGGGGGGGGCGCCGCCCTGGTGCGTTCGTTCTACCTGCACGCGGCACTCGTCACTACGATGATTTGCTTCAACGCTTGGCTGTCAGCCGGCTGGTGGGATCAGGTCACTTCGATCTTGCCGAACGTACTCGGTTTCACGCTTGGCGGTTTTGCGATCTTCACCAGCTTTGGAGACGAAAAGTTCAGGAGATTGCTCGCGGAACCGGACGAAGACGACGCGGATGCTCCCACGGCCTACGTCAAGCTTTGCTCGACCTTCGTGCATTTCATCCTGGTGCAGATCGTCGCTTTGCTGTTCGCGATCATTGCCAAAGCGATGTACTTCCCGTGGGACAAGGCGCCCGCCCTCTTCAATGCAGCCTTGCCGTGGCTAAACGGCGCAGCAGGGTTCATCGGCTATGCCCTCTTCATCTACTCGCTGACGAGTGCACTGGCCGCGACGATGCACGTTTTCCGAATCGCGTCAATGTATGAGACGTTCCAGCAGAGCCATCTTGATTCAGGTACGGCTGAGGAATGAAGGTATGGCGTAGTGGAAGACCCAGTCTCGTGCTTCGAGACCTCGGGTGGGCATCGTGAGCAGAAGCAAACGCCACACGCCGATCTTCGGCCACACCACAGCCACCTCTGAAGCGGGCGACAAGCGCCTGTGGCAAAAGCGCTGGCGCGCGCACCAGCGCGCCGAGTTGGTCCACGCTGGCACGGGCACAGACGCCATGCCCATCGACCAGTAGGCAGCATCAAGCACTTGGATCATGGCCAATGACGGAAAGGCCTGGATGAGCCCGCGACGGTAACTGGCTGCCAACTACCGCTTGACCACTCGCGATTGGCTAACGGGTCGGCGCAACGCCTTTGGCGTGAATGACGACATCCCGGCTACCAACTCGCCCCCAACTTCAACTGCTTTCCAAGAATAGCCACCCGAAGGTGGCCTGAGCGGGCGATGGGGTCGATCACCTCCTGTCGTAGCCGAGATACCCGCCGAGGGCCTCCATGGCCTCGTAGATCTTGCGGCCTGTTGCCTCGTCGAGGATCAGTGTCTTGCCGTCCACGATCATGTAGATGAGGTTGTCGCCTCCGAGATAAGAAGACCGTCCAAACTCCAGCGTGATTTTGTTGCCGGACCGTGCGGCGTCTTTGACCACCTGCTCTTCAAAAAACATCGTCGTTGCCATGCGTTGTTTCCCGGGTTGGTAGATACAAAAAGGGCCACCTGGTGGTGGCCCTGCTGGGGTGCCGTATCAGGACCGGTCGTAGACCGGGGCGATCGGCGCTAGGCGTTTGACCGCCTCGATGCCGTTCTGTGCTGCCTGCTTGGTCGTGTAGACCTCGGAGTGACACAGCTTTTCGCCGTTGGTGGCCTTGAGGTGCCAGAAGTAGCCGCCGCCATTGGCGCGGAAGATCTCGAACATGGGTAGAGCTCCTAGTGTGGAAAAGCGGGAGCGCGGATGCGCCCCCGCCGCGGTTCACGCGATCAATGCACGCACTCGTAGAGGCTCAAGAGGTTGTTCGGATGATCGCCATCCGAAACCGTCTTCAAGTACTTGTTCCCGTAGCGGCTGACCGCCACGATCACGTCCACGATCCGGCCACCGGCCTTCACGAAGAACTGGTACTTACCTGCCTCGATATCCCGAACAGCTTGTTCCTGGCTGAGTTTCCAGTTCGTGCCGTTCGGATTAACCCCGCCGATCGCAGTGATGCGCTCATGGGGGTTATATCGATCGCTCTTGTTGACACATTTGATTTCGTGTCTGGAGGCCATACTTATTACCCTTTCTGAAGTAATAAGGTGCCAAGGTCCGGCCCGGAGAAACCCTTCCTTGACGTTAATTTAGGCCACCACGTACACTAGGAGTGCTACCACCTAGGGCTTTCGTGGGCTCCGGCCTTCACTGCCTTGCATCGGGCCAGTCGTCTTCGCAGGACGACTGGCCTTTTGCTTTGTGGGGCGTCTAGGCTGCTGCTGCGTTCTCCTTCAGCTTGTACACGCCCTTGCGCTTCGGGACGCTCTCGATCAGTCCCGCTTGTTGCATCCGATAGAGCTTGTTTGCCAGCTTCCGCCGGTCTTCGGTGATGTGCTGGTGATCGCGGTAAAGGCCGACCATGAGCTCATCGAGGTTGGCGATCCCGCCGAACCGGGTCTTCAACGTGCTGACGATCTTCTCCTCCAGGTCGTCGAGCTTGACCGCGACGATCTGCTTGCGCAGCGCCTCGGGCAGGTCGGATAGATCGCCCAGCCGGCGGCCAAGGTCTTTGGGGATGGTGTCATCGATCATCGTGTTCTCGTTGTCGGCTGCCAGATTTTAGGGCTGAAATTGCGGCCCGTGTCAAGCCTCTTCTCGCCATGGGTGTCGCGGCGTACTTTTTTGTATTACAGATAAGCCCACACTTCAGGCGCCATCATAGCGATTCCCATCCCCCGCCTACGCACCTTGGAATGATGCGCCGCACCATGCGGCGCTCTTCAAAGAATGTTTGAAGCTCGTTTAAAGCGCGCTTACAGCACTGCGCTCCGATCCACGCTGTTTCACACACGCACTCACGTAGCACGTTCTACGCACGCCAATTGGCATTGCGATACGCACGCTTGCAGACGTCTGTACAGGCTTGCACCAGGTGCAAAGACCTTCCATGCTAGAAAAATCAACAAGTTAGAAGCGTTCTTGGCAAGACTGGCCACTCAGGGTCATTCCTCCGATTCGTAGACTCTTCGTGGTGAACCGATCGGGACTAGGGTGTACCCGAGTCACCACCCTACCCTGTTCATGAGCTTCACGGCCCGTTAAAGTAGTTCTCTTGTTCTCTAGTTAACTGAAACATGGCCACTCTTTCGAGACCAAAGGCAGCACGCACCGGCCGTGGCGAGCGCGCTGCCAGCTACATCCAGCCAGGCCGGGTCGGCAAGAAGCCACTCGTCGGCTACTTCAGCAAGGAAGCCCACAAGGCGGTCAAACAGCTCGCCCTCGATCTTGATCTGAAGATCGAAAATCTCCTTGGCGAAGCGTTGCACGATCTTCTTGTCAAGCGCGGAAGACTCCGTGAAGCGGAGTTCTTCAAAGACTAGCGACGTGCTAGAAAATGCGCAGGAGGTGCAGACGCAGGCGCGCCAAAAAGGCGAAAGAGAAGATGAGAGCATTCGCCAATCTTGTAGAAGTCGCCTTCCGTGGTGCTCCTAAGCGCACAAAGGATCCTGCGAAATTCGAGCTCGTCGAAGACGAAGCGATTCCTGTCGGTGGCGTGCGATTGCGTCGGCTCCGCGCACTGAGGAACTTCGGCGTTGTGAAGGCCGACAATCTCGGTGGCTACGTCGAAGGTCTGCACAACCTCTCCTCCGCAGGAGCGGCTTGGATTCGTGGCCAGGCGGCCGTATCCAGTCGGACCTTGTGTTAGGACACGTCCAGGTAGCCGGCCGGGCGCGGATCTAGGGCATGCCGCGATCACGGGCCGCGCAAGGGTCTACGGGGATGCACGCGTGAGAGGATGCGCCCGGGTCTCGGGAGAAGCCGAGCTCTATGATTCCTGCAACGTCACAGATGGCGCCTAGGTGAAAGCCAGGGCGGAGGCAAGTAAGTTTGGGGCAAATCGCGTGCGGCCCCCCCTTGTCCCCGCTCCCGTTCGACTCACCCCAACTTTGCTGCCAGGTCTCTGGCGTTCAAGTGGGTGTATCGCTTCAGCATCTGAAGCGTCTTGTGGCCGGTGATGCTGGCCACCTCCATCGGGTTCAAGCCCTTCTCAAACAGCCGACTGGTGGCTTCGTGGCGCAGGTCGTGGAAATGGAAGTCATCCAACCCGGCCCGGTCGCAGGTGCGCATGAACGCCCGCTTGACCGCCTCACCGGTCAGGCCCGCGAAAACAGGTCCGGTCGGCGCATCCACATCGGCCGGTTTCAGCGCGGCCAGTACCGCCCTCGCCTTTGACGACAACGGTACCGACCGCGCCTCGCCGTTCTTCGTCAACGGTAGGTGTGCCACGCGGTGCTTCAGGTCAATGTGCTGCCACAGCAGCCCCACCACTTCGCCCTGTCGCATGCCGGTCTCGATGGCGAGGTCCACCACGGGCACCAGGAACGGGTTGCGAGCATCCAGCATGGCCTGCCGAAGCCGATCCTCTTCCCCTTGCCGGAATCGTCTGTCGCGGGCCTTGGGTGGCGATGGCCGGCGCACCATGCGCACTGGGTTTTCTGGCAACTGGATGCCCCACTCCCTGCGGCCCGTCTCGATGACGTGCGCCAGGTGGTTCAGTTCCTTGTTGACGGTGCCGGCCGACACCTGCTTGAGGCGTTCGTCGCGGTAGCTGGCGATGTGCGCGCTGGACAGCGCGGCCATCTTGATTTGCGCGATCGGGCGCCGCTGCAGGGCACGCAGACGTGACTCTTCAGGGCCTGCGCCGCGCTTGCCTGGCGTGACCTCGCGCAGGTAGCGGTCAATCAGGTCGGAGAGCAGGTTCTTCTCGGCCTCGGTGCGGTCCACGTACAGGCCGCGATCCATCTCGGACTCGATGGCCCTGGCCCACATCTCGGCCTCGGCGCGCGTGTCAAAGCTGCGCGACTGGTCCGGAAAGCCCTTGCGGCGGATCTTGGCCCGCCAGTACTGCCCACGTTTCTCGAAAGCTGCCATGTGCACCTCGTGCGTTGATCGAGTGCGAGGCCTAGCCTTGTTTGTTGCCCCACTGTCCCAGAATTGTCCCAAACTCTGGTGCGGGCAAGAAAAAAGCACCTAGCATCGCTGCTAAGTGCTTGATTTCTTTGGTGGGCGGTGCAGGGTTCGAACCTGCGACCCCTGCCGTGTGAAGGCAGTGCTCTACCGCTGAGCTAACCGCCCGGTTATCCCGGGTTGCTGCTGCTGACAGAAGCGGTGTCGATCAACAGCAAGCCTGCGATTATGCCACAGGTTTTCAGGCATTCAAAGCACGCCAGATCGTCTTGCCGCCGCTGGCCTTGTCCAGCTCGGCCAGCACGGTCTGGTGCGCGGCGATTTCGTCGTCGCTGGCGGCGAGCACCGGCAGGCTGAACTGCGACAGGTCCAGCGCCTGATCGGCCTGGTGTCGGCCGGCGCCGCTGTCGTCGTCATGGCCGATCACCAGCGAGTCCTGGCCACGCGTCAGCCGGATGTAGACCTCGGCCAGCAGGCCGGCGTCCAGCAGCGCGCCGTGCACCGTGCGGTGGGCGTTGTCGACCTCCAGCCGCCGGCACAGCGCGTCCAGCGAGTTGGCCTTGCCGGGGAACATCTCGCGCGCCATCAGCAGCGTGTCGGTGACCTTGGCCGCCACGGTGTGGAAGGGCTGGCGGTCCATGCGCTTCAACTCGGCATTGAGGAAGCCGACGTCGAAAGCCGCGTTGTGGATGATGATCTCGGCGCCTTCGAGAAAACCGATCAGGTCCTCGGCCACCTCGGCGAACCGGGGTTTGTCGGCCAGGAAGGCGTCGGTCAGTCCGTGCACCTTGATGGCCTCCTCGCTGCCCTTGCGCTCGGGGTTGAGGTAGAGGTGGCGGTTCTCGCCGGTGAGGCGGCGGTTGACCATCTCGATGCAGCCGATCTCGACGATGCGGTCGCCGCTCTCGGGGTTCAGGCCGGTGGTTTCGGTGTCCAGGAAGATCTGTCGCATGGGGTACTCCGGTTCAGTGCGCCGAGGGCGCCTTGCGGCTGGCCCAGGCCCACAGCGCCGCGCCGGCGGCGATCATCGGCACGCACAGCCACTGGCCCATGCTCAGGCCCAGCGCCAGCGTGCCCAGGAAGGCATCGGGCTCGCGGAAATATTCGGCCACAAAACGGAACAGGCCATAGCCGAACAGGAAGGCGCCCGACACCTGGCCGGTCGCACGCGGCCGCCGGGCGTACAGCCACAGCAGCACGAACAGCAGCAGCCCTTCCAGCGCGAACTGGTAGAGCTGCGAGGGGTGGCGCGGCAGGTCGCTGCCGGATTGCGGAAAGACCATGGCCCAGGGCAGCGACGGGTCGGCCGGGCGGCCCCACAGCTCACCGTTGATGAAGTTGCCGATGCGCCCCGACGCCAGGCCGGTGGGCACGCAGGGGGCGATCAGGTCGGTGACTTCCAGCCAGGGCCGGCCGCGGCTGCGGGCAAAGCCGGCCATCGCGACGATCACCCCCAGCATGCCGCCGTGGAAGGACATGCCGCCCTTCCACACCATCAGGATCTCCAACGGGTGCGTGGCGTAGTGGCCCGGCTTGTAGAACAGCGCATAACCGATGCGTCCACCCAGCACCACGCCCAGCACGCCCCAGAACAGCAGGTCTTCGACATCGCGCCGGCTCCAGCCGGCGTTGGCATACCAGGGCTGGCGCGCACGGGCGCTGGCCAGGGCCATGAACAGGCCGAAGGCCACCAGGTAGGTCAGGCCGTACCAGTGGATCTGCACCGGCCCCAGGGCCAGGGCCACCGGGTCGAACTGGGGATGCACAAGCATCGTGGGGAACTCCGTCAGGGGAACAAACGGCACCGTTGGCCGGGCCGGCGGCGGATTGTCGCCGCTACACCGCCGGCGCCCGGACGTGCACCTGGGCCACCACATGGTCGACGAAGCGCTGCACCACCGGCGGTGGTGGCGCACGCCACAGCAGGCTGGTCTCGCAGCGCAGGTCGGCGTCGGGCACCGGGCGGTAGACCACACCCGGGCGCTGCAGGTGGGTCACCGAGGCCGGCACCCAGGCCACACCCATGCCGGCGGACACCAGGTTGACGATGGTCTGCATCTGGATCGCCTCCTGCCCGATGCGTGGCGTGGCGCCCTGGGCGCGGTAGGCGGCCAGCACCGCGTCGAACAGCGAGGGGGCGATCGGCCGCGGGAAGATCACCAGCGGCTCACCCGCCACATCGGCCAGCCGCAGCGTGGCCAACGCCGCCGCGGGGTGCTGGGCCGGCAAGGCCATCACCAACGGCTCACCCTGCACCGCCCAGGCGGCAAAGCCCGCCGGCGCCGCGCCCGGTGCGTGCAGCACAAAACCCGCGTCGATCTCGTCGGCATCGAAGGCCTCCAGCTGCACGTCCAGCGTGGCCTCGCGCAGTTGCAGCGCCACCTCGGGGTGGGCCAGGCGAAAGCTGCGCAGCCACTCGGGCAGCGGGCCGTAGGCGATGTTGGAGACAAACGCCAGCCGCAGCTGCCCCGCCAGGCCAGCGGCCGCGGCCTGGGCCACCCGCGGCAACTCGTCGGCCGCGGCCAGCAGCCGGCGTGCCGGCGCCAGCAGCGCGGCGCCCGCCGGCGTCAGCGCCACCGAGCGCCGGGTGCGCGCGAACAGCGGCACGCCGATGGCCCGCTCCAGACCCTGGATGGCCTGGGTCAGTGGCGGCTGCGTCATATGCAGCCGCGTGGCGGCGCGGCCGAAGTGCAGTTCCTCGGCCAGGGTGACGAACTGACGCCACAACCGCAGCTCGATCATTGATAGGCTCCATGGATCAGTTGTGGCCTACAAATATATTGGACGCAGGCGCTGACCGCACACTATCCTCGCGCCCTCCCCTGTTGCCGAGACGAAAGGCCCGCCCCATGAGCTTCAACCGCCGCTCCAAGAACATCACCGAAGGCGTGGCCCGCGCGCCCAACCGGTCCATGTACTACGCCCTGGGCTACCAGGAAGCCGACTTCAGCAAGCCGATGATCGGCGTGGCCAACGGCCACTCGACGATCACGCCCTGCAACTCGGGCCTGCAGCGCCTGGCCGACGCTGCCGTCATCGGCCTGAAGGAGGCCGGCGCCAACCCGCAGATCTTCGGCACGCCGACCATCAGCGACGGCATGGCCATGGGCACCGAGGGCATGAAGTACAGCCTGGTCTCGCGCGAGGTCATCGCCGACTGCGTTGAGACCTGCGTCGGTGGCCAGTGGATGGCCGGCGTGATGGTCATCGGCGGCTGCGACAAGAACATGCCCGGCGGCATGATGGGCATGCTGCGCGCCAACGTGCCGTCGATCTACATCTACGGCGGCACCATCCTGCCGGGCAAGTACAAGGGCCAGGACCTGAACATCGTCAGCGTGTTCGAGGCGGTGGGCCAGTTCTCGGCCGGCAAGATGGCCGAAGAAGACTTCTGCGAGATCGAGCGCCGCGCCATCCCGGGATCCGGCAGCTGCGGCGGCATGTACACCGCAAACACCATGAGCTCGTCGTTCGAGGCGCTGGGCCTGAGCCTGCCCTACGCGTCGACCATGGCCAACGTCGAGGGCGAGATCGTCGGCATGGTCGAGCAGGCCGCCAAGGTGCTGGTCGAGGCGGTC
>Ga0208266_100105_pt1 | contig 42159 bp, 35 predicted proteins | sample LakWasMet67_HOW9_2_FD_183897 | JGI IMG/M metagenome (GOLD analysis project Ga0208266, IMG submission 183897) | Freshwater sediment methanotrophic microbial communities from Lake Washington under simulated oxygen tension - Sediment Metagenome... | ecosystem: Environmental > Aquatic > Freshwater >...
AGCTCAACCCGAACGACGTGCTCTCGGCCGAAGGGCTGATGATGATCAAGGATCACTTCATCAAGGCCTACGGTGTACCGCGCTGGACCGTGGGCTACGGCGGTTCGGGGGGCGCCATACAGCAGATGCTGATCGCGCAGAACTACCCGGGCCTGCTGGACGGCATCCTGCCCAACGCGGCCTTTCCCGATGTCTTTGGTACCGCGCAGTCGGTGGCCGATTGCCGGCTGCTGAACCGCTACTTCACCGCCAATCCGGCCAGCGCCGTCACGCGCACGGCCTTCGAGGGCTTTGCGGCCGGCACCTGTGCCAACTGGGACCGTGGCAACGGTGACGCCATCGTCGCCAAGGGCGGCCCCGGCGGCGACTGCGGCGTCAACGACAAGAGCCTGGTCTACGACCCGGTGACCAACCCGCGCGGCGCGCGCTGCACGCTGCAGGATGTCAACGCCAACAGCTTCGGCCGCGACCCGGCCACGGGCTTCGCGCGCCGGCCGCTGGACAACGTGGGCATCCAGTACGGGCTGTTGGCACTGAAGCAGGGGCGCATCACGACGACGCAGTTCCTCGACCTCAACGAGCGCATCGGCGGCTACGACATCGACGGCAACCTCGTGCCGCAACGAAGCGTGGCTGACCCACTGGTGCTAGCGCGTGCCTATGAAGTGGGCCGTGTCGTGCAGGGTGGCGGCGGCTTGGCTGTTGTGCCCATCATCCATGCGCGCGTTTGGGGCGAGATTGCAGGCGACATCCACACTGCCTACAACGATGTGCAGATCCGGGAGAAGCTGCTCAAGGCCAACGGCCGTGCCGACAACCAGGTCATCTGGGTGCTGCCCAACCCGCAGCTGCCGTTGTACCTGGGCGGCACCGCGGCCGACGTGGCACGCGCCACGGCCTTCGTCAACGCCGCTGTGGTACAGCAGTTCGCGCTGATGGTGCAATGGCTGGACGCCATCAGTGCCGACCCCGCGCCGCTGTCGTCCGACAAGGTCGCGCGCGCCAAGCCTGCGTCGGCCACCGACGCCTGCTGGGATCTCGCGGGCAATCGGATCCCCGACGCGCCTGCACTCACCGGCGGCACCTGCAATGCGCTGTACGCTAAGGGCGTGTCCCCGCGCCTGGTGGCCGGCGCGCCGCTGACCGACGATGTGCTGAAGTGCGCGCTCAAGCCCATTGACGACGCCGACTATCTCCCGGCCACCTTCACGCCGAACGAGAAGGCCCGCCTCGCCGCGGCCTTCCCATCGGGCGTGTGCGACTACATCCGGCCCGGCGTGAGCCAGCGACCGCTGGGCGGCACCTGGCTGCGCTACTGAGCGCGAGCGCCTGATCGTCTGTCACAAGCCACGGGAAGGTTCGTGCCGGGGGCCCGCTTCGCGTCGTCGGTGGCGCGCCTGGTTCATGCGCAGGCCCACGTCCTCAAGCAGGAGCTGAATGTCGATGCGGCGCGCTGTTTCGGCGCCGACGACCGGTGTGCTTCCTACGCGATGACGGTTCGCCATCCGCCCGAGTGGCCGCAAGTGCCAACAGCAGGCGGCTCTGCAGCGTAAGGAGCCGGTCACCGTCGGCGGGCGTACTCACGCTGATTGCCAGCAAGCGGACATCCGATCCGGCGACCGACGTCACCATGGACGTCAGCAATGCGTTGGACAGCGGTCCCCGGTGCTGCTCCAGCCCGTTATGCCCCCCGTGAACGACCGGTTCATCTTGACGTGGCGGGCACGTCACGACCCGGAGCTGCCCTTCGCGCAGGTGGCAGAGCGGACCCCCGACCTGCAGGGCTGCCAATCACTCGATCACCTCGTCGGCGCGCGCGAGCAGCGCACGCGGCAGCGTCGTCCCGAGCGCGCGGGCGACGCGGCGATTGAGGACGAGCTTGAACTTCGTCATCTGCTCTACCGGCAGTTCGCTTGGCCGAGCGCCGTCCAGGATTCGGTGAGCGTAGCCCGCCGAGCGCCGCGCGATCTCCTCGACATCCCAGCCGAGTCCGATGAGCAATCCGGCACGTGCGAACTCCGGTTCCGTCGACACGGCGGCCAGGCGGTTTGCTGCAAACATCGCAGCCACCTCTTCGCGCCGTTCGGCAAACTCCTCCGGGTCGTCCAACTTGACGCCGCGTACACCCCTGCGCCGCATTCGCGCCAGTGCGTCGCTGAGCTGCTGGACCCCGTTGACCTCGCTCACCTCGAGTCTCACGCCGAGTGTTCGCTCGATGACGCTGCGCGTTGCCTTGACCCGTTCATAGATGGGCCAAGACCGCACGGAGGGGGATTGCACCACCGCGATCGGGGCCTTCGTTCCGACCACCGTCAGCAATGCCTCGATGACCTTGCCCTCGAGCTCGAAGCCGAGCACCGCGTTTCCGGTGATGTTGCCGCCGGGCTGCGAGAGGCTGGAGACCAGCCCGATCTCGACCGGGTCGACCCAAGAACGATCAAAGATGATGGGGATCGACTGCGTGACTTTCTGTGCTGCCTGAACGGTGGCAGCAATCTCGACCGCATAGATCAGATCTAAGCGCTGAGCAACCAGTTCAGCCGCAGCCGCGACGAGGAGGCGCGACATTTGCGGCTCGTCATAGGTTCCTGCGTACCGGTGCAGATACTCGATATTTCGGACCTGAACGTGCCCCAGTCGCGCTAACTCATCGACGAAGGCCCTCCATTCAGGATATTTCGTGTAGGTCTCGGTGGGAGACAACAGGCCGATACGCCGTGCGCTCGCCGGCCGTGCGGGTACCGAGACCGCGCACAGCAAAAGCGCGCAGGCGCCCTTGTCGATCGCACGGCGTCGGATGTTCACTTGACCACCTCATTGGAATGCAGAAGCAGCACCTGACTGCCAAGTCCTGTCGAGGCACTGGAGCGGCGGCGCTCGACAGCGACACACTGGCCCGGCAGGGACCGTAGCACATCACCGCATGCAATGACTGGCCGAGTATCAACTCAAGCTGGATTGGCGCGCAAGCACGTGCGACTCGTAGGCAAACTTGCGGAGTTGATGGACCAGAGGGCGCCGTTCACTACTGAACAAGCGCTTGACTACTCATCCTGACGGCATTGAACGGCCGCTCGCAGCGAGTGGCGTCAATGTCTGCATCTGGCCGGAAGCGCGAGTAGCAGCCCGTGCCAGCAAGCGGCCAATCGGCCCGGCGGACGGTACGGGGCAGGGTTGACCCTGACCAAGAACCCCGACGGGGTGTCGGCGCATCTTGTCCGGCCCTCAACTCGATGGGAGACCATCATGGGATCCGTTGCCAAGGCAGCTCATCGCGAGCCATGGAACAAAGGCAAGATCGTCGGCCAGAAGGCCCCGTTCAAGCTGAAGGAAATCTGGGCACTCCGGGTTCGGCTTCAAATGGAGAACCGGGTGCGTGAGCTGGCCCTTTTCAACCTGGGCATCGGCAGCAAGCTTCGTGGCTGCGACCTCGTCGCCCTCAAGGTCCGGGATGTGTGTCATGGCGATCAGTTGGCGACGCGCGCCATCGTGATGCAGCACAAGACCCAGCGCACGGTGCAGTTCGAGATCACCCAGGCCACCCGGGACGCGTTGCAGGCGTGGATCAAACAGGCCGAGTTGAAGCTCGAAGACTTCCTGTTCCCCAGCCGGCTGCATGAGTCGCCACATCTCGGCACTCGCCAGTACGCCCGGATTCTCGGCTACTGGGTCGATGAACTGGGTCTTGATCGTGCCGAGTACGGAACGCACTCGATGCGCAGAACCAAGGCGACGCTGATCTACCGCCGCACCAAGAATTTGCGTGCCGTTCAGCTTCTCCTCGGGCACTCCAAGCTGGAGTCGACGGTCAGGTACCTCAGCATCGAGGTGGACGACGCCCTCGAGATTTCCGAGCAGACGGAGATCTGATCACTCGGAAGATCTGCCGCCCCGCCTCACTGTTGGGGTGGCAAACGTCGACCGGCTGCTGTCTGGCGGCAGGCCGAACTCACAGTCCCGGCCATCACCTGTCATTTGCCACCAGCCGCTTCGTGGTTCGTCAAACCGATGATCCGACTGCTGCCAATTCAGGGCGCCTGCCCATTGCCCTTCAGGCGGCGAGGAGCCTTCGGGAGCAGCGAAAAGGCTTGCGAGGCCCGACGCTTCCCGCTTGGTGCGAGCCATCCTGAGATCACGCCGCCGGCGAGATGCTCGGCCGTCTCGTGCAGCAGTTCGCCAACTCAGTCGACATCCACGCCAAGTTTCCCAACGAGTTTGGAGCACCCTCCGCGGTGGCGCACGGCACCGGGACGAGCCGCGCGGATCGCCCAGCCGGTGGAGGGGGCCCCGCTCAGCGAAGGGCCAGCGCTGAGCCGGACCCGGTTGCGGGCGGCCTGCGCCGGCGGTGCCCGGCGGCGGATCCGGAGGCCGGACCGTCTCACTCCGCACATTGGAAGCTGGTGGCCAGCTTCGGGTCGCCGGTGCCCGTGTAGCGCGGCCATGCGGGGAACTCGCACAGTGGCATGGCGCGACCGGCGGTGGCGGCATTGCCGTCGTAGGCCACCTGGTTGGCCGGCGCGACGCCCTTGGTGACCCAGTCGTCCAGCGCGGTCAGCGAGTCGTACGACAGGCCGAAATTGCCGTTGCCGTGGCCGTAGCCAGGTTGCACGTAATAGCGCACGGTGTTGCGGATGCGCCCCTGGTAGCGGTCCACCAGCGCCTGGTAGTAGGGGTCGGTCGCCGACGGCGGAACCAACATGTCGATCGTGCCTTGCACCAGAATCAGCTTGCCGCCGCCGCTGAGGAATCGATCGATGTTGGTGCTGGTCGCCGAGTACAGCTTGTCGACGGCCTCGACGTCCGCCCGATGGGCCACGAAGTCGAAGCCGCTGATGTCGGCGGGGGTGGCCGCCGGATTCTTCAGGTACCAGTAGGTGATGACCCCGGTGTTGAAGAACCCGTAGCCACCCAGGTTGCCAACCAGGTTGCCACCGTGCAACACCGGGAACGGTCCGGTTGTGGTGCCGCCATTGGCTTCCGGGTAGGGCAGAGCCACCTTCGAAGCCGCGGTTCGGACCGTCCGGATCTGGGCGGCCGACAGGCAGCCGTCGCCGGTGTCGCCGCCGCCAGGGCACATCAGTGTTGCGACGTCGAAGGTCCGGTCGCAGGCGGCCCGGTTGGCGATCACGCCGTCCGCCAGCCCGTCGAGTGCGTCACAGGCCTGGTTGAGGGCGTTGAGCAGCAGGTTCTGCTTGGCGACGCTCAGGGCACCACCGGGCGCGGCGACGGCGCGGCGGATGTTCTCCCAGCCGTAGATCAGGAACAGGTTGTGTTTGGCCGGGTAGTAGGCGATGACGCCATCGTAGTCGTCGCCGTAGCGCTGCGCGGCGACGAGGCCCTCGTGGCCGCCCTTCGAGCCGCCGGCGTAGTAGCGGTGTTTCGGCGATTCGCCGTAGTAAGTGCGGATGATCGCCTGCGCGGCGTCGTAGGTGCGCTTGACGCTTTCGCCACCGTAGTTGGCGAAAGCCGCGGCGTTGAGCCCGTACGACCCTTGCGGCGCCGTGCCCACGCTCGTGCCACCATCGCTGCCGTAGGTGGCGTAGAGCCGCCGCAGCGGTGTCGTCGGCGCGTTGGCGCCGGTGGTGCCCGGCACGTTGCCGTTGCCGGTGATCAGCGTGCCGTTGAAGCCACCGCCGCCCAGCTGCATGCTGCGCCGTGTCCAGGTGCTCGGCAGGTTGACCTGAAAGTTGATCGCCGGCGCCGTGGAATCGAGGCTGATCACCTGTCCCCGGACACGGCAGTTCTCGGGGTCGCCATTCGTGACCGCCGGCATCAGCGTCGCCGACTGCACCAGCGCCCCAGCACTTGGCAGCCGCATCTGATCGGCGGGGATCGCCATGCCGGCCAGCGCGGCGCAGGCCTGGGCTGGGTCGGCGACGACGAGGTCGGGACGGGCACCGTCGCCGCGCTGAGCGTTGGCGGCCTGCGCCGTCATCGTTGGACCGGCATCGGCGGTGGTGCTGCCACCACCCCCGCAGGCAGAGAGGACGGCGGCGGCGATGGCCACGCTGGCCGGGGTCGAGGCAAATCGGCAGGGTTTGAACACGGTGTCTCCAGGATCGTTGTGGCGGCTGCGCGTCCACGGCGGTGGCGCCCATCCGGCAGGGTGGCGGGCGGTGCTGGCGCCCCTGCTACGACGATCCTAGGAGGTCGGAGTTTCAACCACCGATCGTCCGATCGGATGATTCCATGCTGCGCTGCATCAATCCACTAGCGCGAGCCGTCGGGCGATCGCCACTGCCTGCATGCGCGTGCGCGCACCCAGCTTGGCGCTGATGTGGCGCAGATGGGTGCGGACCGTGTTCTCGGAGACAAAGAGCTTGGTCGCCATGGCGGCATTGGTGTAGCCGTCCGCGAGCAGGCGCAGGACCTGCAATTCCTTGGACGTCAGCAGCTCCGTCAACGCGGCAGGCCGCACGCCGCTGTCGTCCGGCGCATCGTCGCCACCACCGCCGCACTGCGCCAGCAGGGTCTGCAGCCACGCCACCTGGATCGGGTCGACCGCCGGTGCGGCGGCGTGGCGAACCTGCTCGACCAGACGCCGCAGCAGCGGCCGGACCACCGCGCCTTCGTCGAGCACGACACGCACAAAGCCCTCGGACGCCGCGGCCTGGGCGACGGCGAAGCCCTCGGCCGTTGCCGCCGCGGTGTCGCCGGCGCGGTGCAACGCCAGGGCCAGCAGCAGGCGAAGCTTGAGGGCGCGCCAGCGCCGGTCGGCGAGCGGAGCGCGCTGCAGCTCTGCCTTGAGCAGCACGGCAGCCCGGCGCGGATCGCCCACGTGCAGGTCCTGGCGCCGCTGACCGATGAACAGGTCGTCGACTTCCTGCGCCACGCCGTTGGCGTAGGGGTGCGAGGACCAATCGTCGTCGCGGATGGCGTCCAGTTCCCGCTGCGACGCCTTGCCGTGGCCCTGCAGCAGCAACAGGCGGGCGCGCTCCAGCCGGGCATTGGCCGCCACCCGGCGGATCCGGCGCGTGGTGCCGAGGTATTCCAGTTCTGCCAGCAGTTCGAAGGCGGTGTCCACCTGGCCGCGCTCAAGCGCGATGCGCGCGCACATGCGGTGGGTCAGGACCATGTGGTCCGCCAGGCCCGCCTGGCGAGCCATTGGCAGGTACACGCCCAGCAGCCGTTCGGCTGCCGGGATGTCGCCCGACTCGTACACGGCACAGCTGTAGAGCACGCCAGCCCAGGCATTGCCCGCTGCGTGCGGCAGCTCGCCGGCCCGGGCACCGGCGTTGACCGCGATCCGGAAGCGCGCAGTGGCCGCACGCAGGCGGCCTTCGCGCAGATCCAGCATGCCTTCGACGCTCTCGTTGAACATGCGTGAAAACTGGCTGTCCACCGCCGCGCGCCGGGCATCGGCGAGGAAGCGATGGGCATCTCCGGGCTTGCCCGCGACCAGCGCCAGCTTGCCCATCACGATCAGAAGGATGCTGTCGAAGAAAGGTTGACCCGTCGGCAGCCAGGCGATGGCCTCGGTGCCGGCAGCATCACCTTCCGCATAGCGCTCTACCATGCACAGCAGCACAGGCAGCAGCGCGCGCAGGCTGGCCAGCACCACCGGATCGTCGCAATCGCGGAAGTCCAGCGCCTGCAGCAGCTGCATCGCACTCTGCGCACCCTGCGTGAAGCAGCGTGACCACACCATCACCGTCTGCAGCAGCGGCTCGCGCGCCAGCGCTCCCGGCGGCAGCGCCGACAACCAACGGTCCAGTGCGCGCATGCGCCCCTGCTGCAATAGCTGCAGACCGTGTTCGCTCAGCAAGCGCACGGCGCGATCGGTGTCATCGGCGTCGATGGCGTGCTCGATCGCTGGCGACGGCCGTCCGTGCTCGGCGAACCAGTCGGATGCAGCGCGGTGCAACTGGACCAGCAGCGCCGGGGCTTCGCGCTGCAGTTGTTCTCGCATCACATCGGCGAACAGCCGATGGTGCCGCCATGCGCCGGGCCTGTCGGGCGCTGGCGCGACGAACACATGGGTGCGCTGCGCCGCCCTCAGCATAGCGTCGCAGTCGATGTCTGGCAGCAGTGCAGCGCAGATACTGGGCTCGAGCCGGCGCAGGATGCTGGTGTGCATCAGGAAGCGCCTCATCCCGGTGTCCTGATCGGCAAGTACCTCCTCTAGCAGGTAGGCAGTGATGTTCTCGCGCGACAACGACAGGCGCTGTCCCCATCGGGCGCCGCAGCCCCGGCGCGAGACGGCCAGCGAAAGCAGCGAGAGGGCGGCCGGCCAACCTTCCGTCCAGGCCCATGCCGCCGGCAGATCCTCCTCCCCCAGCCGGTCGCCGCGAAGGCGGAAGAACCGCTCGGCTTCGGCGACGCTGAAGCGCAATTCTTCGGGCCCGAATTCGAGCACCTGGCCGCCAGCCCGCCAGCGGCCGAGCCCAAGTTCGGGCGCCTGTCGGCCAGCCAGGATCACCGCGCCGTGCCGAGGCAGGCGCTCGAGCAGTTCGCGCAGCAGGCGCTGTACATCGCGGTCAGTGGCGTGTTCGACTTCGTCGATCAGCAGCACGAATTGATTGGAGATGGACAGCAACCCACCGAAAGGGTCCGCCACGTTCGGCGTCTCGTGATCCCGCAGCGTCGCCACTGCCAAGCACAACTGACGAAGGAAGCCGCCCGCGCAATCGTCGGCCCGCCGCAGCAGCAGTTCGGCGGTCCGCACGCCGTCCTCGGCCAGGCAGTCCCGCATCTGCGCCAGCAACGTGGTCTTGCCGAAGCCGGCAGGCGCCATCAACAGAACCAGCGACCTCGGACCGGCCGCACGCCAGCGATCGAGCAGCGCGTCGCGTCTTACCTCACCGGCGGGCGGTGAGGCATTGAGCGGATGGGGCGACAACTCACCCGGCTTCGGCCGAGCCGATCTGGACACGAACATGACGGCTGCAGGACTTTGGAGGGCGGGCAACGAGGGGAAAGCCGGCCGTCGAGGACCGCCTTGCCAAGAGCCCGGGCGGCCCAGGCTTATGGCGAACGGCCTCATCAGTATGCGGTGCCGCTCCGCGCGGCGTAACCGGGACGAACCCAAGCCCGGGTGTGCATGGGAGCTGGCACGCCAGTAGGCGCCGTACCGGCTCGCCACCAGCGACGAGACCTGCCACAGCCCGAGGACCTGCGGGTCGAGGTCTCGAACGATCCGGCCGCGGCCACTTGCCGCGGCGGCGAGGGCCAAAGGCTAGCACTGGCCGACGAGCCGCGGCTCGGCGTGTCGAGCCCTTGTACTGCCTGGCCACCTTGCCTCGCACTTCGCGGCTTGGCGAAAGGGATCAATCGAGCTTCCTCTCGGCAAGAAACTTCGATACGAGGTTGGCAATCTCGACGTTGTTCAGGTCGGACATCAGGAAGTGCGTGTTGCCGCGAACTCCAAGCTCCGGGAGGTGCACCAGACGGGCATCGCCACCATGCCTGTTGACGGCCTCCACCCAGAGACGGGCCATGGCCAGCCGGACACGCCAGTTGTCCTGACCTCGCTCCGTGGTCGGCTCGATGGGGATGTTGTCACCGTAGTAAATGACGACGGGAATGCGGGTGAGCTGCTGGAACTCCGCGGCCGACACGGCCTCGGGCGCCAGCGTGCCGGCAGCACTGGGCATGGCAGGTGGCAATTCCCCCTGCGGGAAGACGAAGCCGCTGCCAGGCTCGAACGCGACGATGGCCTTGACGTTGGGGCTCTTGATCGCCGTCAGCCAACCGGGGCCGCCACCCTGCGAGTGGGTGAACAGGATCGCCGGGCCGGTCTTGGTGAACAGCGCCGCCATGGCGTCCGAGATCACGGCGGCGTCGTACGGCCCGGTGTTGGGTGTGACCGAGCGGAGGAGCTGGTCCAGCGTTTCCGGCCTGCGATCGAACTGCAGGTTGTCGAAGTAGCGCGGCCATTGGCCGAGGCGGATCTGGTCGAAGATCAGCTGGTCGTTGGGCACGGGCGCGATCGACGCCGCGAGGGTGCTGTTGCCAGCGCGCCCGCGGCGTGGCTGGTCGACCAGATAGACCGGGAAACCGCGGCGCAGAAACAAGGTCTGGAAACCCTCTCGACCGTCCGGAGTCGTCTCCCAGCTGCGTGCCGATTGGAAGGCGCCATGCAGCATGACGATGGGCAGCGCGCTCGGGTTCTGCGGGACCTGGTAGGCGGCGTAGAGATGATCACCGTGCAAGCTCTGCCCCGCAGAGGTCGGATTGTTGTTGTCGTAGGTTCCTGGAGTCTTCAGCACCACGCCGCCGACAGCGAAGCTCCCTTGGGCCGCGATCGTCAAGGGACCGGAGATGTCATTGCGATGGGTGGCGCAGCCGATCAGCAGGCTCGTCGCAGCGATGGCTGCGGACAGCAGGGTTCGAGTGGCATGCATGCTCAAACGCTCGGTGCGGCAGCAAGGGCCCTGGTGAGCGCTTCGTTCGCACGACGGGCGGCTTCGGGGTCCACCGTGTCAGCGAGTGCCTGTGTCAGCTGCCGCAACTGCGCTGCGCTCAGGCCCACGCGCAGGCTGGCCCGCATGTGGGACAACAACTGCGCCTCTGCGCCCGGCGTGGCGGCGAGCGCGCCGACGGTCGCCAGCTCCCGGCTCTGCCAGTCGAGGTTGTCCCGCTCGAAGATGTCGCCGAACAGATGCGCCTGCAGGAACTGGTTGATGACGGGCGCGAAGTCGAACACCGCGCCTTGAACCGGCCCGCCGGAGATCTCGGTCTGGTTCGCCTGGCCTGCCGCGGCCAATGCATGGCCTGTGGCCACCGCCTGGACGGGCTCGCGGCCCGGCGCGTCCTGGATGCCGCGCTGCCTGCGTGCCTCCACCACCTTCAGCAACTCGCCCAGCCCGTTGAGGCTTCTCGGGAAACCGGCATAGGCGTAGAGCTGCACAAGAACTTCCTTGGCCTCGCTGACCGTCAACCCCGCATCCAGGCCTTGATTCAGTGCGGCGTTGAGCCTGGGCATGTCGCTCGTCGCCATGAACGCTGCGATCAGCGGGATGGCCCGCTGTCTGGCAGACAGCGTCTCAGACCGTGGGTATGCGCGTGCCGCCTGGCCGGTGTCGGCGCCAAGGCCAGCGCTGGCCAAGGCGGTGCGGTAGTCCTGTTGGGTGACCTGGTCTTGCCACGTCACCGAAACGCCGTCCTCCTTCTCCGCGATGGCAACGTGCGTCATCGGGCCAACAGGGCCTGCGCCATGCCAGTGGCGCACGTTGGCGAGAATCGTGACCACGTCACCGGAACGTATGGCCTGCGCAGGACGCCCTTGCTGCTGAACCAGCCCCAAGCCGGCCGTGACGATCAGCGTCTGCCCCAGGGGATGGGTATGCCACGCCGTGCGAGCGCTTGCCTCGAATGTCACCGTTGCACCACCGGCTCTTCCAGGCGGGATGGCCTGGAACGGCGAACTGATGCGAACGACACCGGTGAAGTTCTCGCTTGCGCCGGAGGTGACCGGAGATGCCACGCCCGCGCGCACTGCCACAGCTGGCGGGGTGGCCAGGACGGCGCTGGGAGACTGCGCTCCCGCGGCGGCGGCAGCGCCGCTGATCGCCATGCAAAGCAGTGACTTCACGAGAGCGCCTCCTGCGGCTTCGGTGGCGTGCTGGGACGCGGCACGACGATGAGGGCCCATGACACGGCCAGCGCCAGGCCGAGCAACAAGGCGCCCACGTCCATGACTGCCGAAATCCGATGGGCAAGTGCCACGCTGTCCACGGCGGCGGTAGGCGCCGCATTGGCGAAGACGAACACCAGCAAGCCCAGTCCGAGGGCCCCGCCCAGTTGATGGGCGACGTTGACCATGCCCGACGCCGCGCCGGCGTCTTCGCGGGTGACCCCTGCCACGCCCGCAGCGGTCAGCGGCGCGAGCAGCAGGCCCTGGCCCAGGCCGACGAGAAGCATGGGTGGCGCGATGTCCGTCCAGTAGCTTGCGGCCGCATCGGCCAGAGCCAGCCAGAGCAGGCCCGCAACACCAAACAGCAAGCCCGCCAGCAGCAGCCGCCCGTTGCCGAAGCGGCGAGCCAGCTTGGGCACGGCCATTGCGGAAGCGAGGTTCGGCAGCGTGACCGGCAGGAATGCGAGACCCGCCTGCAACGGACGCAGATGCAGGACGCCCTGCAGGAACTGCGTCGAGAAAAACCAGAAGCCCACGGCACCGCCCAGGAAGAGCATGCGGGCGAGATACGCTCCGGCACGCTCGGGGCTGGCCAGCAGGCGCAGGGGTAGGATCGGCTGGCGGACCCGGCGCTCGATCCACACGAACGCGGCCAGCATCAAGACCGCACCGATCAGGGCGGCCTGCACCAGGGCGTCTGCCCAACCGGCCTCGGCGGCACGCACCAGGCCGTAGACCAGCGCCGTCATCCCCAGCGTCGAGCTGACTGCCCCGCCCAGGTCGAACTGGCCTGGTTGCTTCCGTGTTTCCGCGATGTGCCGTCTGGCGGCGACGATCAGCAGCAGCCCGATCGGCAGGTTGATGAAGAAGCCGGCACGCCAGGACACCAGATCGGCGAACAGGCCGCCCAGCACCAGCCCCAGCGTGGCGCCGACACCGGCCGCCGCGGCGTACATCGACAGGGCGCGGGTGCGTGCCGGGCCTTCGGCGAAGTGCGTTGACAGCAGGGCCAGGGTCGACGGCGCCAGGACCGCGGCGCCGGCCCCCTGGATGGCGCGGGCCGTGAGCAGCCAGGCCGCCGATGGGGCGAGACCGATCGCCAGCGATGCCAGGGTGAACAAGGAGAGCCCGAGGACGAACATGCGTCGTCGGCCCATGATGTCGCCCGCGCGCGCCCCCAGCAGCAGCAGACCGCCGAAGGCCAGGGTGTAGGCATTGGTCACCCACGAAAGCTGGGCGGCGCTGAAGCCGAGGCTGGCCTGGATGCGAGGTAAGCCGGTGATGACGATGGAGATGTCCACCACGATCATCAGGTAGCTGGCCACGATGATGGCCAGCACGGTGTCGGCATTGCGGGACTGCAGTCGGGGCTCGGAGGCGTCCATGGTCTTCGCTCAGATGTCCAGCTTGCGCTCGGACATCCACTTGACGATGGCCGGATCGCGGTGCGAGAAGAAACTGCTCGTTTTGGTGTCGAGTGCCGCGATGCGTGCCATGTCCGTGTCATCGAGCGCGAAATCGAAGATGGCGATGTTTTCGGCCATGCGCTGCTTGCGGACCGATTTCGCCAGGGCGACGATGCCCCGCTGCACCAGCCAGCGCAGCACGACTTGCCCGACCGACTTGCCGTGGCGCGCGGCGATGGTCAGCAGCACCTCTTTCTGGAAGAGCCCGTTGCGTCCTTCTGCAAACGGAGCCCAGGCTTCGGCCTGCACGCCAATCCCCTGCATGAACGCTACGCTCTCCAGCTGCTGCTGAAAGGGATTCACCTCGACCTGGTTGACCGCCGGCGCAATCTCGTTGAACGCCTGGATGTCCATCAGACGATCCGGGTGGAAGTTGCTGACGCCGATGGCGCGGAGCCTGCCCGCGCGGTAGGCGTCCTCCATCGCGCGCCAGGAGCCGTGCACGTCACCGAAGGGCTGGTGGATCAGGTAGAGGTCCAGGTAGTCGACCTGCAGTCGCCGCAGGGACTTCTCGATGGCCCGCTGCGTGCGCTCGTAGCCGGTCTCCTGGACCCAGAGTTTGCTGGTGACGAAGATCTGGTCACGCGCGATGCCGCTTGACCGCAGGCCTTTGCCCACCGCCGCTTCGTTCATGTACGAAGCGGCGGTGTCGATCAGCCGGTAGCCGGTCTCGATGGCATCGACGACGCTGCGCTGGCACTCGTTGTCGTCGGAGATCTGGAAGACGCCGTAGCCGACGATGGGCATGCGGAGGCCGTTGTTCAGGACGACGTCTTGCATGGCTGCACCTTGTGGAAGTTGGTTGGGTTGAACTCTAGGCACACCATTGGCATCTGAATAGTGACATCCAGGTTGATTGATTGGCATCTCAATGATGACAATTAAGCAGGTGAGGAGGCCCTTCATGGCGATCAATGAGCTTCGGTCGGTCACGACCTTCATCAAGGCTGCCGAGCTCGGCAGCCTGCGCAAGGCGGCGCTGGCGCTGGACATCAGCCCCCAGGCGGCGAGCAAGGCGCTGGCCCAGCTGGAGGCGCATCTGGATGTGCGCCTGTTCCATCGCACGACGCGCGTGATGTCGCTGACCGATGCGGGGCAACGGCTGTTCGAGGACGTGCAGCCATCCGTGTTGGGGATGCAGCGGGCGCTGCAGGCGGCGCGGTCAGCCAAGGACGAGTTTGCGGGCCCTCTTCGCATCACGGGTCCACGCACAACGTTCCAGCCAATCCTCTGGCGGCTCGTCGAGGAATTCTGCGACATGCATCCAGGCATACAGCCAGACGTGCTGCTGGATGACCGGATCGGCAACTGGGTGGAGGACCGGGTGGACGTTGGATTTCGCCTCGGTCCGTCCCCGCACGAAGGGGTCATTGCGCGGCGGCTCTTTCCCGTGCAGTTGCCCATTTGTGGTGCACCTTCGTACTTCCAGCGCCACGGTGTGCCGGGCTCGCTCGCTGACCTGGCCTCGCATCGCTGCAGCGCCTATCGGCATCCGAGCACAGGCAAGGTGCTTCCATGGCGTGTGAGGCTCGGCGACCAGGCGGCCGACCAACCTGTCGTGCCAGCGATCTGCAGCAACGACGAATTGTTCGAATTGCAGGCAGTCTTGGCCGGCAAGGTGCTGGGGCAACTTGCCGGCGTGACCGCGGCGCCTTACATCCGGTCGGGCCAGTTGGTCCCTATCCTGCTGGACCATATGCCCAGCTATGCAAGCTATTTCGTCTACTTCGGCAGCCGGTCTTCGCAGCCTGTTCGCGCGCGCGCGTTCATTGACCTGGCGGTCCAGCGACTCGGGGCCGGTTCAGAGTACGTGCTCACCGAAAGGGACCTGCAGGTCGGCAAGCGGCGGGGTTCACGGACAATCCGAATGCAAGCCGCAGCCGGACTCAAGCACAACTAGGTCATGTGGCGCTCGGTGACCGTTGGAAGCTGCGCCGCCGAGCGATCGCCCTGAGCAACGTGTGCAGAGGTCTGCCCTCGCTCTCTGGCATGTCAGAATCAGGGTCCGAAAGATGCGGAAGCGCACACGACCAGGGTAGAACCCGAATGAGCTTGTTCGGAAGGTTGATTTCGAGGCTTATTGGGAACTCAAACCCGGAATCACCGAGTGCTGTACTGCCAGTCGCAATTGCGAAACCTGCCGTTGCGCAGACGTCGGTCGCTCCGCTCCAAGACTCGGTCCAGCCTAAGAGGGGCGCGATTCCGGTCCCGACGAATCGGGGCTTCGTGTTCACGGTTTCGATGACCGGGCTTTCATCCAACGGAGACTCGGTTTCGGAAGGGGAACTGGCGGCAGCGTCGGCCCAGTACGAGTTCGTCCTCGACAGCGACTTGCCCTCGCTCAGAGCATCAGACCAGTGGTGGAACGAGGACGTACACAAGCGGCGCCTGCACGAGGGCTCGGACAAGGCGCTGGCCTGGCTGGAGCCCTTTGCGCCGGTCAGCCTGGTGCAGGCCCTACCGTTGCAGAGCGCCCGGACTGAGTGGGGCCCAATGCAGGCGGCCGCCATCGCCAAGGAATTGCGGGCAGTGATTCGGGAGCGACGCAAGGCGAAGCAACCGCACGACGAACTTCTGCGAGCTCTCTACGGCGCCTGCCTACTGGCCGATTTCGTGAAAGCCCTGAGGTTCGAATACGTCCAACCGCACCAACTGGCGCGCTTCGTCGACATACGGGCGGTTCAGTCCACTGACCTGCACTACCCCGCCATCGGGTACCAGGCGGTTGAGGCACTGGGGAAAACTGACATCAAGTGGCTAGTTGCAGCCTTCGGCGAGCCCGCCGAGCACCGCCCTGTGGCGCAGGCACTCGCGCCCCTGATTCAAGGCGCTGTCAGCCGCTACTGCTGGGAAGAGCTTCGTTCGTCGAGCAGCTACGGGAACGACCGAGCGGACATGCAGAAATGGCTTGCCTGGCAGGTGGGCATTCGCTTGCAAATCGAGAAGGACGACGCTGGCCGGGCAAGCGACCGGCTTGCGCGCTTCGAACGGGACAAAATCGCCGTCGAATCGCTGCCGCAAGCATGGGCGGCGACGAGGCAATCCTTCGTGGTCGCTGACTTGGAGACCACGGGGCTGGACTCGGCAGTCGACGACATCATCGAGTTCGCGGCCGTGAGGGTCAGCCCACAAGGGGCTGTCCTTGCGGAGTTCGCGGCGCTGGTCAACATCGGCCGGCCTGTACCGCCCTTCATCGTAGGGCTCACGGGCATTTCCGACGCCGACCTACAGCGCGAAGGCCAGGCCCTAGTGGATGCCTTGGACGCGTTCCTGTTGTTCGTGGGCGCGGCCCCTGTCTTCTTCCACAACGCACCCTTCGACCAAGGCTTCGTGAATCGGGCGTGCCAATCCACCAACCGAAAGCTCGCCAATCCTGTCTATGACACCTTGGTGATGGCCAGGGCCGTGTGGCCCGACGCCGAATCCCTGAAACTTCGGGACCTCGCCTGGCGAGTCGGCGCGCCGGAGCCAACGCACCGGGCCCTGTCCGATGCACGGGCCACGCTGGCCGTGTTGCTGGCAGCCCGTGACGCTAAGGGTGTCGATGCACCGGGCTGACGCCCGGCCACCGGAGCACCAAGCGCAGCAACATCAACGCGTTGGAAGCCGCGTGCCGTTCTCGGCATAGTGCTGCGAGCCTTCGGAGCCAGCGGCCTGCCATAGCAAGTCGAACACCGGCTTCAGGGCAAGGTCCGGGGCATCCGTCCCCTTTGCCAGCACGTCAGGCAGGGCGACGACATGCCGGTCAAACGTGTCTGTCCGCCGAACCCCGTCCCTTGACAGGGACGTCAAGTCAGCCGATGTCGAGGACGTGACGCAACCCGCCGTAGGGCACGCCCCAAGACTCGCCGCCGGTGTCGACGCTGGCGGTCTTGGGGTTGCAGCGGGTGATGATGCCGATGTGGGTCTGCAGATGACGGTCTGTGAACGAGACCTTGTCGCCGCGGCTGAAGTCCGCGCGGGTCGGCCGGGCTGCGGCCGATGGCGGCGCGCTCGGCTTGGGGTTGACGCCGGAGCCGGGCGGGGGCGGCTCGATGGCCGCATAGGGCAGCTTCCAGACCGCATTGATCTCGGTGCCCTGCACGGTGAGGTGCGCATCACGCATCTCCGTGACACGGCCGCTGCGCATCGTGTCGCGACGTGCGTCGTAGAAGCGCACGACCTGGCCGAGATGCAGATCCTTGCGGATGGCCACGATGCGCCGCGGATCCGTCATCAGGCGCTCCAGCAGCGCGCTCAATTGGTACAACTCCAGGCTGGTGGCCCGGTTCATCGTCTCGACCAAGGCAGCGTCCTGCATCGGCGGGGTTCGGTGCGTCATGCGGGCTTCCAGGACATCGGCAGCAGCTCTTGCAGGCGATCCTGCCGGTGGCCGTTGATGCGCTGCAGCACATCGCGCAGGTACGCATAGGGCTCGATGCCGTTGAGCTTGGCCGTCTCGATCAGGCTGAAGGCCACGGCCGCTGCCCGGCCACCTCGCTCGGAACCCGCGAAGAGCCAGTTCTTGCGTGACAGGGCTACCGGCTTCAGGGCCCGCTCGCTCAAATTGTTGTCCGCCTCCAGGATCCCGTGCTCGACGAAGGTGTTCAGCGCATCCCAATTGCTCAGCGCATAGCCGAAGGCCTCGCCCAGCGGTGACTTGGGCAGCACGGTGCTCGCGTGGCCCTGCAGCCAGCCGTGCAGGTCCTTCATCAGGGGCCGGGTCTGCGCCTGGCGCACCCGCCAGCGCTGATCGGGGTCGGCATCGCGGATCTCGCCCTCGATGCGGTAGACCTCGGCGAAGAACTTCATCGCCTGGTGCGCCAGCCCCGGCGGCGCGCCCTTGGGCGCGTCCTTGACGATGCGCGCGAAACGGCGTCGGGCGTGCACCAGGCAGGCCGCGTGGGTGATGCCATCACGCCAGGACTTCGCGTAGCCCGAGAAGTCGTCGGCCTGCAGGAAGCCGCGCCAGGCGCCGAGCATGCGTCGCGCATGTTCACCGGCGCGGTCGGTGGTGAAGTCATACAGCGCGGCAGGTGCGACACGCTGCCAGCGTCCCTGCGCATCGGGCAGCCAGCCGCCGGCCAGGTACACCCAGAGCCGGGCGGTGATGGTCTTGCCCAGGCTCTGGCCACGCCTGGCCTTGAGCGCCAGCGGGGTGTCGTCGGTGAAGATCACCGCGCTGCCCAGCACATGGCGGCGCAGCAGCGGCAGCAGCGGCGACAGCAGTTCTGCCGTGCCCAGCGTCCAGTCGCACAGGGACTGGCGCGACACCGGCGCCGAAGCCGCGCCGCTGTGGCGGGCAAGGATGCGCTCCATGCGCGCCAGGGGGGTGTGGTCGGCGTACTTCGACACCGTCACATGCGCCAGTAGCCCCGGCCCGGCGTTGCTGCGTGCCAGTGGCGAGGGCTGTGCCCAGGCGGTGCGGATCGTGCTGGCCCCGCGCGCGTCCTCGCAGCGGTACTTCAGCCGCGCATGCTGCAGCACCTCCAGCTTCGCCGGCGTGTACTCCAGCGTCTCGCTGAGCTCCTCGCCGATGCACACCACGCGTGTGAACTGCGCCTTGTCCTCCTCGCTCAGGTCGTGCTCGACGCGCCGGCGCGGCAAGTCCGGGTCGATGGCCGGGCGCCCGCCGCGGCGGCGCCGGTGGCCCTTGATCTCATCCAGCGCCTCGGGCGGCACGGGAATGTGCACCGTCTCCTGCCACAACTCCGGCTGCAGCATGCTCAGCGCCTCGCCGCGTGGGCCGAAGACCTTGCGCTTGAACTCCGCCAGCTGCGCGGCCAGCGAGGCCATCTGATCGCTGGCCTGCTGGCGCAGCGCCTGGAAGGCGGCGCCCGCCTGCACCAGCATGTCCTTGAGCGCCTCCGCGTCGTCGGGCAGTGCCGCGCGATCGACGGGGGTGGCCATGAGCTGCATGGGCACGCATCATGACCACAGCGCCCGCTACCGGGCAGTCGGTGAAGCTCGGATTGCCGTGCTCAGGCGACCACGCTGACCTCTAGCGGCGACAGCCGCCGCACCCGGCTCAGGTCGATCCCCTCCAGCCAGGCCAGCAACTCGCTCATCGCCATGCCGTTGCCCGCCAGCCGGGCAGGATCGGTGAAGCGCCCGCGCTCCAGCCGCTTGTACAGCACCCAGAAGCCGTGCCGGTCCCACACCAGCAGCTTGGCCCGGTCGCGGCGCCGGCCGATGAAGACGAACACCTGCCCCGACAGCGGATTCATCCCCATCGCAGCGGCCACGATCTGCGACAGCCCGTCGATGGACTTGCGCATGTCCACCGGCTCCGTGCAGACGAAGGCGCGCACGGCCGACGACAGGATCACGCCAGGCGCTCCAGCACCCGCACCAGCACCTGCTGCGCCGCCTCACCGCACAGCCGCAGCGTCAGGCCCTGCGCCACGATCTCGACCGTCGCGCCTGCTGCCGGCTGCCCCCGCGTGACAGCGATGAACGACGCCGGTGCCGCAGTCGCCGCTGGTGCCGCAGTCGCCGCTGGTGCCGCCGGCGCCTCCCGCGCACCACGACCGCCGCGCCGGCCGCTGACCCGGTGTCGAAACGTCGAGATAGCCAGGCCATGCGTCGAGCAGTAGTTCGGAATGCTCAGCCCCAGCTCGACCCGCCGGCGTTCATGCTCCTGCCAGAACGTATCACCGTGCTCCACCATCGGCTTGCCGGTGCGCCAGTCGGTCTTCGACCCGCGCACCTCGTCCGACACAGCGCCCATCTCCACCTGCTCCGCCATCAGCTTCTCCATGCAAATTGGAGCGCTGACCTTCGCTCATCGGGCATCGGCCCGCAATGACGGGGGTGCTCGGACACTCACGCCGGGCGTGTCCAGCCGCAGGAACTCGCGCACGTTCTCGCCGCTGCGGGTCTCGCAGAACTCGAACACCACCGTCTTGACCGGGTTGGCGCTGGTCGTGCAGTACGACCAGAGGTAGGCCTTGTGCGTCTTGCCGTCGCGCAGGTGCTTGGGCTTGAGCATGGCCACCGGCGTCTCGTCGGCATGCAGCACCAGGTGCCGGCGCAGTTCGTCGGCCAGGGCGTTGACCAAGGGTTGCAGCTGCGCGCCGCACTCGCCGACCCACTGTGCCAGCGTCGAGCGGGCGATCAGGTGGCCGGCGCGTTCGAAGATCGCTTCTTGCCTGTACAGCGGCAGGTGGTCCAGGAACTTCGCCACCAGCACCTGCGCCAGCAGGCTGGCCGTGGGGATGCCCTTGTCGATGACGTGCGCCGGCACCGGTGCCTGGACGAGCCGACCTTCGCCGCGTTGACTGCAGCACCGGCACGCCCACTTGCCGCGCACATGGCGCTCGACCGTGAACACGCCCGGCTGGTAGTCCAGCTTCTCGGCCACGTCCTCGCCGATGCGCTGCATTGGCTGGCCGCACCCCGGAGTCTGGCAGGTGGTGTCGGCCGGCTCGTGAGCGACGTCGCGGCGCGGCAGATGCGGCGGCAGCGGAGCGCGCTTGGGCGTCTTCTTGTCGGTCTTGCCCTTGTCGCCGGCCTCGCCCCGCTCGCGCTCGATCTCCACGTCGAGCTCGGCCAGGTCGCTGTCCAGCGTCTCCTCCAGCAGGCTCTTCTGCTCGGGCGCCAGCGTGCTGGCGAAGCGTTCGCTGGTGGCGGCGAACTTCAGCCGCTTGAGCATCGCGTTCTCGTGCGTGAGCTTCTCGATCAGCGCCTGCTTGAACGCCGCTTCGCGGTCGCGCCTGGCGATCAGCTCGTCCTTGGCCTGCAGCTCAGCCATCAGCGACAGCATCGCCTGCCGCATCTGCGGCTCCAGGGCGTCCAACTGCTCGGCGCTGATCATGGACGACCATCGTGCCGCGATGCTGCCTCCGGCGCATCGGCAGATCCGGCAATTGCAGCCGGCCGAGGTCCTCAGATCACGCGGATGATCCCAGCATCCCCGATGCGCTGCCAGGGCAGGCCCAGCACCAGCGCATCGAACTGCGGCCTCGTCAGCTGAAGCGTGCCGTCTGTGCCAGCCGGCCAGACGAACTTGCCGGCGTTCAGCCGACGCGCGGCCAGCCACACGCCGATGCCGTCGTGCACCAACACCTTCATGCGGTTGGCGCGCCGATTGGCGAACAGGTAGGCATGGTGCGGATGCGCGGCGCCGAAGACGCCGACCACCCGAGCCAGCGCCGCTTCGGTGCCCGCGCGCATGTCCAGCGGCTGCACCGCCAGCCAGACCGCCTCAACCTTGATCATGAGCGCGGATCACTTCAGCAACTCGCGCACGAAGCCGACCAGGTCGCCCAGTGCCTTCTCGGGCCAGGCGATGCCGACGGTCACGGCTCCGCGCTTGATGTCCAGCCGCACTTCGGTGGGTGCCTCGGGCGCGCTCGGCGCAGGCAGGGCAAGCGGCACGAACCCCAGGCGCTGCGGTAGCGGCGCCGATTCGAGACTGGGCTTGGCACGATCGGCTGTGGCTTGCCGGCGCGCGAGCTGCCGCCAGCGGTGCACGACGTTGTCGTTGATCCCGTGCGACATCGCCACCTGGGCCACCGACATCCCAGGCTCGTCGCACTGCGCCAGCACCATGGCCTTGAACTGACGGCCGTACCGCCGCCTCGTCTTCCCGCTCTCGCTTGTCATCGTGTCCACCTATTCCTACGTGGACACGATCCTTCCGGGCCGCTACCGCGCAATCAAGGTGAGTTGGCCGGACGGATACGTCGAAGCAGTCGATCATGGGCGACAAGTAGACCTTGCCCGCCGGGATGTGGAACTCCGTGATGTCGGTGAGCCACTTCTCGTTCGGAGCGTCGGCGCTGAAGTCGCGGTTCAGCAGGTTGTCCGGCGGCGGACTGATCTCGCCCATGTACGAACCGTATCGCCGCCGTTTGCTCGTCGCAGCGACCAAGCTCTCCTGCTTCATCAGGCGGCGAATGACCTTCTCCGAGATGCTCACGGATCGATCGCTCAGCGAGGCGTGGATTCGCCGGTAGCCGTAGCAGCGGTAGTTGCGCTCGAAGATGTCGGTCATGGCCTGGCGCACGTCGGCGTACTTGTCGGCCATCTCCAGACGGGCCCGATGGTAGAAGTAGGAGCTGCGCGGCAGGTCTAGTTCGTAGAGCAGCTCAGCCAGGGTGTAGGTCGCTCTCAGGGCATCAACCAGCTGTGTCTTCTCCCGGTTCGTCAGCTCTTGCCGGTCGATGCCCAGTTCTTCCTAAGAAACACCAGCCTCAGCCGGTTGAAGGGAGAATCCAAAGTGGGCAGCCCGTCGCTGCGACTGTTTGACGACGCGTTCTCGGTAGCGCCGTTCGTACTGATCGGCACCCGGATCCTCGTACTTCATACCGAACCGCATCGCCCGATAGAACAGGATGGCGATCTTGCGGGCCGTGGCAGTCACCGCCTTGGCCTTGCCGATGCGCGCTGAGAGCCGACGGTAGAAGGCTCCGAGCGCGGTCTCGGTGCGGCCTACGGTGGATGCCACCAGACGCAACTGGCTGGCGACCCGGCTGTTGCTCTTGCGGGTGTGGGATGACAGGACCTTGCCTCCACTGATTTTGCAGCCCGGCGACAGGCAGAGCCAGGAGATGAAATGCTTTTCGGTTGGCCACCGACTCAGGTCGGTTCCGCACTCCGCGATAAGCGACAGCTAGGCCGCGCAGCATGAGCTGCATGAGATTCGGGGGCATCGTTGAGGTCTTTGCTCGCGGCGCGGCCTCCAACGCAGTTGACCGGCCGCGGGTCGGAGACGCCGCGTCCCCTCCAAGCTCGCCCCAGGCGAACACAAAAGCACCTTCAGGGCCGCTCCCGGTCCTTCCTTGAAGTCGTGAGACTCCATGCTAAGTCCCGATACCTCTTGCCAAGGCGCGCAAGCTTTCGACAAGGGGGTTTGCGGCAGGTCTCCCTACTATTCCTTACGGACTTCCTGTAGCGCCGGCAAGGCAGCTCCAGGGGGTCCGCCAAGGAGGCGCCGGCCGGCGCTGAGCGACAAATCCACGGCACAGCCTGGAACACTACTGGAGACAAACCATGAGCGCCACGACGGAAATGGCATCGGAACCTGGAGTCGGAAGCCGCAAGCTGTTCGAGAACGACAAGATCATCGTCTGGGACTTCGTTCTTCCCGTAGGCGCGGAGACACCCGTCCACACCCATGTCCACTCCTACATGTGGTTCGCGGTGCAAGGCGCGCCGCTGCAGATCTACGACGAACATGGCAACGATGTGGGCCTGTTTCCGGTGCCGACGAACGGGATCTTCGAGCTCAAGGTCCAGGACGGGACCATCGAGGTCATGTCCGAGATCGGCAAGGGCGTGAAGGTGCCGGCCAAGCACAAGGCCAAGAACGTCGGCAAGGAAGACTACCGCGAGATCCTGGTCGAGTGGAAATAGGCCGCCGGTGGGGACCGTTCGCCGCTGGTCAGCCCGGCCGGCGGCGAGGCGGGAGGGCTTCCGTTCACATGACGTCGAGGATCTTCCGGTACTTGCTCGGGGCGAACCCCTGCACGCCGGAGAAGAAGCGCGTGAAGTTGCCCGCGGTATCGAAGCCGAGGTCGAAGGCGATGTCCTGAAGCTTGACGTCACGCTGCGTGAGGCTGCGCAGGCCCGATTCCATCTTGAGCATGCTCAGGAATATGGCCGGCGACATCCCGGTCGACTTCTTGAACAGCCGAAAGAACTGGGGCCGCGACAGCCCGGCCGTCGACGCCATCGCTTCCGGACTGGTGCTCGCATCGCCGGCGCTCAGCATGTGTGCGACGAGTCTCCTGATGCGCGCGTCGAAGTCAAGTTCGCCATGCTCGCCCGCGAAATGAAGCAGGTTGCGAGGTGGCGAGATCGTCAGGACCTCGCAGAAGACCGCAGCAATCAGAGCCTCAATCTCGCGCGTGCTCGGCGGAACGTGCTGGGTCAAGGCATCGACCACGTCGTCCCGTGTCCGGGCCAGCCGCAGCGTCAAGGTCTCGACCGGCCGCGCGAAGAACTTCGGGTGCGCGCTGTGCGCGAAGCGTCGGTCCAGCTCCTTCAGCCATTGCGGCTGGAGGTAGAACGCGAGCAGGACGGTGTTCTCCTTCGTCTCGCGGTGGTTGTAGAAGTGCGGCTCCCAGGCGTTGATCATCAGCGCGCTCTGCGCCGTGACCGGATACTCCCTCCCGTTGATTCCGAACTGGATGTCGGCTCCGCCGATCTTGAAGACGATGTGGCAGTCCCGGTGCGCGTGCAGCACCATCGAGTGGTCGAGGCGGACGAGCACGACCCGTCCGAAGGGGCCGTGGATGATGCGTAGCGGGTCGGACATCAGAACTCCTTCAAGCGAGCCCGGCCTCCCTCCCGAGCCCCCGGCCTACGCGGCAAGCTGCTCTTGCGAGCGCTGGGCGGCCTGCTCCACGGCCTGCAAGGATTCGGCGCCATCGGCCAGGAAGATGCGCGCGACCATCTCCTTGGTGATTTCGAGCGCCCTCTTCAGGCTGATGTCGATGTGCTCCGAAAGCACTCGAAGCGCCTCCTCCGTCTTGCGCTGCGCGATCAGGTCGATCACTTCCAGGTGGGCGTCGAAGGCCTGCAGGTTCCACGACGACAGTTGTTCGATGTCGACGTGGCGCGCCACGTGGGTTCGTCGCGTGACGATGTCGATGAAGGAGGTAAGCTCCTTGTTCTGGGACAGGGCCACGAGGCGGCGGTGGAACTCCTCGTCCGCCAGCACCAGGTCGGCAGTGGCCAGCTGGTCGCAGCGCCGCATCACATCCACCCAGTACGCCTTCACCGCCGCGATTTCCTCGTCCGGGGCGCGCTGGACGGCCAAGAGAACAGCCCGCCGCTCCAGCGCGATGCGGACCTGATAAAGGTCGAACACCTCATTGACGCTGATGGACTTGCGGTAAAGGCCCTTGTTCATCACGAACTCGAGCAGCCCCTCGGCCACCAACCGGTTCAGGGCTTCCCGCAGCGTTGCGCGAGCGACGCCGAGTTGCTCGCCGAGTTGCTTTTCGTTGATCCGCGCGCCCGGCTTGAACTCATATCGCATCGCCCGGTCGCGCAGCTCGAGGTACAGGCGCTCGACGTTGCTCTCGTCGCGCGGTATGGAGGGCTTGGCGGCTGCCTTGCGGGGGGACTTGGTGGCCTTCATGGTGCGCGACAGCTTTCCTGGTTCACTGGTTCGCACGGCCGGCCGACCGGCCAGTGTCGTCACTTGTGAATACACCAGATTATACGGATCTCGATCGCAGCCCTCAACCCGGTAGCGTCCCTAGCTTCCGGCAAGCAGGAAATGTATGATCCTCCGTGGCCTTATAGCGTTCGACACAAGTGTCGGCACTTCGTTCGAAACCACTTCCAAGATCGCCATGCCAAACCGCACAGTCAGCCTCGACGACAAGTACACGCTCCGCCAGGGCCGGGTCTTCATCACCGGAACGCAAGCCCTCGTGCGCCTGCCGATGACGCAGCACATGCGTGATCAGGCGGAGGGGCTGAGTACGGCCGGCTACGTCACCGGCTATCGCGGGTCGCCGTTGGGCACGCTCGACGAGCAGCTCGGCAAGGCGTCCAAGGCACTCGCTGTCCACGACGTCGTGTTCGTCCCCGGTGTCAACGAAGACCTCGCTGCCACCGCTGTCTGGGGATCGCAGCAGGCCGAGGCGGCCGGGGAGGGAAAGTACGACGGCGTCTTTGCCATGTGGTACGGGAAGGGCCCGGGCGTCGACCGCACCGGGGACGCCTTCAGGCATGGCAATCTCGCGGGCTCATCCAAGCATGGTGGCGTCCTGGTCCTCATGGGCGACGATCACACCTGCGAATCATCGACAACCTGCCACCAGAGCGAGTTCGCGATGGTGGACGCCATGATTCCCGTCCTGAGTCCCGCCGGCGTGCAGGAAATCCTGGACTTCGGTCTGATCGGCTGGGCCCTGTCGCGCTACAGCGGGTGCTGGGTCGGCATTAAGTGCGTCAAGGACACCGTGGAAGCGACGGCCTCCATCGACGTCGACGTCGACCGGGTCCGCATCGTCCCGCCCCAAGGCGTGGAATTGCCCACGGACGGCCTGAACCTTCGCCAGCCGGATACGCCCCACGCCCAGGAGGCGAGGTTGCACCGCCACAAGCTGGACGCCGTGAAGGCATTTGCCCGCGCCAACGCCATCGACCGGGTGGTCGTGGATGGAGACCGGGCGATGCTGGGCATCATCACGCACGGGAAGAGCTACCTCGACGTGCTGCAGGCCCTGCACGACCTGGACCTCACGGAGGAGCAGGCAGGCGAGCTCGGGCTCCGCATCTACAAGGTCGGCATGACCTGGCCCCTGGAACCCGCGGGCGCCGCGCGTTTTGCCGACGGCCTCCAGAAGGTCATGGTCGTGGAGGAAAAGCGCAGCCTCCTGGAGTCCCAGCTCAAGGAGCAGCTCTACGGAAAGGCCGGTGCGCCCGCGGTCATCGGCAAGCTCGACGAGGACGGCAGGAGCCTCTTCCAGCCGGAGATGGCGCTCGATTCCAACCAGATTGCCATTGCCATCGGAGAGCGGCTCCTGCAGCTCCATGGGCACGGCCTCGAAGCTTTGCGCCGGCGCCTCGACGAGATCCGCGCCATGCGCGCTCCCAAGGGCGTGATCGACATCCTGTCGCGCAGCTTCTACTTCTGCAGCGGCTGCCCGCACAACTCGTCCACCGTGCTGCCGGAGGGAAGCAAGGCCTATGCAGGTATCGGATGCAGCTGGATGGCCCAGGCGATGGACCGTTCCACCACCGGCTACACGCAGATGGGCGCCGAGGGCATGTCCTGGGTCGGTGAAGCTCCGTTCTCGCAGCGGAAGCACATGTTCCAGAACATCGGCGACGGAACGTACTTCCACTCGGGGCTGCTGGCCATCCGCGCGGCGGTCGCGGCGAAGACCAACATCACCTACAAGATCTTGTTCAACGACGCGGTGGCCATGACGGGAGGCCAGCGGCACGACGGCATCCTGGACGTTCCCACCATCGCGCACCAGGTCCACGCCGAGGGAGTCAAGCGCATCGTGGTTGTGAGCGACGAGCCGGGGAAGTACCCCGCCGGCATCCACTGGCCTCCGGGCCTGACAGTCCACCACCGGGACGAGATCAACGCGATCCAGAAGGAGCTGCGGGAGATCGAGGGAACGACGGCGCTGATCTACGACCAGACCTGCGCCGCGGAGAAGCGTCGCCGGCGCAAGCGCGGCCAGTTCCCGGATCCCGCCAAGCGCCTGCTGATCAACGACCTGGTGTGCGAAGGGTGCGGCGACTGCGGCGCGAAATCCAACTGCGTCTCGCTGCAGCCGCTGGAGACGGAGCTGGGTCGCAAGCGGACCATCGACCAGTCATCCTGCAACAAGGACTACTCCTGCGTGAAGGGCTTCTGTCCCAGCTTCGTCACGGTGCTGGGCGGCTCGCTGCGCAAGCCCGCACGCGCCGGCGACGCGGGCGGCCTTTTCCTGGCGCTCCCGCAGCCGGAACTGCCGTCCCTCGATGCAGGCGTGTACAGCATCCTCGTCACGGGCATGGGTGGCACGGGCGTGGTCACGATCGGGGCGATCCTGGGAATGGCTGCCCACCTGCAGGGACTGGGCTGCGGCATCCTGGACATGGCAGGTCTCGCCCAGAAGGGCGGTTCGGTCTGGAGCCACCTGCGCTTCGGCAGGTCGCCCGAGGCCATCAAGACCATCCGCATCGCCGCCGGTGGAGCGGACCTGGTGCTCGGCTGCGACATGATCGTTGCCGGCAATTCGAAGACGCTGGCCGCTGCCCGCAAGGGACGCACTCGCATGGTCGTCAACACCCAGGAGACGATGCCGGGCGAGTTCTCCCGCAATGCGGACATGCAGTACCCGCGCGGCAGCCTCCAGCGCAACATCGTGGACGCGGTTGGCGCGGACAGCGCGGACTTCGTGGAGGCCGGGCGCATCGCCACCGCGCTGCTCGGGGACAGCATTGCCGCCAACATGTTCATGCTGGGCTTCGCCTACCAGCGAGGCCTGATCCCCGTCACCGCCGACGCGATCGAGCAGGCCATCGAGCTCAATGGCGCCCAGCAGCAGATGAACCGCGACGCCTTCCTGTGGGGCCGCCGCACGGTCGTGGACCCGGATGCGGTCGGGCGCATGTTGTCGACGCTGCAGGCCTCGCAGCGCGCAAGCCTCTCGCCCGCGGTCATCGAGAACCTGGATGAGGCCATCGCGTGGCGCAAACGCTTCCTGGTGGACTACCAGAACGGGGCCTATGCCAGGCAGTACGCCGACTTCGTGGAACATGTCCGCTCCGTCGAGCGCAGCAGCTTCCCGGGGCGCAGCGACCTCACGCGCGCCGTGGCCAAGTACTGCTTCAAGCTCATGGCGATAAAGGACGAATACGAGGTGGCTCGCCTCTACACCGAGACGGGCTTCCTGCAGCGCGTGGAGCGCCAGTTCGAGGGCGACTTCAAGCTGGTGTTCAACCTGGCGCCGCCCATCCTGTCGCAGCGGGACTCCGTGACGGGCGAGCCGCGCAAGCGCGAGTTCGGGCAATGGATCCTCCCGGCGTTCCGGCTCCTGGCAGGACTCCGGTTCCTGCGAGGCACGGCGTTCGACGTCTTTGGCCGCACGCAGGAGCGCCGCATGGAGCGGGCGCTGATTGCGCAATACAAGTCCAACATCGAGCAGGCGCTGGCGGTGATTGCCGGCACGCGGGATGCGGGTCACTACGAAGCGGCAGTCAAGCTGGCGGAACTGCCGGAATCCATCCGCGGCTACGGACACGTACGCGCACGCAGCGTCGAGGCGGCCCGTCAGCAGGAGAAGCCCCTGCTCGAAGCACTCCAGCGCCGGGTGATCGCGTTGAAGAAGGCCGCCTGACGCGACGGGAGGCGGCCAGCGCGCGGCGCCGGCCGTGCCGTCAGCGCGTGGCCGCCTGGTGGCGCAGGGCGCAGTCCCAGGCCAGTTCGGCGAGCGGGGCCGCCTTGCGTCCGGTCTCCACCGCATCCGCCGCGGCCGCCGTGCCGTCCGCCGCGCGTTGGGCGATGCCGTGCAGGATGGCGGCCATGCGGAACAGGTTGTAGGCCATGTAGAACTCCCAGTGCGGCGCCGTCGCGCGGCCGGACGCCTCTTCGTACCGGCGCACATAGCTCGCTTCGTCGGGGATGCCCAGCGCGCGCAGGTCCAGTCCGGCGATGCCGCGCCAGAGCGTCGCCGGGATGCGCCAGCTCATGCAGTGGTAGGAGAAGTCGGCCAGCGGATCGCCCAGCGTGGACAGCTCCCAGTCCAGGACCCCGAGCACGCGCGGCTCGCGCGCATGAAAGACCAGGTTGTCCATGCGATAGTCGCCGTGCACCAGCGTGGTGGCTTCGTCTGCCGGCAGGTGCTGCGGCAGCCAGTCCATCAAGCGCCGCATGGCCGCCGGCAACGGCAGCGTGGATGCTTCGCACTGGCGCGACCAGCGCGCGACCTGCCGCCTAACGTAGTTGCCGCAGCGGCCGTAGTCGCCCAGCCCCACGGCTGCGCGATCGACGGCGTGCAGCGCCGCCAGCACGCGGTTCATCTCGCCGTAGATGGCGGCGCGCTCCGCCGGCGCCGCGTCGGGCAGCGACTGGTCCGCCAGCACGCGGCCGGCCAGGAACTCCATCAGGTAGAACGGCGTGCCCAGCAGCGAGGCATCGTCGCACCAGGCGAGCATCCGCGGCACGGGAACGGGCGTGCCCGCGAGGGCGGCCATCACGCGGTATTCGCGATCGATCGCATGCGCCGACGCGAGCAGCGGGCCGGGCGGCTGCTTGCGCAGCGCGTACTCGCCGCAATCCGTGGTGACGCGGAACGTGGGGTTGGACTGGCCGCCGGAGAGCGGCAGCACGGCGATGGCGGACGCCGAGCCCGCCAGCCCCTGCTGCAGGATCCAGTCCGCCAGGGGCGCGAGTGGCAGTTCCCTGCTCACAGCGAACTCACCAGGTGGCCGCTGTCGACCGCCACCGTGGTGCCGGTCATGGCGGCGCCGGCGTCGGAAGCGAGCAGCAGCAGGGGGCCGTCGAGGTCCGCCAGTTCGCCGAAGCGGCGGCTCGGGATGCGCTGGCGCAGCTTGTCGCCGGCCTCGCTCTGGAGAAATTCACGATTGAGGTCGGTCACGATGTAGCCCGGAAGCAGTGCGTTGACGCGAATGCGATGGCGCGCGAGCTCCAGCGCCATCGCCTTGGTGGCCTGGATCACCGCCGACTTGGAGATCGCATAGGGCGCGACGCCCCCGGCCACGCGCTCGCCGAGGATGGATGCGACGTTGACGATGCTGCCGCCGCGACCGGTCGCCACCATGCGGCGTGCGGTCTCGGTGGCGAGCAGCCAGTTGCCCTTGAGGTTGGTGTCCAGCACTTGGTCGAAATCCTCCTCGGTCTGCTCCAGCAGCGGCCGGGTGATCGTGACGCCGGCGTTGTTCACCAGGATGTCCGGCGCGCCCCAGGAAGCGAGTTCGTCCAGGCAGGCGCGCACGCTGGCGGCGTCGGTGACGTCGAGCGCCAGCGCCCTCGCCTGCCCGCCCGCCGCGGCGATGCGGTCGGCGAGCGGCCGCAGCTTGTCGACGCGCCGCGCGGCCATCGCCACGCGCGCCCCGGCATCCGCCAGCACGGCGGCGAAGTGCTCGCCGAGGCCGCTGGAGGCGCCGGTGACCAGGGCGATGCTCCCATCGAGGCGGAAGCGGTCCACGGCGCTCATAGCGCGGCTCCCTGGTTGGCCTGGTGCAAGATCTTGCGCGCCATGCTCCAGCGATGCACCTCGCTCGGGCCGTCGTAGATGCGGAAGGCGCGCATGTCCATGAAGATGCGCATCACTGCCGTTTCCGCCGTCACGCCCTGACCGCCCAGGATCTGCACGCAGCGGTCCACCACGCGCCACTCGGCTTCCGAGCAGGCGACCTTGGCGCGGCTGGACTCGAAGTTGCCCTTCTCGCCGCGGTCCAGCAGCCAGGCGGTGTGCCAGATGTGCAGGCGCGCCGTCTGCAGGTCGATGTCGTTGTCGGCCAGCATGAAGCCCACGCCCTCGTGTTCGGCCAGCGGCTTGCCGAACGCGCGCCGCTGGCCCGCGTAATCCACCGCGATGTCGTGGGCGCGGCGGGCCTGCCCCAGCCAGCGCATGCAGTGGGTCAGGCGCGCCGGCGCGAGGCGCACCTGCGCATACCGGAAGCCCTGGCCCAGCTCGCCCAGTACGTCCTCCGCCGCCACCCGCAGGTTGTCGAACACCAGCACGCCGTGGCCACCGGTGAAGCAGCTGTCCATGGCCTCCATGCTGCGTTCCAGCCGGATGCCCGGGCGGTTCATGTCGGTCAGGAACATGGTGGCCGAGCCGTCGTCCATGCGCGCCATGACGATGGCGTAGTCGGCGCCCTCGGCTCCGGTGATGAACCACTTGCGGCCGTTGATCAGGTAGCCGTCGCCGTCGCCCACGGCGGTGGTGGTCATCATGCCCGGGTCCGAGCCCGCGCCGTCCGGCTCCGTCATGGCGAAGCAGGAGCGCGTGCGGCCCGCCACCTGCGGCGCCAGCCAGCGCTCCTTCTGCGCCGGCGTGGCCACTTCCTCCATGAGGTGGATGTTGCCTTCGTCCGGGGCGTGGATGTTCATTGACCTGCCCCCCACCAGCCGTACCAAGCTGAAGTAGCAGGAGTCCGCCAACCAGGAGAATGGCGGACATGAGGAAGAGCAAGTTCACCGAGGAACAGATCATCGGGTTCCTCAAGCAGGCTGAGGCCGGCTTGGCGGTTGCGGAGATCTGCCGCAAGGGCGGGTTTTCTGATGCCACGTTCTACAAGTGGCGCGCCAAGTTCGGCGGCATGGAGGCGTCGGATGCACGGCGGCTGCGCGAGCTGGAGGCGGAGAACGCCAAGCTCAAGAGCCTGCTGGCCGAGGCGCACCTGGACATGCACGCGCTCAAGAGCGTTCTCGGGGTAAAGCGCTAGCCCCACAGGTCAAGCGGGACGCCATCGGGCAGCTGATCGCCAAGCATCAGATGTCCGAGCGGCACGCCTGCAGGCTTGTGGGGCTGAGCAGAGACAGCTATCGCAACGCACCGGTGGCCAGCGCGCAGACCGAGGCGCTGAAGTCGAAGATCGTCGAGATCGCCCATGCGCGCCGGCGCTTCGGCTACCGGCGCGTGCACGATCTGCTGCGCCTGGACTTCCCCGGGGTCAATCACAAGCGGGTGTACCGGCTGTACAGCGACGCGAAGCTGGCCGTGCGCAAGCGCAAGAAGGTGCGCCGGCCGCCGGCCGAGCGCACGCCGCTGAACATCGCCACCAAGGTCAACGAGGTGTGGAGCATGGACTTCGTCAGCGACAGCCTGGCCAACGGCCGGCGCCTGAAATGCCTGACCGTGGCCGACGACTTCAGCCACGAGGCCGTGGACATTGCGGTGGACTACGGCATCAGCGGCCAGTACGTGACGCGGCTGCTGGACCAGGCGGCGCTGTTCCGCGGCTACCCGGCGGCGGTGCGAACCGACAACGGGCCAGAGTTCACCTGCCGTGCCTTCATCGCCTGGGCGCAGGGGCACGGTATCCGGCACATCCTGATCGAGCCCGGACGGCCCATGCAGAACGGCTACATCGAGAGCTTCAACGGGCGGTTCCGCGACGAGTGCCTGAACGAGCACTGGTTCGAGACTCTGCACCAAGCACGAACCGAGATCGCCAAGTGGCGCAGGGACTACAACGAGGTGCGACCGCACGGCAGCATCGGGCGAATCCCACCGGCGCGCTTTGCCGAGCAGCATCGCCGGCATGCCGGCGATGCTGCTCGGCACATCACCCCTGCAAGCAACGACATCCAGTAATCTTCAAACCCAGGACTCCTGCCGAATCAGTGGCACGGCGAATGGGGGCAGGTCAAGGTGCCCAGCGTCCCAACAAGACAGGGCTCGCACAAATCGATCTCGACCCGGTTCCCGCTGCCAAGAACTGATCCGGCCCCTGCGTCGTATTGAATTGCGATCTGGCGGTCCACCTGTCGACCGCATCGGTCACAGGCCAGATCCTCACGGCCCGGGTAGACCATGTAGGTTCTCAAAATTGTTGCGGATTTTCTCAATACTTGCGTATTCCTGATCATCGAGCTGGCACACGTGATCGAACGAGCAGAAGGTGGGGCGCGGTGCAGTCTGAGCCGCCGTCTGGATGTGGGCTCTATCGCGCGTTGCCCGATCGTGTAGGTTCTCAAAACCGTTGCGGATTTTCTCAATACTTGCGGATTGACCGGGCGACGGGCGAAGGCATTCATCCAGGCAGCCGGTACCCAAGCTGCCGTTCGTGACGCAGGGACAGAAGCAGCACATCGCGCTCGGAGTGGGCATAAAGCATGACGTGGCGAGCCAACACAAGCTCTCGAAGGTCAGGCATCCCGATCGCGCGTGCGAGCTGGACGGCTTGTTGCGCTTGGAACTGGCCCCAGCCGGTCTTGGCGTCGAGGAATCTGGCAGGTCGACCGCTGGTGGGCGAGAAGGACAGGAGACTCCGAGCTTTCACCAGCTCAGCCTGCAGCTTCTCGAAACGCCCAGGCGCCGATGGAGCATCTTGCTCGACCATGAAGCTCCGAGCGGCACGCAAGCAGGCCAGGAAGTTCGGTGCGGCCCTGACCTTGGCGTTGACTGGAATGCTCACCGGACAGGCACGACGCCGAGGGCCTCATCGAGTTCCTCGTCCGAGACGAACTCCCCGGACAGCGCTTCCTTGAGCCCCGTAATGGCATCCTCTGCGAGCACGAGGTTGGCGTGTTCGGCTTCGAGCGCGTGGTAGTAGTCGAGCCGGCGTGCGTCGATGAGCGCCACGTAGCTGACCCCGTTCTTGGTCAGAACTTTCTCAGTGCCCGAGCCGACAACATCCTCGGCCAACGCGGTCAGACGGGCTCGGGCTTCGCTGATGGGAACAACGTCGGATGCGCGGAGGGCCATTTTACGCTATCCATTAAAGTTTCCGTTAAGCAGAACTCTACACCACAAAGTGGTGTCTGGGGAGTGCGCTGATGATGCGGACCAACGCAACTATCGCACTGACCGAACTGGCCGAGAAGGGCGCCGACGTCGACATGCTGCGCCAGATGGTGCAGGTCGCCACTCATCGCCTGATGGAGATGGAGGTCGACACCCTGTGCGGTGCCGGCTACGACGAGAAGAACCCCACCGAAAGTCTAAAAAGCCGCAACGCCTACCGGGATCGGTCCTGGGAGATCCGTGCGGGCACCGTGGAGCTGCGCGTGCCCAAGCTGCGCCAGTGCAGCTACTACCCGGCCTAGCCGGAGCATCACCCGTCAAAGTGGTCATCACTATGCGGGCAGCGCGAAGCGAGGCGCTTCAGCGTACCGCGCAGTGCCTTGGCAAATCTCGGGTCGGCCACTGCACCTACGTTGAATCTGGACCAAGGTGACACCTCGGACGAATCGACGCTGAATATGCGCCCCGGGGCCATGACGATCTTTTGGGGCAACAGGCCTTGAGCGAGTGCGAGAGAGTCTGGGACTCCGGGGAGGGACGCCCACAGGTAGAGCGTGTGCGGGTTCTTCGCAAAGATCTCTGCTCCGACTGACTCGAACAGCGCCACCGCGTTCGCTGTTGTCTGCCTGCCCAGCGCCGCGCTGATGAACGCACCAGCCTCGACCAGCTTCGGCAGGTCGATGCCGGTCTCATAGCCCATTCCTTGCAGCAGGTACACCACGTCCTCGGTGGCAACATTGCCTGACGCACCGGCGGCGTAGGGGCATCCGCCCAGACCCGACACGGAGCTGTCGAAGGTGCGGACCCCCATGTCCAGAGAGGCGGCAATGTTGGCTATCGCCATGCCGAAGGTGTCGTGGTAGTGGCCGGCCAGCTGCGCGACCGGGATGACCTTCATGCAGGCGTCGAGCATCTGCCGAGTGGTCTTCGGCGTGCCTCTGCCGATCGTGTCGCCGAGCGAGATTTCGTAGCAACCCATTTCCCGGAGCAGCAACGCGACTTCGGCGACCTTCTCTGGTGCGATCGGACCTTCGTACGGGCATCCCAGCACGCAAGAGACGTAGCCGCGAACGAGCAACTTGTTTTCCCGCGCCACTTCGATGACCGAACGAAAGCGTTCCAGGCTCTCGCGGATCGAACAGTTGATGTTGCGCTGGGAGAACGACTCGGACGCGGCCCCGAACACGGCCACTTCCTCGCAGCCGGCGGCCAGCGCCGCTTCGAGTCCCTTCAGGTTCGGCGTGAGCGCGCTGTAGTGCACACCCGGGAGACGCGGCACGCGCTGCATCACCTCGGCGCTGCCCGCCATCTGCGGTACCCATTTGGACGACACGAACGAGGCCGCCTCGATGTTCGTGACGCCGGCAGCCACGAGGCGCTCAACCAGGCCGACCTTGGTTTCCACGTCAATCGGCTGCTTCTCGTTCTGCAGGCCGTCACGCGGTCCCACCTCGACGATCTTGATGCCTTCGTTCATGTCGTATCTCCGTTGATGCCGCGACGCGAAGGAGTCGCGGCAGTGGCTCACTGGTGCGAGTACAGCGTCACGCCCTTGGCGAAGCCCTTGGCGCGGAAGATCGTGGTGCCTTCGCCGGCTGGGCCGTCGTTGGTCACGATCAGCACCTCGTTCGATCCGGGAACAAACGCCAGGCTGGTGGAGCGCAGGTTGTGGCCAGTCTCGCGACCCGGCAGCAGGATTTGTCCAATCGGGATGCCGTTGTCGTTGAAGACCATCACACGTCCCTGCTGGTAGACGGCAACGTACACGTTGCCATCACTGTCCACCCGCATGGAGTCGGGCGCATGTCCGATGAAGTGGTACGGAACCGTCGTGCCGAACGGCGCAACGGTCACCGCGTCGGCAAGCTCGATGCGCTGCAGCCTGCCGTTGCTGAACTCGTCGCTCCACAGCAGCTTGCCGTTCTGGCTGAGTGCCACGCCATTAGCCACGGCCGGCCTACTTGCCGCGCAACTCCGTGAGCAGCACCACGGCGCGGTCGGTGCGAACGTCGTGTTCGGCCGCCATACGCTTGGCGACGATGTCGATCTCGTCACCAGTGGCGCCAGCAACGAGCGCGATGTTGCGGGCGTGCAATGCCATGTGGCCGCGCTGGATGCCTTCGGTCGCAAGGGCTCGAAGCGCCCCGACGTTCTGTGCGAGACCCACTGCAACCGCGACTTCGCCGAGTTCCTGCGCCGACTTCACATCCATGATCTTCAGCGCCAGGCGCGCCAGCGGATGGGTCTTGGTGGCACCACCGACCAGGCCGACAGGCATCGGCATCTCGATCGTGCCGACGAGCGCACCGCTGTTGTCCTTTTCCCAGGTGGTCAGCGACGTGTAGCGGCCATTGCGGCAGGCATACGCATGCGCACCCGCCTCGACCGCGCGCCAGTCATTGCCTGTCGCGACGATGACGGGATCGATTCCGTTCATGATTCCCTTGTTGTGTGTGGCGGCGCGGTAGGGGTCGATCGCCGCGAGGGTGTGTGCGTCGAGGATGCCCTCGATGATCTCTTCGCCGCTGCGTTCCTTGGTCTTCAGAACTTGAGGCGTCAGGCGCACACGAGCGCGGGCCAATCGCAGGTCAGCAAGGTTAGAAAGGATGCGCAAGCGCACCGTGCCGCCAGTGAGCTTCTCGACCAGCGGCGAAACCGCTTCGGCCATGGTGTTGACCGTGTTGGCACCCATCGCGTCGCGCACGTCGACGATCAGGTGCATCACGATCATCGCGCCGCGGGCAGTGTCCGGAAATACATGAATCTCGATGTCCTTGCAGCCGCCGCCCAGGCCAATCAGAATCTTGTCGCGGCTGTTGGCCACTTCCAGGATTTCCGCGCGATGCTTCAGCAGCGCCACGCGAGCGCCGTAGGGGTCGGTGATATCGATGACCTGGACCTGCGCGCGCATCAGCGGGCCGGTGCTCGACGTTTCGAAGCCGCCGCAGTCGCGGGCCAGTTTGGCCATGTAGGAAGCGGCAGCGACGACGGAGGGCTCCTCGACGACCATCGGCACCAGCACGTCGCGGCCGTTGACCTGGAAGTAGCCTCCAATGCCGAACGGCAGCTCGAAGGTGCCGATGACGTTCTCGACCATGCCGTTGGCGCGCTCGACGCTCAATGCACCCGGTTGGGTGACCAGCGCGATCTCCTCGGCAGTCAGGCCGGTGACACCGGCGACACCGTCGACGTGATGCTCAGCGAGGGGCACTATCAACGTCACCTGAATCGGCTGCGCGATCGCCTCGCAGAGGCAGACGCCGAACGTCAACGACGGCAAGATCGTGACGGCGGAGGAAGCCGTTCGTCTGATTCGTGACGGGGACACCGTCGCCACGTCTGGCTTCGTTGGCATCGGGTTCGCCGAAGAGATCGCCATCGCGATCGAGCAACGCTTCCTAGCCGGGAGGCCCGACGGTTTGGCTGGACCGCGCGACCTGACGCTCGTGTATGCGGGTGGACAGGGCAACGGCAAGCACAAGGGTCTGAACCACCTGGCGCACGAGGGTCTGGTTCGCCGCGTGATCGGCGGGCATTGGGGGCTGGTTCCCAAGCTTGGGGCTATGGCAATCGCCAACCAGATCGAGGCTTACAACCTGCCGCAGGGCGTGATCTCGTGCCTGTTCCGCGATATCGCTGGCCATCGCCCGGGGCACCTGAGCCGCGTCGGGCTCGGGACATTCGTCGACCCGCGCCTGGGTGGCGGGAAGATGAACGAGCGTACGAAGGACGACCTCGTCGAACTCTTGTCGATCGCCGGTGAGGACGCGCTGCTCTACAAGACATTCCCGATCGATGTCGCGATCATTCGCGGCACGACGGCGGACCCGGACGGCAACCTGACGATGGAGCGCGAGGCGTTGACGCTGGAGTCGTTGTCGATCGCGACCGCTGCGCACAACAGCGGCGGCATTGTGATTGCGCAAGTGGAGCGCATTGCCGAGCGAGGAACGCTGGCGCCACGCCAGGTCAAGGTTCCGGGCTTGCTCGTCGATTGCGTCGTCGTGGCCAGGCCCGAGAACCACTGGCAGACGTTCTCGACAGCCTACAACGCTGCCTACAGCGGCGAGATTCGGGTTCGTGCCGGCAGCGTCGATCCCATGCCGCTGAACATTCGCAAGATCATCGCCCGCCGGGCGGCGCTCGAACTGCAGGTAAACAGCGTCGTCAACCTGGGCATCGGCATCCCCGAGGGGATCGCCGCTGTGGTCAACGAAGAACGATTCGTCGATCTGTTGACCATGACCGCCGAACCGGGAGTGATTGGCGGCATCCCTGCATCGGGGCTCGACTTCGGCGCGGCGGTGAATACTCAGGCCATCATCGATCAACCGTACCAGTTCGACTTCTATGACGGGGGTGGCCTGGATGTCGCGTTTCTTGGGATGGCGCAGGCCGACCGGGAAGGGAACGTCAATGTGAGCAAGTTCGGCGCGAAGTTATCGGGCGCCGGCGGCTTCATCAACATCAGCCAGAACGCGAAGAAGGTCGTCTTCGTCGGTACCTTCAACGCAGGTGCGGTCGATGTGGCGGTCGAGGCTGGCCGGCTCGCATTCGGCAACGACATTGGCACGCCGAAATTTGTCGACACAGTCGAACATCGAACTTTCAGCGGGGACTACGCTCGGCGCCGTCGGCAGGCCGTGCTCTATGTGACGGAACGGTGCGTGTTCAGAATGAGCATGGAAGGCCTCGAACTGATCGAGATCGCGCCGGGCGTGGACCTGGAACGGGACATCCTTAGTCACATGAGTTTCCGACCGCTCATGCGGGAGCCTGTGGCTCAAATGGACGCGCGCATCTTCGTCGACGAACCGATGGGGCTGCGCGAACAGATATTGTCTCTGCCTCTCCAGCGACGGATTCGGTACGACCGGGAGCAGGAGACGCTGTTCGTCAACCTCGCGGGCTACACGGTTCGTTCGTCGTCGGACGTGGCTGAGATCGAACGCCTGGTGGAATCCGAAGTGGGTGCGCTCGGGCACAGGGTGCCCGTAGTCGTGGACTACGACAACTTCGTAGTCTTGCCAGGCGTACAGGACAGGTACTGGAACGCCGTCCGAGACCTGAGCGCACGCCTTCATTCGAGCACCACGCGCTATGCGACCAATGCATTCTTGAGGGCCAAACTCGGTGACGCGCTTGCCGATCGAGGCATGTCGTCGCGGATCCTTGACGTGCCGATTGGGTCGGCTGCGCTAGATGCTCGGGGCGGTTCAGAGGGCGCCAAGTGGCTGCGGCGACTGCGACGGCCATGATGCAGAGGCTGAAGTAGTCGGCCTTGCAAAATTCAGCTTTCACTTGCCCGTGCGGATCAAGGTCATGGCTGACAGAAACTGGAGCAACGCTTCGCAAGGTTTGAGTGTCAAACGGTGAGGTGCCTCTCCAGGGAGGCTCGACCTAAGGATTGGAAGGCGCCGGCCAGCACACCTTCGCCATGGTCGAGCACAACTATGTCGTCCGCCACCTGCTCGATGAAGCTGAGATTCTGTTCAACTATCACGAAGCTGCGACCGACCGCCTTGTTCGATGCAACCAGAGCGGCCATGCGGTCGATGTTCTCCGGCTGCACGCCCTCCGTCGGTTCATCGAGCATGGACAAGGGCGCCTCGAGACCCAAGGTGCGCGTGAACGACAACAGCTTCCGTTCCCCACCGCTCAGCAGCCCGGCGCGTTGCCGCAAGCGCTCATTGAGGCGCGGGAACGCTGCCAGCGCCTGGGTGTAGCGGCTCTCGCGCCGGTCTGGCAGGTGCAGCCACAGGTTCTCGGCGACGCTCAACTCACCGAACACCACGTTCTCCTGCGGCGTGTACGAGATGCCGGCCGCCAGGCGGGCGTGCACGGCGACCTGGGCGAGGTCTTGTCCCTGCCAGCGTACGGTGCCCGCCGTTAGAGGCAGGAGCCCGGCCAGTGCCTTCAACAGGGTGGACTTGCCAACACCATTGCGCCCGACCACGCCAAGCACGCGACCTGACCCGATACGACCAGACACACCTCGCACCACAACCGTGTCGCCATAGCCGCAAACGACCTCATCGAAGACCAATGTTCGGTCGCTGGTCACTTCCGTGCTCCGGCATACACCTCGCGAACCGCGGGGTCGGATTGCAGGTTCTGCAGTGGCCCCTGCGCGAGGAGGTGGCCCTGGTGAAAGACGTAGACATCCCCCCGCAGTGCAGCTACTGCCGCCAAGTCATGTTCAATCAGCAGTGCGCCGGCGCCGAGGCGTTGCACGGCACGCTGGATCACATCGATCATGCGGTGTGTCTCGGCTGGCGATAGCCCGGCACAGGGTTCGTCGAGCAGCAGCAGATGCGGTTCGGGCAGCACGGTCATCGCGAACTCGAGTGCCTGGCGATGGCCTTGGGACAGCTGGCCGGCAGGACTGTCCAGCGACTGCGACAACTCCGGGAACCACTCCATCATCTCGCCGCGCAACGACGTTTGCCAGCCGTGCGGTGCACGTTGCAGCGCAGCAAGCCCGTGCAGGCGTCCGGCCCACACAGCGACCGACAAATTCTGACGGACCGTGAGTTCCGGGAACACCGATGGCACCTGCATCTTCCGGCCGACGCCCAGCCGCGCCACCCGCCATGCCGGCCATCCGGTGATGTTCTGGTCAGCCAGGCGGATTCGGCCGCCCGTCGCCGGCAGGCGTCCGGTCATGACGTTGAATGCCGACGTCTTGCCTGCTCCGTTGGGCCCGATGACTGCGCGTATGCCAGGGCCCTGCAAGCGGAAGCTCAGGCCGTCGAGGATGCGCACGCCCCCCCGTATGCACCGCACGTCGTCGAACTCCAGTCCGGGCACTTGCTTTGGTGCGCGGGCAGGCGGCGCAACTGTTGTCTCGACCAAGGCATTGGACGCTGCCACCGCATGCCCCCGCGAGCGCCTTGCCGCCAAGCCAGCCAGCCCCTCGGGCAAGAAGCGAACCACGGCGATGAACAGCAGACCAATGAAGATCTCCCAGGAGGCGAAGTGGTCACGCAGTTCGGACGACGCATAGCCGACCAGCACCGCACCCAGCAATGCACCCAACGGGCTCGCCTTCCCTCCCACGGCCGCCCAGATCACGAACTCAGTCGACAGCACGAAACTCATGGCCTGCGGGGTGACGATGCCCTGGTGCGCGGCAAACAGCGCCCCGGCCAGTGCTGCGAGCAGCGCGGACAGGCCATAGGCATCCGCCTTCAGCTTGTCGGTGGCATAGCCGAAAAGTTGCATCCGGTCCTCGTTCTGGGCGATCGCGCTCCACAGCGTGCCGATCGGCCGCCGGATCAGGGTGCCGAGCAACGCTGTGGTGCCGACCGCGACCGCCGCGATCAGCCAGTACAGCGTCGTGAACCGTTCCAGGCCGGATGGCTCCGGGATGTTGCCCATGCCATTGAAGCCACCTGTCAGACCACTCCACTGCTGTGCAGCCAGGAAGCCGAGCATGGTCATCGCGAGCGTGATCAACGAGAAGTACGGGCCACTGCGGAGGCTGCGCGCGAACAGCAGGCGCGCCACCACCCAGGCCAGCAGCGCTGGCAGCAAAACTGCGGGCAGCAGGCCGAGCAACCAGGCCGGTTGCTCGGCACTGGCCTTCAACACGTCGCCGGCCAGGTACGCGCCCAGGCCGAAGAACAGGCCGTGGCCCAGCGGAAGAAAGCCAAGCCGTCCCCAACACAGGGCCACGCCCTGCGTGGCGATGCCATAGACGAGGAACAGCGCGACCTGGTAGGCCAGGAAGTCGTTGCCCAGGATCGGAAGCGCGATCAGTGCGGCCGCCAGTGCTGCGGCCGGCCACAGCGACCGCCCGCGCAGCCGGCGCTCCCCGGCAGCGTCCGCGCGGTCAGCGACGAGAGAAGATGCCATCAGGTCTCAGCCAGAGAAAGAGGATAGAGATGATCAGCACGGTGGCGTAGCCATTGGTTTGGCCGGCCATGCTGCTGACCAGGGCCTGGGCCCCACCGATGATTCCGACGCCGCCGGCAAGCCCCGCCAGCGTCCCCAGTCCACCCACGACCAGGACGAAGAACGCGTCCAGCAGGTAGTCCACGCCGATGTTGGGCTCGATGCGGATCAGCGGCGCGAGCATGACGCCCGACACACCCGCAAGCACAACGCCCACGATGAATGTCCGCGACGCCAGCTTTCTGGTGTCGATGCCCAGCGCCTGCGCGAGTGTCGGGTTGCCCACCATGCCGCGCACCCGCAGGCCCGTGTTGGTGCGCCGGTACCAGAGGAAGAG
>Ga0208266_100106_pt1 | contig 41804 bp, 30 predicted proteins | sample LakWasMet67_HOW9_2_FD_183897 | JGI IMG/M metagenome (GOLD analysis project Ga0208266, IMG submission 183897) | Freshwater sediment methanotrophic microbial communities from Lake Washington under simulated oxygen tension - Sediment Metagenome... | ecosystem: Environmental > Aquatic > Freshwater >...
TGCGCAAAATCCACCTCCTGCACAGAGATGTCGCACTGGGCACGCACCCAAGAATTTCCACCATCCGCACCGAGGATCAAAGACGCTTCGATCTCATGTTCTGGCAATGATAAACGCGCAATGTGACCCGCATATTGCAATGCCTGCGCTGGGGCGTCGGTGATCACAGTCACCTCAGACCCTGCCAACACCTGCCAACACGCATGCATCAAGGCCTGACTTTCAACAATGTAGCCCAGCTGTGTCAGATTTGCCTCTTCAGCGTTTAAAGAGAGGCTGGGCGTGGCATGACGGTGGGTAGGCGACCACAAATCCATGGCTGCAATCGGATTGACGCGATTGGCTGGCATCTGCGCCCAAACACCAATGTCGCGCAACCAAGCCACCGTTTGATTGGTGAGCGCATACACACGTGTGTCCCAATGCTCCATATCTGCTGCCCAGCCTTGCGGCAACTGAGTAGGCAATGTGGCATCCGTCAATACCACCTGTTTCCCAAGGCGTGCCAGCGCAATGGCGGCGGTTAAGCCGACCAAGCCTGCGCCAACAATGGCAACATCGGTGGGGATCAATGCGGGTTTAACTGCCATAACTCATCTTATTTACCAGTAGCCGTCTTGCTGAGGGCAACATGCTGAGTGCACCGAGGCCTGCACCACGCAACAAGCCGACGCCGATTAGGTCATTTGAGAACACATTAACCAGAAAATCGGTAAATTGCAGACCACGCCCGGTATCACGTTGACGTGATTGGTGATACGCGGCCAAGCGGTGCGCTGCGCCCCATTCCGGCGCTTGCGTGGCAGAGACATTTTTTGCTAACGCAACGGCATCGCGAATGCCCACATTAAAACCTTGTCCGGCGACGGGATGCATGGTTTGTGCTGCATTACCGATCACGACACAATGCGCCGAAAAAGTTTGCTCCAACTTACTTAATTTAAGTGGGAACCTCAATCGCTTACCTACTTGTAGAAAGCGTCCCACACGATCACCAAACGCCTCATGCAGCGCTTGCAAAAAAGCCTTGTCATCGAGTGCGGCAATCTCGTCAATATAAGGTTGCTCGCCTGTCCACACCAACGAAAAATGCTCACCATTAGGCAACAATGCCATCGGCCCGCGTGGGGTGAATCGTTCATAGGCAATATTGCGATGCGCTTGCTCGGTGTGCACCAAGCCGACCAGCGCGTCATGGCCGTAATGTTTGGTATCACGCACCAGCCCCGGAATAGACGCTAGGCTGCGGCCACCATCAGCGATCACTGCCAACGGCGTCGATAGCCGCTGAATGGCACCCGCCTCTGTTTGGTAGTCAATCTCTGCTGCGCTGGCATGCACCTCCAAACCAGTGACCGGTGCTTGATATTGAATGACAATGTTTGCGGCAGACTGCGCAATCCGTGTATCCAACGCCTGCATCAATGCCCCATAGGACACCACATAGCCTAAGGCGGGCAAATCGTGCTCATGTGCTTTGAGCTGGGTGCGGCCGAAGCCCTTTTGTTGCGAGACGTGAATTGTTTCAATGGCGGTGACTGCAGAAGCCAATAATGGCCAAATGCCCAACTGTTCTAGCACCTGACGCGTGCCGTAGGACAGTGCCAACGCGCGGTGATCACCGGCCATTGCCCCCGCCGGCTGACCTTCTAGCACCGTCACCGGCACCCCTGCCTGTTGCAAAGATAACGCCAGCACTAGCCCAACCGGACCACCACCAATCACCACGGGATGACTCACCATTTGCATGAATACACAGCCTTTTTAAAGAATGAATCCATCATAAGCCGGCGCTATTGGCGCATGAGCGCTTCGATCTCAGCCACGGTTTTCACCGCTGTAGAAGTCAGCACCTCGTAACCATTCGGGGTCACTAAGACATCATCTTCAATGCGGATGCCGATATTCCAGAAGTGCTCAGGCACCTGTTCTGCCGGGCGCACATAACAACCCGGCTCCACCGTTAACACATTGCCAGCTTGCAAGGTCACCCAATCGCCTTGTGCCGTTTTGTATTCACCGGCATCATGTACATCCAAGCCCAGCCAGTGGCCGGTGCGATGCATATAAAACTGGCGATAACTGCCGGTTTCAAGCACAGCGTCACGGCTACCCTGACACAAACCATAATGAATGAAGCCCTCCACCAGCACATTTAAAGCAGCCTCATGGGGCGCGTTCCAATGATGTGTTGGACTGACGCTACTAATTGCAGCCTGCTGGGCAGCTAACACCAACTCATAGAGATCCTTTTGCGCGGCACTAAAACGGCCATTGACGGGGAAAGTCCGCGTGATATCAGACGCATAGCCATCCAGCTCACAGCCTGCGTCAATCAATAGCAAATCCCCGGCATGCAATGGTGCATTGTTTGCGTTGTAATGCAGGGTACAGGCGTTTGCCCCCCCTGCCACAATGCTGGTATAGGCAGGCGCTTGCGCTCCTTGGCTATAAAAAGCATGTAAAAACTCAGCCTCGATTTCATATTCGGACTTGCCGGGCATCACGGCTTGCATGGCACGATTGTGCGCGCCGGCAGCGATTTCAGCCGAACGACGCATCAACGCGATCTCGTAGGGGGATTTAATTAGACGCATGGCGTCCAGTGCTTGACGCACATCCACCAATTTGGCGGGTGCCTGTACACCGGTGCGGGCTTGTGCTTTCACTGCATTTAACCAGCCACTCACTTTGGTATCCCAGCCAGCATCACTGCCAAGACTGAAAAACAGTTCTGGTTGATTGCCCATCAAGGTCGGTAACAGCGTATCTAGCTGCGTGATTGAATAGGCCTCATCAAACCCAAATTCATCTTTGGCGGCTTCTGGCCCATAGCGAAAACCATCCCAAATTTCGCGCTCGATGTCTTTGTCACGGCAAAACAGAATACTCTTGGGGGACGGGCCAGCGATCAGCACCAATACCGCCTCTGGCTCTTTAAAGCCGGTGAGGTAATAAAAATAACTGTCAAAACGATAAGGATAATGACTATCGCGATTGCGTGTCACTTCTGGCGCAGTTGGAATCACTGCGATACCAGCCTGCATGCGATCCATCAATTGCTGGCGACGACGGGAAAATTCTTGCATGAACACACTCAAAGCACATTCTGGAGGGTTAACTATTGTAGCCTATTTGGGTATCAAATGCAGGAATGGTTCAACCTGGTCAGCATGTCTAAAAGCCCATCATTTCATAGAGCGCCGACTGCCGCACCTGTTGCTCAGCATGTTGAATGGTGCCGTCGAGTTGCCATTGCTGTAACTGACCCGCCAAAATGGGTTGTATTTGTGCCGCACGCATGCCCGGCTTGATCGCAGGCAAATAAAGCATTTTCAACAGCAAAGCATCAAGGCCGGTTAGTAGTGACTCTGGGGTTTTATCATTAAATACCGAGGGGTACACATGTTCTGAATCGTTAGGCAAGCCCATGGCTTGGGTGATTTCTTCAACGATGCATGACACCAAGGACCGATGTTCCTGCGCATGATCGACCGGAATCACGACCCAAGCGCGCTTGATCGCTTTATGGGTGTCTAAGCTGAGTCCGAACATACAGACGGCATCATCAGGCGGTTGCAGCTTGGCATTGCCGCTCACCTGAGCAATATCTTGCCGCCATTGCGCAGCTTGGCTAAAAACCACTGTCATGTTTGCTTCAGCCGCATGTATCGCCATGTTGATGGGTAAGCCAGTCAATTGGGATAAGTGTTGTAAGTGCGCACGCGTCAACCACGCCGTTTTTTCAGACTGATCAGCATCATGCTGCACCAACCACACTTTGATGGGCTGTTGCCACTTACGCACGGTTTGCTCGCCGGCCACATACTCATTGCGCAAAGCGACTTCGACAAACGCTTGCTGTAAATACGCGGGCGACTGCCACGGTTCTTCAGCGCACGCCAAGCTTGTTGTCAGCATCAGCATCCACCCACCGTGGCGCAAATTAATCATGCGATTGCGTCGCATGAGCACGCAGCGGGGTTAACAATGATGACAAGCCGTTGTGGTCTATCTCACGCATTAAATACAACAAACGCCCTAACTCGCCGGGCGGAAACCCCTCCCGCGCAAACCAATGCAGATAATGACCAGGCAAATCGGCAATCAAGCGACCTTGATACTTGCCATAGGGCATTTTAAGCGTCACTAACTGAATTAAATCTTCTTGTTTCATAAAAAAACACAATCGAACGATGTACGCATTGTAAGCAAAATCATATGCCGTGCAGATTTTTTTGCAGGGCACCCTTAAAAAATTCCATCAACGTCCGTTATTCCCTTTGAGTATGGTTTGTACCCTAACAACAAAAAAATACCTTGCGTGACAATTAACATCGCGAAAGACCATGATGCAATACGAGATAACTAAAGAAAAAAGTGCAGAATATTTAAGGCAAGCGATTCATCATATGTCGCAACAAGATGCCGCCTTTCATCCCGTCAGCTATGCTGTCTGGTATGAATATTCGTCAGGTGAGCATGCGCGCCTGATTGATGAAGTCAATGATTTAATCGAAAAAGAAAAGAAACTGAACGAAAAAAGTACGGCACACCTGTTTCATAAACATATCGCCGCGACCGACGCCGATAGTGCCAAGGTGTTGGTAGAACGTTTTAATCAAGTGGTCACGGACATCACCACTTCAACCCAGCAGGCCGGCCAAGAAACCTCTCAGTTTAAAAAATCACTGGATGCCTGGTCAGGTGAGATTCAGCAGCTAGAGCCGCAATTGGGAGCGCAATTAGGCTCTTTGTTAGCAGACACTTTGCAAATGCAGAGCGCCATGCATGGTTTGCAACACAAACTCGAGTCGAGCTTAGAAGAGATTTCTGACCTGAAAAGCGAGATCATGAAGGCCAAGCAAGAGGCGATCTCAGATGGCTTGACTGGACTCATGAACCGCAAGGGCTTTGATTCAGCCTTGCATCAATGCTTGGACACCCTCCCAGACCAAGAGACCTGCCTCGTCATCGCTGACATTGATTTTTTCAAAAAAGTGAATGACAGCTACGGCCATTTGTTTGGGGATAAAGTGATTCAGGCCGTCGCCAGAGTACTCAAAACAGTGTCTGGCAACTTGTATACTGCTGCGCGATACGGAGGTGAGGAATTTGTGCTGTTATTGCCACACACCAGTATGGAAACTGCGCGCGAGATTGCTGAAAATATCAGGCGTCAGGTCGCCGCGATCACGATTAAAAACAATGTGTCGCAACGACTGATCTCAAACATCACAATTTCTCTGGGGCTCACCGCTTACCACCCAGGCGAATCTGTTGATAGTTTTATCACTCGCGCCGACCAGGCCTTGTACACCTCAAAAGCCAAAGGTCGCAACCGGGTGACAATGATTGAGGATGCGCTAGCCGCAGCTTGATTCAGCGACGGGCGCCAAACAGTTAACTGCTGGCGCCCCAACGTTTAAAGCAAATCGCGTTGCTGTTGCGGAATATCTTCGTAAGGGTAGCGCGAATGACCAAAGCGCATCACCAGCACTGAAATCGCTAAGATCAGAATCGCGGCAGACACTGCGAGCATATGCGTTTCTGTCATTTCTTTCATGTCTAGTAGCAGATAGCGCGCTAGCGCCACCATGGCAATATAAATCGGGTAACGCATAGGCAATTTGCCTGAGCCGAAATAACTATTGATCATCGAAAACACTTCTAGATACAAAAATAGTTGCAGCAAATCACCGAGCCCGACCATACCAGCCTGCCACATGCGCGATAACTCATGCGCCAGCGAAAAAAATGTCGCGAGCGTGACCAAGGCCAGTCCGAGGCGCTCTATCCACATTAAGGCATGATGTGCCCATTTATCCGTTTTGTGTTCGTATGGTGGTTTCATTTTGCCCCCTGTTGTGTGCGCAACCATGTATCTAGTTGTTGTAAGCGTTCTGGTGTGCCAATATCATGCCATAGTCCGGCGTGATGTTGTCCACTCACTTGCTGTTGTTGCATGGCCTGCCTGAGTAATGGTGCCAATTTGGCGGGCTGACCTTTAGTCACGCTGTCAAACAAGTGCGGATGATAAATGCCCACGCCAGAAAAAGTCAGTTGTTGGGCTGCCGCTGCAACCATCATCCCATTCGCTAGGCCAAAATCTCCTGCGGCGTGTTGCGGTGGATTATCCACCATCACCAAATGCGCCAATTTTCCTGCTGGCAATGAGAGCTTCGCGTAGTCGATATCGGTGAACACATCGCCATTGATCACCAGAAAAGGCTGATCACCCAGCAAAGGCAAGGCATTGGCAATGCCGCCTGCCGTCTCTAAAGCCGTACCTTCAGCACTGTAGCGAATCTGCATTTGCCACTGCGCGCCGTCACCGAGCGCCGCCTCAATCTGCTGGCCGAGATGCGCATGATTAATCACCAACTCGCGAAAGCCGCTAAGCGCGAGGCGCTCAATGTGCCAGACAATCAGTGGCTTACCGCCCACCACTAACAGAGGCTTCGGCGTATGGTCGGTCAATGGCCGCATGCGCTCGCCACGGCCGGCTGCCAAAATCATGGCCCGCATGATTTAGACAGCCTTTTCCAACGTAAGCAGTAGCCTCAAAAATGGCCGCAATTCAACATAACGCTCGCAAGCTGCCTGCAGATATTGCATCACTAAAGGCATATCCTTAAGGTAGCCATCCTTGCCATCTCGATGAGACAAACGGGCAAAAATACCCAATACCTTAATATGGCGTTGTACACCCATCCACTCAAAATCTTTATAAAACTCGCCAAAATCATCGCTGACCGGCAAGCCAGCTTTTTTAGCCGATTGCCAATAGCGCACCACCCAATCCATCAGATCTTCTTCGTCCCAACGGATGTAGGCATCTTTGAACAAAGAGGCCAAGTCATAGGTAATCGGCCCAATCACAGCATCCTGAAAATCCAAGACGCCCGGGTTATGATCAGCGGTCACCATCAGATTTCGGGAGTGATAATCACGATGTACAGTCACTTGCGGTTGCTGCAGAATATTTTTAATCAGCAATCCAAAGGTCTTATCCATCACCGCTTGCTGTTCAGCAGTCAGCGTTTTGCCCAAATGTTTTGCGATGTACCATTCAGGAAACAGCTGCAATTCACGCATGAGCAGCGCTTCATCATACGGCGGCAACGCGTCTGCACGGGTCGCGAGTTGCATCTTGATCAAGGCTTGGCAAGCATCGCCATAAAGGGCTTTGGCATTGTCGCGATTCAGTGCCGAAAGATAGGTATCATTGCCTAAGTCACTCAATAACAAGAAACCTTGCGCAAGGTCTTGCGCGATAATGCTCGGCACATGAAGCCCGGCCGCCAGCAGCTGCTCAGCCACTTGTACAAAGGGACGACAGTCCTCCTGTGGCGGTGGCGCGTCCATCGCAATCAGCGTCTGCGTCGGTAAATGCACACGAAAGTAGCGCCTGAAGCTCGCATCCGCCGAGGCGGTGGTCATCGTAAAAGGCTGATCAAGCACCTGCTCAAGCCATTGTTGAAGTTGCTGTGTTCTATCCACAAATGTTCCCAAATAATGAATCAGCCCATGCTGCGGGCATTACTGTTAAAATGCGGCTGTCATTTTAAGTGAAAAATGACTTTTTAAGCGTTTTAATGAATAATATAGCCCAATAGAAGCGGGACATCTGGCCACAAGGTCCGGGATGCGTGCATACAAACGTCGGCCACCAATGGGCCTCACCGAAACGATCACTCTTTGAATAATTTGCAAGTTCACTCATCCACTTTTCAGGATCGCGGCATTCGCCTGATTTTGGCGCTGATCGCCATCCGCATGCTTGCGCCAGTTGCTGCGCGCGCGGATGACACAGCGCTTGCGATGCCGGTGGCTGAAAACCTGCAGATGGCAGAAAATGCTGCGCTACCCGGGGCGATTGAAATTGAAGGTGATAGCTTGCAACTGCGCATGGATAGGCAGATGCGTGCAATTGGCAATGCCGTGATTCGCAAAGAAGGTCAGCAAGTCACCGGTGACGACATACGCTATGACATTCAAAACGACGAACTACAAGTAGATGGCAACGCGGTGATTACTGCGGGGCAAACCACCATCAAAGGCCCCATGTTGCGCATGCGCCTAAGCGAAAATATCGGCGAAATGCGGGATGTCAGCATTGAATTCAAAAGCAGCCAGCCGCCGCCTAGCAATCAAGATAGCAGCCCGCTTTTAAATGATCAGGCCATTCTGCTGAGTGATCCGAAAAGGTACATGGAAGACAACCAGTCTTACAGCACACAAAAAACCACGAGCTCGTTTGACAATATCCGTGCAACGGCAAAACAAGTGCTGTTTGAGGGTCAAAATATCAAACGCTTGAAAAATGCTAGCTATACCTCTTGTGCTGCCAATGTGGATGATTGGTATATCAAAACCAACAATCTAGAACTCAATGACTACACGCGCACTGGCGAGGCCACCAATGCCTTCGTCGAGTTTAAAGGCGTGCCGATTCTTTATACGCCATGGATGAGTTTTTCATACAATAATCAGCGTAAAAGTGGCCTGCTGGCGCCGTTGTGGGGTTCGACCTCTCGTAGTGGCTTCGAGTTGTTAACGCCTTATTACATTAACATCCGGCCGGATATGGATGCCACGATTGCTACCCGCTTTTTAAGTAAACGTGGCGTACAACTTCAAGGTGAATTCCGCTATCTGGATGAGGACTATTCCGGCATCAATAATCTGGAATATCTAGACAAAGACAGCTTGACCGATCAAACCCGTTTTTACGCCAGACTATCACATTTGCAGCGCTTCAGTGACCACTGGTCTGGCGGCTACAACTTAGAAAAAGTCTCCGATGATACTTACTTTTCGGAGATGGCGACCCGGATTCAGGTGACTTCTCGTGTTAACTTGCAACAAAGTGCGTTTGTAAATTACAACACTGAACATTTGACATTTAACGGCACCGTCCAGCGTTACCAAAACTTGGATAACGTCTCCTATGTTTACCAGAGACTGCCGCAGTTAACATTGACCTATAACGATGAATGGAAAGGTTTTAAGACCCAAACCGGCGCTCAGTATGTCAATTTTCAGGCCATGGATGAGATGATCAATGCCCCCTCCGGAAGCCGCTTAAGTCTATACCCATCGGTGGCTTATCCGATGAAAAATGCCTACGGCTACATCACGCCTAAAGTAGGTGTTCAAACCACCCAATACAGCCTGAACAATAATATTCCGCTGGGGTATTCTCAAGAGTACAACCAACTCAGCAGAACGCTACCGATCATGAGCCTGGATTCGGGCTTGTATTTTGATCGTGAAACCAGTTTGTTTGATACCTCGTATACCCATACGCTAGAGCCCCGTGCTTATTATGTTTATATCCCTTATCGCGACCAAAGTAAGCTACCAATTTTTGATACCTCATTAAACACGCTCAACCAAAACTCCATTTTTTATGAGAACCAGTTTAGTGGCGATGACCGTTGGAACAATGCGAACCAAATGACCGTGGCCCTCACAAGCCGCCTGATTGATAGCGAGACCGGCATTGAGCGCCTGAGTGGAACCCTAGGCCAGCGGTTTTATTTTGAGGACCAAAAAGTCAGCTTACCGAATTCCACCAACAGTACCCGAAAGTCTTCGGATATTCTGGCTGGATTCACTGCGCGTCTGTCAAGTCGACTCAATCTAGATACCTTCTGGCAATATGACCCAGACCGAGGCAATATGGAGCGCAATAACTACCTATTGCGCTATAACCCAGAACCCGGTAAGTCGTTCAGCTTTGGCTACCGTTATACGGCCAACGTCCTCGAGCAATTCGATACGTCGGCTCAGTGGCCGCTAGGCGCCGGCTGGTACGGTATCAGTCGCCTCAATTACTCTATTCGCGATGCCAATGCAGTACAGTTTTTGGGCGGACTAGAATATGATGCCGGTTGCTGGCAAGCACGTGCAGTCATGCAGCGCGTACAAACAGCGACCGCGAACGCTAACTATGCCATGTTTTTCCAACTCGAACTGGGCGGGCTGACCTCGATTGGCGCCAACCCGTTAAATGTGATCAAGCGCAATATTCCAAGCTATATGCGCACCTATGATATCCCGGCAATTTACAGAGACCAGAACTCGCAATGATGAAACGTTTATTTAATTTCCTGCTGGCCGCCATGGTAATGGTCATCAGTGCTTCGCCATCCCCTACCTTATCGGCTGCTGAAAAAAAATCGATTGAAAAAATGGACCGTATCATTGCGGTCGTCGATCAATCGGTGATCACCGAGCGAGAAATGCTTAACCGGATGGAATCAGTCAAAGCACAAATGATTAAAAAAGGGGTCGATGTTCCCCCGGATGACGTCCTGCAGAAACAAATTCTTGAGCGCTTGATTGTCGATAGCTTGCAACTGCAGTTGGCGGCACAAACCGGTATTAAAGTAGAAGACGCGCAACTGGATAAAACCATTGAGCGCATTGCAGAACAAAACAATCTGACCTTGCCCGCGTTTAAGAAAGCGCTCGAAGAGGACGGCACCCAGTTTTACAAATTCCGTGAAGATATCCGCAACGACATTATTCTTGCACGTCTACGTGAGCGCGACGTGGATAACAAGGTAAACATTTCAGAGGCCGAGATTGATAACTACTTGACCACGCAAGAAAAAGAAGGCGATTTGGATGAATTTAATATTTCTCAAATCCTGATTCGGCTTCCAGAAGACAGTGCACCGGAAGACATTCAAAAGGCTCGCGCCCGCACTGAACAAATTACCAAAGCACTTGCTGAAGGCATGAGTTTCGAGAAAGTCTCTGCCAATTTTTCAGATGCGCCGAATGCCCTTGATGGCGGCGGATTAGGTTGGCGCAGCGGTCAGCAAATGCCTGCTCAGTTTCTAGAATTGGTGAAAACCCTGCAGCCTGGCGGCGTGTCACGTCCGATCAGAAGCGGCACGGGCGTTCACATCCTGAAATTGAACGACCGTCGTGCTGGCGCCAGCACGTTGATTGTGGAGCAAACACATGTGCGCCATATTTTGTTAAAGCCCAACGAAGTGCTGTCTGACAAAGAAGCAAAACAAAAAATCGAAGGCATCAAGGAGCGTATCGACCACGGCACGCCTTTTCAGGACATGGCGCGCCAATACTCCGATGACGGTAGCGCATCTAGTGGCGGCGATCTCGGCTGGATCAGCCCAGGTGACACAGTGCCGGTGTTTGAAAAGACCATGGCAGAATTGGCAGTAAACGAGGTCAGCATGCCTGTGCGCAGTCAGTTTGGTTGGCACTTGATTCAGGTGTTAGAACGCCGCAAGCAAGATATGTCAAAAGAATCCAAACGACTCAAGGCACGTCAAGAAATCCGTGCCCGCAAAGCCGAAGAATCATATAACGACTGGATTCATGAGCTACGTGACAAAGCGTTTGTTGAAATGCGCTTAGAAGATAAATTCTAAGCCGATGAACCGCTTGCCTCGGATTGCGATCACCGCCGGCGAACCCGCCGGTATCGGACTCGATTTATGTGTTCAACTCGCACACACGGCGGTGCCAGCCGCATTGGTGATCCTGGCAGACCCTAATGCATTGCGAGCCAGAGCAGCGCAATTGGGTGTCGCACTCACCTTGCACCCCTACGCTAGCCCAGTCCCGGCTCATGCGGGGGATGGTCAACTCTACGTGTTGCCAGTAGAGACGGCAGAACCTGTCATCGCTGGTACGCTTAACGCACTCAATAGTGCGGCCGTGCTGCGCATGCTTGACCATGCATTGTCTGGCTGCCAATCTGGCGCGTTTGATGCCATGGTAACCGCCCCTGTGCACAAAGGCATTATCAATGAGGCAGGGTTTGCGTTTACCGGGCATACCGAGTACCTCGCAGAACAAACCGCCACTGCACAGGTGGTGATGATGTTAGTAGGTGGTGGCATGCGCGTTGCACTGGCGACCACCCACCTTCCACTCACACAAGTCAGTGCCGCAATCACGCCACATGCACTCACCACGACGCTACGCATTTTGCACCATGATTTGGTGCAAAAATTTGGCATCCGCAACCCAACCATCTATGTCGCCGGCCTGAATCCGCATGCGGGCGAAGGCGGTTACTTAGGTAGAGAAGAAATCGACACCATTCAGCCCGTATTAGACCAACTGCGTGCCGAAGGCATGCAATTGATTGGCCCGTTGCCAGCCGACACCATGTTTTCACAAAAAAATCTGGCACAGGCTGATGCTTTTCTGGCGATGTATCACGATCAAGGGCTGACCGTACTCAAATACGCGAGCTTTGGCGAAGGCGTCAATGTGACTTTAGGCCTCCCTATTATCCGCACCTCAGTCGACCATGGCACGGCACTCGATATTGCCGGAAGCGGCCAAGCGACCCTCGGCAGTATGTTGAGCGCCATCCAGTTGACGATCGACTTGTGCCAGTCACAGCAAGCACACCCCCTATGAAACATATTGCCAAGAAAAAATTTGGTCAGAATTTTTTAATCGACCAAGCCATCATTCAAAGTCTGATCAATGCGATTCATCCGCAAGCGAACGACCTAATGGTCGAAATTGGCCCAGGCTTGGGGGCGATGACGCAACCCTTGATCAAGCATCTCGATCATTTACATGTGGTGGAAATAGATCGCGACATTATTCAGTGGATGCAAGGTTTTTATCCCCCCCAAAAAATCACCATCCATAATTCAGACGTGTTGAAATTTGACTTTAGCCACATCGGCGAGCGGATTCGTGTCGTCGGCAACCTCCCCTACAACATTTCCAGCCCGATTTTGTTCAAACTGCTCGAAAACACGGCGCAGATTATTGATATGCATTTTATGCTGCAAAAAGAAGTGGTTGAGCGGATGGTGGCTGCACCCTCCACGTCAGAATATGGCCGATTGTCGGTGATGCTGCAATACCGCTTGCATATGGAATACATGGTGACGGTGCCGCCTGAAGCCTTTGACCCAGCACCTAAAGTCGAGTCTGCTTTTGTGCGGTGCGTGCCGCATGCCAGCTTGCCGTATCCTGCCAAAGATGAAGCCTTGTTTGCCAAAGTAGTGACCGCGGCTTTTGGTCAACGGCGAAAAACGTTACGCAACACCTTAAAAGGGCTGCTAGATGACGCCGGATTCAGCGCAGTCAATATCGATTCACAATTGCGTGCCGAAAACTTGGGCGTGGCGGAATTTGTTGCCATCAGCAATTATTTAAGCGCCCATGCTTAAATCGACCTGCGTAAAGCATGACCGGCTTCACCTGATTTAAAGTTTAGCCTGATATAATTCTGTTTTTTATAAACCCCCCAACTTTTGGAGCATGTTATGCGTTTGATTCTGCTTGGCGCCCCCGGTGCCGGTAAAGGGACCCAAGCCACCTTTATTAAAGAAAAATTCAATATTCCGCAAATTTCCACTGGCGATATGTTGCGCGCAGCAGTCAAAGCAGGCACTCAATTGGGTTTAGAAGCCAAAAAATTCATGGACGCCGGTGGCCTGGTGCCTGATGAAGTCATTATTGGCTTGGTCAAGGAACGTATCAAAGATGCTGATTGTGCCAATGGCTTTTTGTTTGACGGTTTTCCTCGCACCATTCCACAAGCCGAAGCGATGAAAAACGCAGGTGTTGCGATTGATTATGTCGTGGAAATCGACGTGCCAGATGAAGCCATTGTCGAGCGCATGAGCGGCCGTCGTAGCCACCCCGCGTCAGGCCGGACTTACCACGTCAAATTCAACGCTCCCAAGGTCGCCGGTAAAGATGATGTCACCGGTGAAGACTTGGTGCAACGCGATGATGACAAAGAAGACGTCGTGCTCAAACGTTTGCAGGTTTACCATGACCAAACTGAACAACTGATTGGCTACTACTCTGACTGGGCGACCTCTGGCGTTAGCGGCGCACCGCAATACGTCAAGGTCAACGGTTTGGGCGACTTAAACGCTATCAAAGAAGATATTTTTGCTGCATTAAAATAACAAGTCACACGCTTTTAAACATACAGCCCGCGATTGCGGGCTGTATGTTTTTTGCTGGTATTAATCAAGCGTACCTTAAAAATCGTAACGAATCCCGGCAAATACTTGGCGAGGACGGCCCGCCACCTTACCATCTACGCGACTCGCCAAATATTCTCTATCGGTTAAGTTATATCCACTCATGAAATAAGTCACTTTTGAACCCACTGGACGATAATTTGCAGTCATGTTGAACAATGTGTACGCTGGAATAGTGCCTGTCGTACCTGCTGCATTTTCTACACGTGTATTGGCGCTATCAGAGAACTGCTCACTGACATAATCTGCACCGATGCGAACATCAAAGCCCACTGGATGTAGGTACCCGACACTCATTGAAGCCATATGTTTGGGAGCATATTGCAATCGATTACCTTTATCTGCCCCTTTTTCAAAATCTGCAGTAAAGACATTTGTATAGGACCCTAATAAATAAAAATGATGGGCGCTGTCAAAAATGGTTCCAAAATCAACTTTACCAGCCAATTCAATCCCTGCTTGTTCAGTTTCACCCGCGTTTATAAACCGGCCTGCCGGCTGCTCAATCACAATGTCATCAAATTTAGTTTTAAACAGCGTACTTTCAAAACTAACTCCCTTGAAGTACGCAGATCTTAAACCTAATTCATAATTGGTACTCTCTTCAGCGCGCGTCTGAGAAATATTCGCTCCATCTAGATCTCGGCTAGCACGCGGTGGGGCAAAACCTTTATGCACGCCACCAAATACTGTTGTATTGGTTATGCCATTCCAAGCCAAACCCAAGCCAGGTAACACCTTAGACTGATTATTACTTTGCGAATTGAAAACGGCATTTCCACCAGCTTGAAAAATCGTGGTTCTCTGTTTGATATCTTCATAGCGAACGCCTGGCGTAATTGCAAAATCACCCGCATAAAAAGTGTTTTGGAAATAATAGGATTTAGCCTCCACTGCAATTTTAATGTCTTCACGAAAATCGGCCACTGCACTCGCAATACCAGGTTGCTCCGCGTTGGCTTTTAGGAATGAGAGACTTTGTGCACGCGAATCGTCACCTCGCCATTGTCTACGTCGCTGATCCTCTTCATGGTATCTGAAACCAATGACGGCATCACTTTGTAAACCAAACAGCGTATGTTGAAAATCAAGTCGTGGCTCGATACCCCAATATTGAAAGTCACGGGGGCGATGACGACCACCACATGCATCCGCATTTGCAAAACTTGCATTACTCACACCAGCTGGGCAACGTTCTAACACATCGTTTGAAGTATCTTGCTGACGGAATGAAGTTCTGTACACATCAACATAGTATGCATTTGTGGTTAATCTTGCTGTATCGGTAACATCAAAAATATGCGTGAGCTGTGCAGATTTCCGCTCAAGCTCAAATTGGTCGTTTCGACCCGTCGGGGCTTGAAACTTATCTGCGGCATAGGCAGCTGCATTGAGGCCTGTTTCACTAACATGTGAATCTTCTTTATAGTAACCAACCTTGGCAATTAACTTTTGACTATCTGTTAGGTTAAGCTGACCTTTCAACGTCATATCCAGAACATCAAAATCATGGTTTTTACGAATACCATCGCCTTTTTTCTGATTGACATCCAGCATGACGCCGCCCCGCTCATTGCCATACCCTGCGTTTGCGTATAAGCCGGTGAAGTCATTATTCCCAAGCATGGCTTGTACGACGCCTTGAAAACCATTGGTTGGTACCGGACGAGTAACGAAATTGATCATGCCGCCCACCGTTTGTGGACCATACAATATTTGACCAGACCCTTTAACCACTTCAATCCGTTGAGTACGCTCTATTGGCGTTGTTAAATGCAGTGATGGATCTCCATATGGCCCTAACTGCAAAGGCACACCGTCCTCCATCACTAGTGTTCGTGAAGTGCGACGAGGATTCAAACCACGTATACCGATATTCAAACCCAAGCCGAAAGAGTTCTCACCCACCACATTTACACCCGGTACGTTGTTTAGGGCTTCTTGGATCGAAAATGGACGTCTTTGATCTAGATCTTTTTTATCCAACAAATAATAAGAGCCCGGAACAGACTCAAGCCTATCAGGCAATATTCCGCGTACTTCTACAGGGGAAATATCTAATGACGTTTCTAACTTTCCGTTCTCCTCTGAAAACACTTCCATGACCGGATTCAAAGCTAACACAGTAGCCATCAACACACTTTTTTTCTTCAACACTTTTACTCTCTCCTATTGGTTTTCTCATGAAAACAAACGGGAGGATTGCAATTTTGATACCAAACATATTGCGATAATATTTATCTAGTTGTTTTTATTGTATAAATTATATTTACACCAATAAAAATCATCGAGTTCAGCCGCCATACGCAATGTTGCAGTGGTTTCAATAAGCCACTTTTCAGCCATATGGTTTATAACAACCCATTTACATGCTTAACCCGCCGCAAGGACTTGCCAAGGCAAAACATGGCCTCCAGTTCTCGGGTATAATTGACGCTTCATTTAGCAACCTTCAAGCCACGCACATGCAACAGCAGTATCCATTCAAAGACGTTGAACAACAGGCACAACAACACTGGGATTCTCACCTCAGCTTTCAAGCCAAGGCTGATAGTCAAAAACCCAAATATTACTGTTTGTCTATGTTCCCTTACCCCAGTGGCAAATTGCACATGGGGCATGTGCGCAACTACACCATCGGAGACGTTTTAAGCCGCTATCATCACATGAAGGGCTTCAATGTCTTACAGCCGATGGGCTGGGATGCGTTTGGCTTGCCGGCTGAAAATGCGGCCATTCAAAATAATGTACCGCCTGCGCAGTGGACCTATGACAACATTGCCTACATGCGCAAGCAGCTCAAATCATTGGGCTTTGCCATTGATTGGGATCGAGAACTGGCCACTTGCCAGCCGGACTACTACAAATGGAACCAGTGGTTGTTTTTGCGCATGCTGGAAAAAGGCATTGCTTACAAAAAAACGCAAGTCGTCAACTGGGACCCGGTTGACCAAACCGTCTTAGCCAACGAACAAGTGATTTATGGTCGCGGCTGGCGCACGGGCGCCGTTGTTGAAAAACGTGAGATCCCTGGCTATTACCTGCACATCACGGGCTATGCGCAACAATTACTCGACGACTTGGACAAATTACCCGGCTGGCCAGAACGCGTAAAAACCATGCAGGCCAACTGGATTGGCAAAAGTGTCGGCGTACGCTTTGCCTTTACCCATGACATTAAACACAACGACGGCGCACTAATTGACGATGGCAAGCTGTGGGTATTCACTACGCGTGCCGATACTATTATGGGCGTAACTTTTTGCGCCGTGGCAGCGGAACATCCATTGGCCACGCATGCTGCTCAGCACAACCCTGCTTTACAAGCCTTTATTGAAAAATGTAAACAAGGCTCCGTGATGGAAGCCGACATGGCCACCATGGAAAAAGAAGGCATGGATACGGGGCTGATGGTGACCCATCCGCTCACCGGTGAGCCAGTCCCTGTCTGGGTGGGCAACTATGTCCTGATGACCTACGGTGAAGGTGCCGTCATGGCTGTGCCAGCGCACGATGAACGCGATTTCGGCTTTGCTAAAAAATACCAATTGCCCATTAAGCAAGTCATCAGCGTGCATGATCAAAGCTTTGACTTAAGCACATGGCAAGAGTGGTATGGCGACAAGGTCAAAAGTGTTTGCATCCATTCTGGTAAATACAACGATTTGAGCTATACACAAGCCATTGATGCCGTGGCTGCGGATCTTGAAGCGAAAGGCTTAGGCGGCAAACAGACCAACTGGCGCCTGCGTGATTGGGGTGTTTCACGCCAGCGTTACTGGGGTTGTCCGATTCCGATTATTCATTGCGATCATTGCGGTGACGTACCGGTGCCTGATGATCAGTTACCGGTCAAACTGCCTGAAGACTGTGTGCCTGATGGCTCGGGCAACCCGCTGAACAAGCGCGAAGACTTTGTCAACTGCAGCTGCCCGACTTGCGGCCAACCTGCCAAGCGTGAAACTGACACCATGGATACCTTTGTCGATTCGAGCTGGTATTACGCGCGCTATGCCTCAGGTTTTAGCGACACCTCTATGGTCGACGCGCAAACCAACCACTGGATGCCGGTGGATCAGTATATCGGTGGCATTGAACATGCGATTTTGCACCTGCTCTACTCCCGCTTTTGGAGCAAAGTCATGCGTGACCTCGGTCTGGTTAACTATGATGAGCCGTTTGCTAACTTACTCACACAAGGGATGGTGCTAAACCATATCTTCTCTCGCCGCACCGCCAAAGGCGGGATTGAATATTTCGCGCCTGAAGAAATTACGCTGGTTCAAGATAGCCACGGCAAAGTGACGGGTGCCAAACTGATCAAAGACGGCTCTGCCATTGATTATCAAGGCATAGGCACCATGTCTAAATCCAAGCGCAACGGCGTGGATCCGCAATCCTTGATTGAACAATATGGAGCAGATACCGCCCGTTTCTTCATGATGTTTGCGGCCCCGCCAGAACAAACACTGGAGTGGTCAGACAGTGGGGTCGAGGGCTCGCATCGTTTCTTAAAACGGGTATGGAATTTTGGTGTTGGCTTGTCCGAACTCAAGCCCACAGACTTACCTAACAAATTGACCGGCGAACTCGCAAACCACAGGCGAGAAATTCACAGTGTGTTAAAACAAGCCAATATTGACTTGGCTAAGCTGCAATTTAACACCGTGGCATCGGCCTGCATGAAAATGCTCAACACACTCGAAAAAGTGCAGAAAGAGACAGAAAAAGACTGGCAATCCGTGGCGTTTGAAGGTTACAGCATGTTGCTACGCCTACTTTCTCCAATTGCGCCGCACATCGCTCAAGTCATGTGGCAACGTTTAAACCTTGGCACGGATATCTTGAGTGCCAAGTGGCCTGAACCAGCCAATGCCGCCTTGGTACAAGACGAGGTGGAATATGTGGTGCAAGTGAATGGCAAGCTCCGTGGCAGCATCAGCATCCCCAAAAGCATGGCCAAAGAGCAAATTGAAGCCACCGCAGTCAATCAGGACTTTGTGCAGAAGTTTCTCAACGAGGGTAGCGTGAAAAAGATCATTGTGGTGCCCAACAAACTGATTAATATTGTGGTTGCTTAGTCCAAGGAGCACACCTTGCTGCAAAAACTTACGCAAAGACACATGATTTACTGGTTCAGCATGCTGACACTGTCAGTCATGTTGACTACTTGCGGCTTTCATTTACGCCAGCCGTCACCCATTGCCTTTAAAACCGTGCAGATTAAGGGCACCACCTTGATCAATACAGCGCTGAAAAAGTTACTTATTGAACAGGGCGTGAAAGTAGTGACAGAGGCCGAAGAGGCAGAGCTGCAGCTGGAACTGCTTAAAGAAGAAAACGAGCAACGTATTCTGTCTTTAAGCGGCACAGGGGTGGTGCGCGAGTATGAACTGTATTATCGGGTGCAATACCGCACAAAAATGGCGTCTGAAGCCACTTGGACATTACCGTTGGTGATGGAAGGGCGTCGCGACTACACCTATAACGATGCGAACCTGCTCGCAAAACAAGCTGAACAAAAGCTATTGACTGACAGCATGCAAACGGATGTGCTAAACGGTATCATGCGTCGTTTGTCCGCCCTCAAAAAAGTACAGTAGTCATGCGCATTCAAGCGGCGCAACTTGCTCAACATCTACCGCCCAAACAGTCACTATTTGTGTTGGCTGGCGATGAGCCATTGTCTGTCACTGAAGCCATGGATCAGATTCGTGCTGCCTCACGTCAACATGGTGCGCAAGAGCGCGCAAGTTTTACGGTAGAGCGCTACTTCAATTGGGCACAAGTCAGCCAGTTTCTACAAAGTTTTTCGCTGTTTGCCGAGCTTCGTATTCTCGAGATCAACATTCCCACTGGCAAACCCGGGGTCGAAGGCGCCAAGGCCCTGCAGCAACTCGCCGAACAACCTACTGCAGACACCACCATCATTATCACCCTGCCAGCGCCGGACCGTGACATGACGAGCAGTGCCTGGTATGAGGCCCTGTTGCAGCATGGCGTATTACTCGTGCTCAACCAAGTCCCATTGGCACAATTGCCCGAATGGATCGCTCAACGGCTGGCCATTCAGCAGCAAACGGCGGATGAAGCCTCACGCCGCTTTATTGCCGAACAGGTCGAGGGCAACTTACTGGCGGCGCATCAAGAGATTCAAAAACTCGGGTTGTTATATCCGCCCGGCCCTCTCTCTGAGGCCGCCATTCGCCAGTGTGTGCTTAATGTCGCGCGCTTTGATGTGTCACAACTCGGCGAAGCCATGTTGCAGGGCGACCAGAGCCGTGTGATGCGTATTATTGAGGGTCTGCGTGAAGAGGGTGAAACGGCTGTCGCGGTGATGAATCCGCTGGTGTGGTTGTTTCGTCCTTTATTGCAAGTGCGACAGGCCATGCAAAACGGGCAATCTGTACAAACAGCCTTGAGCCAAGCGCGACTATTTGGCGATCGTCAGCTGTTAGTCAAACGGGCCGTGGAATTTTTACCGCAAAAACATATCGAAGCCGCATTACAAAAACTGTCCGAGATAGACCGCATCGCAAAAGGCGTTGGTCAGGGCGACGCTTGGTTGGAGCTCTCGCGCCTATGCAGTGGCATCGCCCGGATGGCTGCGGGCAAATCAGCGCGTGCCGCCAGCAGACCGCGATGAGCGTTTAAGATAGAATAATGAATATGGACATCACACAATACATGAAACAACTGGGTGAGCAGGCTCGCGCCGCTTCCCGCTTGATGGCAAGCGCCGACACCAACACCAAAAATCAGGCATTGCGCAACATTGCAGCCTTGATTCGCCAGCATGACAAAGCCCTGCTAGCAGCGAATCAGCAAGATTTAGACGCCGCGAAAGCCAACGGCATGGACGCCGCCATGCTGGATCGTCTGACTTTGAGCGAAAAGTCTGTAGCGACCATGGCCGAGGGTCTTGAACAAATTGCCAGCCTGCCTGACCCCATTGGTGAAATGAGCAATTTCAAATACCGTCCGTCTGGCATACAGATCGGGCAAATGCGGGTGCCGCTGGGCGTGATCGGCATCATATATGAAGCCCGGCCGAACGTGACGGTCGATGCCGCTGGTTTGTGTATTAAATCTGGTAACGCCTGCATTTTGCGTGGGGGCTCTGAGGCCATCCATTGCAATCAGGCACTGGCAAAATTAGTACATCAGGGTCTGCAACAAGCGGGCCTGCCACAAGCCGCGGTGTTAGTGGTTGAAACAACAGACCGCGCGGCCGTAGGCGAACTCATCACCATGAAGCAATATATTGATGTGATTGTGCCACGCGGCGGCAAGGGACTGATCGAGCGCATCAGTAATGATGCCCGCATTCCAGTGATCAAGCATTTAGATGGCAACTGCCATGTTTATGTGGACGACGAAGCCGACCTAGACAAAGCGGTGCGCATTCTTGAAAACGCAAAAACCCAGCGCCTGGGCACCTGCAATACCGCCGAGTCATTACTGGTGGCACGCGGCATTGCCAACACGGCCTTGCCGCTATTGGCTGAAATGCTAACCGCCAAAGGCATTGAGATCCGGGGCTGCGCAGAAACGCGTGCCTTGGTACCACAAGCGATTGCCGCGACTGATGAAGATTATTACACCGAATATCTGGCAGCGATCATCTCGTGCAAAGTCGTCAGTGGCGTGGATGAGGCCATCGCGCACATCAATCAACACTCCAGCCAGCACACTGAAGCGATCGTGACCGAAAACTATACCAAAGCGCGCAAATTTCTGCGCGAAGTGGATTCCAGCAGCGTCATGGTGAATGCCTCCACGCGTTTTGCCGATGGCTTCGAGTATGGCTTTGGCGCCGAGATCGGCATCTCAACCGATAAATTGCACGCGCGCGGACCGGTCGGCTTAGAAGGGCTGACCTCGCTGAAATATGTGGTCTTGGGCGACGGTCACGTTAGAGCCTAATCCTGATCGCGGCCGCAGCACGCAAATGGATGCGGCCCGATCAATTCCCCAACGCCTTCAAGACGCTTTACACCCGCAGTGATTCAGGCACCCATGGAAACCATAGGCATCTTCGGTGGTACGTTCAACCCTATTCATAATGGGCATTTGGCGTTGGCAAACAGTGTGCTAAACACCCTGCACTGCGCGCAAATACGCTTGATCCCTGCCGCCGTGCCACCGCACAAAGAAACCCCGGCCGTGACGGCACAGCATCGCGCCGCGATGGTAGCGTTAGCGATTCAAGACCATCCACGACTAGTGCTCGATACCTGTGAGCTAGCCCGGCAAGGTCCGTCGTACACCATTGATACCCTGCACTTGCTGCGCCAGCGTTTTCCAGCGCAGGCACTCTGCCTCATCATGGGCCAAGATAGTTACCAAAAGCTACCTTCCTGGCATCGCTGGCAAGCATTGCTAGACACATGTCATCTGTTGGTGGTGCACCGGGCAGATTGTGAAAACCACCTCAGTCTGCATGCAGCGCATGCTGGGCGCCTGATCGACATCACACGCGCAGCAGAAATGTTTGCACAACAACCCAATGGCTTGATTAGTTTTTTACCCAGCCCTCCGCCCGACATCTCCTCAACCCGTATTCGGGCAGCATTACAAGCGCAAAGCCCCTCGATCACGACAGCCCTGCCGCCATTGGTGTTGCGCTATATTCAGCAAAATCACCTGTATCAATCGCGCAACGCCTGACTTGCCCCAGGCAGAGTTCGTGAAATCATCCCGCAGCCCCTTCAGCAACTGATCAATCAGCAGAGGTAGCAAAAGCGCAGATACTTCTGCGTTCACATATTCGTATTCAACACACTTTACAGCTAACTTAGCGAAGGCATTTTAGGTGTTTTATACAAAAATGCACTTAAAGTATTGAATTGAATGACTAATCAGCCCCTTTACTGGCTATACAGGCTATCTATTGTTTGCTAATGTATGGATATCAAAATAATTGCGGTGATGCACACCGCTTCATGCCCGGGGTGACATTGATGAAAATGGAGCATAGGTCAGGCAAATATTTGTACAGCATACGCAGTGCAAATGGGGTGTTGGTTGAAAACTTACAGATATTTGGCAAATCGCGCAGCGACGCGGATGCGAAAATCCGTCAGATGTACTGGCGCTGTGAGATTTTGAGTTGTAGCTTAGTCACGGACTTGAGTGCGCGCGCACCCAATTTGAAAATGCAATGGGAACGGCCAATGCCACGCCCAGCCACTTAAAACGTAAAAAAGGCGCTTTTTTCAAGCGCCTTTTTTACGACCAAATGTGACCCACCAAGACCAAGCACTTAAAATAATGACAGGTTGCTGGCTTGCGCTTGCAGCTTAGCCACTCTTCTTCTGCCCAGTTTTTTCACTGGGCTAGCACCCATTTCAAACAATGTCTCATCAAACAATGATTGCTGTGCCGGGAACATATCGTTTTGTAAAAGGGCATCTTGCAAATCAAACCTGAGTTCGCAATCTACATGAATATCAGACTTGGGCACACAGCAACAAGGCAGAATCTCATCCGTGGCGATGAAGGCTAAGGGCTGTTCCAGGTATTGGACTTCACCATTGATCAACCGCACGCGACAGGCGCCACAATACCCACCCCGACATTGAAACTCTACCTCGTGGCCGGTACGTTCCAGGCCCTCGAGCAGCGTTTCATGTGGGAGCAGACTGAAGCGACTATGCTGGCTACGGATGTTGATCACAGTGCGAATTATAGTTCAAAGCCGTTGAGATCGTCCGCCGAGACTTCAGAGTCAATCTGACCAATCAGATAAGAACTCAACTCAACTTCTTGCGGAGCCACTTGCACCGTATCTGAGGCTAGCCAAGTGTTAATCCATGGAATCGGGTTATTTTTGGCATTGGGGAAGGCAGCAGGCAAGCCTACCGAGGCCATCCGGCTGTTGGTGATGTATTCGACGTACTGACATAAGATGTCTTTATTCAGCCCAATCATCGAGCCATCTTTAAACAGATACTCCGCCCATTGCTTTTCTTGCTCGGCAGCGGTTTTAAACATCTCGAAGCACTCTTGATGTAACTCCGCTGCAATCTCAGCAAACTCTGGGTCATCCTGACCAGAGCGCATAATGTTCAGCATGTGCTGCGTACCAGTGAGATGCAAGGCTTCGTCTCGTGCAATCAAGCGAATAATTTTGGCATTGCCTTCCATCACTTTACGCTCGGCAAAGGCAAACGAACACGCAAAGCTGACATAAAAGCGGATCGCTTCCAAGATATTCACGCTCATCAAGCAACGGTAGAGCAGCTTTTTCAGTTCGCGCCGCTTCACGGATTTGAGCTCGCCATTGATGATGTGCTCGCCCTCCCCCAGTTGCGAATACAACATCGTCTGCTGAATCAACTCATCATAATAATGGGCGATATCGGTCGCGCGTGCAGTGATGTTTTCATTACGCACAATGTCGTCAAACATGACCGATGGGTCGTTGACGATGTTGCGAATAATGTGAGTGTACGAGCGCGAATGAATCGTTTCAGAAAACGCCCAAGTTTCAATCCACGTTTCAATCTCAGGCAGTGACACCAAAGGCAACAGCGCCACATTTGGGCTGCGGCCTTGAATCGAATCCAGCAAGGTCTGATATTTGAGATTGCTGATAAAAATATGTTTCTCATGCTCAGGCAGGCCTTGATAATCTGCACGGTCTTGCGACACATCGACCTCTTCAGGACGCCAGAAAAAAGACAGTTGCTTCTCAATCAACTTCTCGAATACCGGATATTTCTGTTGATCATAACGCGCCACATTGACTGGCTGACCAAAAAACATGGGTTCTTTTAACTGCTCGTTATCTATTTTGGTGAAAATGCTGTAAGCCATCTTCTTCTCTAATCTTCAGATTGATTGATACATCAGTTGCTAGGTAAAGGCCGCGCCCTAGATGGATGGGGAGCTTTATCCCCACCCACCCCGCAGAGCGATTCGGTCAATGCCGCTTAAATCTTGCAGGCGCCGCTAGCGCAACCATCGTCCTCTGCCTCTGTGCCGCCTTCAGTGGCACCATCGCGGGTGTTGTGGTAATACAAAGTTTTAATCCCCAACTTGTACACTTGCAGCAGGTCTTTTAACAACTGCTTCATCGGTACACGTCCACCTTCAAAGCGTGTCGGATCGTAGTTGGTATTGGCTGAAATAGATTGATCCACAAACTTTTGCATAATGCCGACCAACTTGAGGTAGCCCTCGTTGTTTGGCATCTTCCACAACAACTGATACTGGTCACGCAAGCGATCAATCTCTGGCACCACTTGGCGCAAAATACCGTCTTTAGACTGCTTGACCGAGACCAGACCGCGCGGCGGTTCAATCCCATTGGTGGCGTTTGCAATTTGGCTGGAAGTCTCTGACGGCATCAAGGCGGTCAAGGTTGAGTTACGCAGACCATCTTGTTGAATCTCTTTGCGTAAGCTTTCCCAGTCCAACAATAGTGGCTCGCTACACACGGCGTCCAAATCAGACTTGTAAGTATCAATTGGTAAAATGCCTTTGGCATAGGTGGTTTGATTAAACGCGCCACACGGACCAAACTCACGGGCCAGCTGCACCGAGGCTTTTAACAAATAATACTGAATTGCCTCAAATGTACGGTGGGTTAAGCCCAAAGCCGCATCGCTGGTGTAATTGGTACCATTTTTTGCCAAATAGTAAGCGTAATTGATGACACCTACCCCCAGTGAACGGCGCTTGTCGGTGGCATTTAAGGCGGCTTTGACTGGATAATCCTGATACTCCAACAAAGCATCCAAGGCACGCACGACTAAATCCGCCAAGCCTTCCAATTCGTCCAGTGACTCTAACGCGCCTAAGTTAAAGGCAGACAACGTACACAAGGCAATTTCACCTTCCGTGTCGTTGATGTCATTGAGTGCATTGGTCGGCAACGCGATTTCCATGCACAAATTGGATTGACGCACTGGTGCCACGGACGGATCAAACGGGCTGTGGGTATTGCAGTGGTCAACGTTTTGAATATAAATACGACCCGTTCCTGCACGCTCCTGCATCATCAGTGAGAATAGATCGACCGCGGGCAAACTGCGTTTACGAATGCTGGCATCAGCCTCATATTGAGTATAGAGCCGCTCAAACTCATCTTGGTCTGCAAAAAACGCATCATACAAACCGGGCGTGTCGTGCGGTGAGAATAAAGTAATGTGCTGGCCATTGATCAAGCGTTGATACATCAAGCGATTCAGTTGTACGCCGTAATCTAAGTGGCGCACACGGTTTTCTTCAACCCCGCGGTTGTTTTTAAGCACCAATAATGATTCCACTTCGAGGTGCCAGATGGGATAAAACAAGGTTGCCGCCCCACCACGAACGCCGCCTTGCGAACAAGACTTCACTGCAGATTGGAACAATTTATAAAACGGCAGGCAACCCGTGTGCTGTGCTTCGCCGCCACGGATTTCGCTTCCCAGCGCGCGGATACGGCCCGCATTGACACCAATCCCGGCCCGTTGTGACACATATTTCACAATGGCGCTGGTGGTGGCATTGATGCTATCGAGACTATCGCCACACTCAATCAACACGCAAGAACTGAACTGGCGGGTCGGTGTGCGCACGCCGGACATAATCGGCGTCGGCAATGAGATCTTAAAGGTAGACACTGCGTCGTAAAAACGCTTGATGTATTCCAGACGGGCCTCGCCTTTGTATTTGGCAAACAGACACATGGCGACCAACATATACAAGAACTGCGGACTCTCGTAGATTTTTTTGGTCACGCGGTTTTGGACTAAGTATTTACCCTCAAGCTGCTTGACGGCGGCGTACGAAAAATTCATGTCACGCCAGTGGTCGATCGTGCTATTGAGTAGATCAAACTCTTCGCGGCTATAGTCTTGCAACAAGTGCTGATCATATTTGCCAAGCGCCGTCAGGTTGGTCACATGGTCAAATAAATGGGGCGGTTCAAACTGGCCATAGGCAATCTTGCGCAGGTGAAAAATCGACAGGCGCGCAGCCAAATATTGGTAGTCCGGTGTTTCTTCTGAAATCAAGTCAGCGGCTGATTTGATAATGGTCTCATGAATGTCGTCAGTACGAATCCCATCATAAAACTGAATATGCGAGCGCAGCTCCACTTGGGAGACCGAAACATTATTCAGGCCTTGCGATGCCCAATCAATCACGCGATGAATTTTATCGAGATTGATGGGTTCCTTGCGGCCATCTCTTTTCGTGGCCTGCATGGATTCGTATTTTGACATTGATGGCTCCCAATTCAGGAGACGAAGGTGCAATCACGTCATGCATTCAGTTCAAATGACGCGCGGCAAAACCGTGCGTGTGAATGAATCCATGCGATCAAAGGCTAGACATACAATCAGCGAGACAAATCAAGCTCAATGCATCTGCCGAGGACACCCCGCCTCAAACGTTAACAATAAAAAAATCACGGCAGGTATCCTGGCTCTCAGGTCCTGATTATTTGCCCATGCCTTCCCGAATCACTTCAGTGGCGGAGTTCGCAGCAAATAACTCGCTGATCACAGTTGCGGGGGCAGCCCTGGCTTGACGATTCGTGTAAAAATCACACACCAGGTTCCCTATTAAATGCGAAAGTAGAAGTTCTTTCGCATACCGTATGAACGTGACTATAAATCAATATATAGACATCATCAACCCACAAAAACACAATATATTGATTTATTTGCCTTGACTCAAAGCAACTGATTGTTTTTATTCAGGAATATTTTTATGCGGGAAGCATGGCATATTTTTCATGCCTCGCGCGGGTTTCGCCGCGTGTTAAAACCGGCGCTACATAGCACCCAAACGCACGCTATTTTTAGGCAAATTGCATCGAGAGGCGCGCATTTTTAGACGCACGACAACACGACGATGACACAGCGCGGCTAGAGTGTGCGACACTCTATTGATAACTATTTTAAAACAAGTTTGTGATGCCTATTTTTCGTCTAGCCGCAGTCGCACTTAGTATGGCTTTTGGCAGCGTTGCCGCGCATGCCACCAACGGTATTAATCTCATCGGCTTTGGCGCCGAGTCGACCCTGATGGGCGGTGCCGATGTTGCAGTGGCGCGTGATACCAGTGCGCTGAACACCAATCCCGCCGGGCTGACGCAGATTAAGGCACCGCTACTAGATATGTTCGGCTCGTTATTGCGCACCACCGATCTGGTGCACAAGGACCCGCGCAACGAAGAACACGCTTCAAACCGGTATACCCTGCTCGGTGGTGGCGGCTATGCCAGACCATTAGATAACATGCCTTGTACCGCTGGCATCGGTCTGTTTGCGCAAGGGGGCGCCGGTGGCGTTTTCGACAATCTGCGGACACCTTTTGGCAATCGCGATGATCTGTCCTCGCTGTTTGGGATTGCTAAAATCATTCCTGGTCTTGGCTGCAAAGTCAGCGATCAGCTCTCATTAGGGATCAGCCTAAACATTGTCTATGCCAGCATAGAACAAGATTTTTTCGCCAATACCTCGGTCGGTTCTGCTTTTGCTGGCTACAAGTTAGATCACGCAGCCGCACTCCGCACCGGTTTCAAGCTTGGCATGCAATATCACCTCACCCCAGCGCTGACATTGGCGGCAAGCTATACCGAAAAAACGACGCTACCGATGACGGGTGGCTCGCTGGTCGCAGACTTTAGCGGACGAGGATTAGGCAAGGTGAGATATGCTGATGCCTCAGTCAAAGGCTTCGCGCTGCCGCGTGAGGTGGCTCTCGGGCTAGCATACCGACCAACAGACGCTTGGTTGCTCTCGTTCAAGCTCAACTGGCTTAACTGGGACGATGCGATCAATGACATTCAACTGCGTGCGACGCAGCCAAACAATGTCGCGGCCCCTGCGGTATACCCTTTTCCGACCGCGGCAGCCGACTGGAAAGACCAATGGGTGGTTGCGAGCGGCGTTGCCTATCAATGGGATACCCAGACCACGCTATACGCGGGTCATAATTATGGCAAAAACCCAATTCCGCGCGAGAATTCCAGCCCACTGCTGGCGGGGATTCTGCAGCATCATCTGACATTTGGCGCAGCGCACAAACTGGATCCACACTGGCGGGTGACCGGCGGTGTGGAGTGGATGCTGCCGGTCAAAGAACAATACAACAGCGCCTTATTGGGTCCCTCTGAAATCCGTAACGAGGCGCTGTTTTTCCACTTTATGCTGAGTCGTCAATGGTAGAACTCGGGCTAAGCCGCACGTAAGGCGTGCGCAGCCGCGACCATATTCCGCAGCGCAGGCAATACTTCCTCCCACTGCCGCGTTTTGAGGCCACAATCAGGGTTCACCCACAAGCGCTCCGCCGGAATCCGCTCGGCAGCTTTTTGCATCAGTTGCACCATATGTTGTTGCGTCGGGATATTGGGGGAATGAATGTCATACACGCCAGGCCCGATATCATTCGGATAGTTAAAATGCTCAAAGGCATCCAGCAACTCCATGTCAGAGCGCGCCGTTTCAATAGTGATGACATCGGCATCCATGTCGGCAATCGCGGCAATAATATCGTTAAATTCCGAGTAACACATATGGGTGTGAATTTGAGTCGTGTCCTGCACGCCGTTGGCGGCAATGCGGAACGACGCAACGGCCCATTGCAGATAGTCTTTCCAAGCTGACTGGCGCAAGGGTAAGCCCTCGCGCAATGCGGCTTCATCAATCTGAATAATCTGAATCCCTGCTTTTTCTAGGTCCAGCACTTCTTCACGAATCGCCAACGCCAACTGGTAACAACTGACTGAACGCGGCTGATCATCGCGCACGAACGACCAATTTAAAATCGTCACAGGCCCGGTCAACATGCCTTTCATCGGCTTGGTCGTGCGTGATTGTGCGTAGTTGGTCCAAGCCACTGTCATGGCTTTGGGACGGCGAATATCGCCGAACAAAATGGGCGGCTTCACGCAACGGGAACCATACGATTGCACCCAGCCATATTGGCTGAACGCATAGCCTTCTAACTGCTCGCCAAAATACTCGACCATGTCGTTGCGCTCGGCTTCCCCATGCACCAGCACATCCAAGCCGAGTGACTCTTGCTCGCGCACGCTGCGATCAATTTCTGCGCGCATCGCCGATTCATAGGCAGCGAGATCCAACGTCCCCGCTTTAAACTGGCTGCGTGCTTGACGAATTGCCGCCGTTTGTGGAAAAGAACCGATGGTTGTGGTCGGATACTTAGGCAGTTTTAGCAGCGCAGCTTGTTTTGCCGCACGCACAGCATAGGGTTGCTGGCGCTGACCCAGCACAGGCGTACAGGTTTGCAATGCCGCCTTGACGGCAGGATTGTGCACGCGTTGCGAACCACGGCGCGCAACAATCGCCGCAAGGTTTGTGGCTAATGCTGTTTTAACCGCGTCACGGCCTTGATTCACCGCCACGGCCAAGGTCTGCAATTCTTCCAATTTTTGCGTGGCAAATGCCAGCCAAGATTTCACCTCGCTGTCTAGCGCTACTTCGCTCTGCAAATCCACCGGCACGTGCAGTAGCGAGCACGAAGGCGCTAACCATAACCGGTCGCCCAATCGTTCAGCAATCGGCTCCAGCCAATCCAGCGTGGCAGTTAAATCCGTTTTCCAAATATTGCGGCCATTGATCACGCCCAGTGACAACACTTTGTGCGCGGGCAGCATCGCCAGCAATGGCAAAACCTCCTGTCGCGCATTGATCGCATCCACATGCAACCCTGCGACAGGCAAATTTGCCGCCAAATACTGATTATCAGCCAACTGACCAAAATAAGTCGCCACCATTAATTTAACCCGACTGCTCTTCAATTGATGATAGGCGAGGTTAAACGCATGCTGCCACTCCGCATCCAGCTCGGTCACCAAAATCGGCTCATCCACTTGCACCCACGAAACACCTTGGGCCGCCAGCGTTTCAAACAGTGCGGTATACACGTGCAATAAAGCTGGCAACAATGCGAGTTTGTTGGAGCCATCCTTTGCTTTACCAATAGCGAGATAGGTCACTGGGCCGATAATGACCGGTTTAGCCTGCACGCCCTGTAACTGCGCCTCAGCCAGCTGCTCAAGCAAACGCGAAGCATCCAGCGTAAATTGCGTCGTTGCCGTAAACTCTGGCACGATGTAATGATAGTTGGTATCAAACCACTTAGTCATCTCGCCTGCCGCCACGCCGCCGCAACAGGCTGCGTGCGCTTCAGCCGCTGCTGAAGAGCGTCCACGCGCTACACGAAAATAATTATCCAGCGCATCGCCATGAAAATCTTTTACGCGTGCAGGCAAGTGGCCGAGCGTAAAGCTCATGTCTAGCACTTGGTCATAAAACGAAAAATCACCTACTGGGGCAAAATCAAGTGCAGATTGCTGCGCCCAATGCCGCTGACGTAAATCTTTGCCCACCTGTTTTAGCCCGTCAAGTGAAGACTGTCCTTTCCAATAGGCTTCGAGGGCAAACTTCAGTTCGCGTTTTGCGCCGATGCGCGGAAATCCCAGATTGTGTGTGATGGCCATAGCCGCCTCGTGTGTGTGATCATGAAAGAACACGCATTCTAGGAAACGCAAACCATGAAGTAAAATGGTATTATTTCAACAATCCATTAATTTAATTCATACATAACCTCAATGATAGAACGCATGCACCTAGCGATCATTCGCGAAGTCGAGCAACAAGGCTCACTCACTGCAGCCGCTGAAAAGTTATTTCTCACGCAGTCGGCCCTCAGTCATTCAATTAAAAAACTGGAACAGCAATTGGGCACCGATATCTGGTTGCGCGAAGGCCGTAGTCTACGCCTGACCCAAGCCGGACAATATTTGCTGGCGGTCGCTCATCGGTTATTGCCGCAACTCTCGCTGGCCGAAGCGCGCTTGCGCCAGTTTGCGCAAGGCGAACGTGGCACCTTGCGTATCGGGATGGAGTGCCACCCGTGTTATCAATGGTTATTAAAGGTGGTCTCGCCTTATTTGGCCGATTGGCCCGATGTGGATGTAGATGTAAAACAGAAGTTCCAGTTTGGCGGCATTGGCGCCCTGTTCGGCTACGAAATCGATATGCTGGTCACACCCGACCCCTTATATAAGCCGGGCCTGTTGTTTCAACCGGTATTTGATTATGAACAAGTGCTGGTGGTGCACCGCCAGCATGCACTGGCTGAGGTGGCCTATGTGCAACCAGCGCAATTAAGCCATGAAACCTTGATTACCTACCCGGTCGATATTGACCGACTCGATATTTACAACCAGTTTTTGCAACCCGCCGGCATCAGCCCGCAGGTGCACAAACCGATCGAAACGACCGACATCATGCTGCAAATGGTGGCCAGTGGGCGCGGGGTGGCTGCTTTACCCCGCTGGCTAGTGGAGGAATATCAACAGCGGTTTGCGGTGGTGCCGGTCAAGCTCGGTGAACACGGCATTGCCAAACAGATTTACCTTGGCATTCGCGAGACCGATGTTGAAACAGACTATGTGCAGGCGTTCATCACCTTGGCACGCAACGCACGCCTTGAGGGCTCGGCCGCCTAGGCTACTGCGATTCGTCCGGCGTGTTAGATTGCAATTGTGTCAACTGTTCACGTAATTGTTGGAGGTCATTGGCCTCACCGCGCAAAGTGAAATACGTACCCTCCTCCTCTGAACGCTCGCTCAATACCTGACAACTGCTATACACTTTGCCACGGAGTTGTTGCGCTGACCAAGGCAGGAATAGCTCGGTTTCGAGCAAGTCCTGCTGAAAAAAATCGACAATCTTCTGTCGTAAACTGGCCACTTCATCCGGGCGACGGGCGCTCATGACGATGCAATCCGGATATTTGAGGCGCAGACTAGCTTCACACGCAGCTTGTGCTTGGGCATCGCCGACATCATCAATTTTGTTAAATACGCGAATGCGCGGGACGGTATCAGCATCGATCTCTGCAAGCACGGTATCGGTGACCTCAAGCTGCCGCTCAAAGCCCGGATCGCTCGCGTCAATCACATGCAACAAGAGCGCGGCATCCAACGCCTCATCCAAGGTGGATTTAAACGAAGCCACCAGACCATGCGGCAAGTTTTTAATAAAGCCAACTGTGTCACTCACCAACACGCGCGGCACGCTCTCGGGGTATAAAGCCCGCACCGTGGTATCCAAGGTGGCGAACAGCTTATTCGCCACCAGTACCTCGCTGCCTGTGAGCGCGCGCATCAAGGTAGACTTACCAGCGTTGGTGTAGCCAACCAACGCCACACTCGCTAGCGTCTGCCGCTCTTGACGTCGCGCACGCTGGGTGCGGCGCTCGCCATCCATGATGACAATTTCTTGCTGCAGCTCGGCAATGCGGTCACGAATTTTGCGTCTATCCAATTCAGTATGCGACTCACCTGCACCGCGACCACCCGCCCCGCTACGCTGTCGTCCCTGCGGCCCTGCCAGTTTCGCCGCCTCGCGCAAACGTGGCGCCATGTAGCCCAGCCGCGCAATCTCCACCTGCGCACGCGCTGCGCGCGAACGCGCATTACGGTGAAAAATCTCTAAAATGACCATGGTACGGTCCATCACCTCGCAGCCCACTTCAATTTCGAGGTTACGCGCCTGTGACGGCGAGATTTCATGGTCCACCAGCACCGCGTCAATATTCAAGGCGTCAGGGTTAAACGCTAGGGCGTCAGGGTCTCCGGCAAGACTGCGCACATAATCACGAATCTCCTCGCGCTTACCCACGCCCAGATATCCGGTAATATCAAAGCCTGTGCGCTTTTGTACAAAGGTATGCACAATCTTGTAACCTAACGTTTTTGCCAACTCGCGCAGCTCATTCAGCGAGGCTTCAAACTCCATATCGCTGACATTGGGCAGTTGTACTGCTGCCACGACGGCATGGCTGATGGGCTCTTTGACTTCACTTTGCATGTGGGAATGACGCTTCTTGAATGGTAGAGGGCAGATAGTACCTGTAAATGGGCAAACCACCACTATCGGCGGTGAGATTAAAGAGGATTTAGCACAGGTGGCATCACGATTGATAGTCGCTCGGTGACGCACAACCATCGATTAAAAAGCGCGTTGCCTTAACTACCGCCCAATGCCTTAAACAGCCCCACCTGATTCAGCAACGCCTGCTGTTGAATGAGTAGCGCCTGCGACTGCGCATCGAGCACACTGCGTTGGGCATCGAGCAACTCAAGGTATGTCACAAGTCCCTGATCGAGCTTGCGTTTTACCAACTGCAGTCGACTGGTTTCCAATGCTCGCAAACGGGCTCTGGCTGCGGCTTCCTCAGCGATCACGCTGCGCGTACTTAAACTATCCATAACTTCTTTAAATGCGGTTTGAATGGTTTTTTCATAATTGGCCACCTCAATACGCTCGCGTGTTTGTGCAAGGTTGAGATTGGCTTTGTTGCGCCCATAATTAAAGATCGGAATGACCAATTGCGGGCTGAAAGACCAGTAATTGCTGCCAGTGTCAGAAAACAATTTGGAGAATTCAGCATTCACCAACCCCACGTTGGTCGTCAGTTGCAGGCGCGGATAAAATGCTGCTCTCGCGGCACCGATATTGGCGTTGGCTGCTTTGAGCTGATGTTCGGCAGCGCGAATATCCGCACGCCGGGTTAATAAACTTGACGGTAAACCGGGAGGCAGGTCGGCCAATGTTAACGCCTCTAGCGGTTTCACCGGCAAAGGGGTGCGCTGTGTGGGTTCTCCGAGCAGCAAATACAGCGCATTTTGCGTGGTAGCGAGTTGGCGCTGCCATTGCGCAAGTTGCGCCTGCACTTGCTCGACTTGAATTTGTGCAGCTTTCACGTCCAACACTTGGTCTAAGCCCGCCTCAAAGCGGCGTTGCGTGCGTTGCAGCATTTGCTTACGATCGTCCAGCGTTTGCTCGGTCAACTTGCGTTGTGCGTTGAGGGCTAGCCAATTGACATACTGCCTAGCGAGCTCGCTAATTAGGGTTGCTTGCACTGCTTGCCGGTTTTCGGCCACAGCCAAGTATTGCGCGAGCGCCGCTTGCGAGAGACTTTTGACACGGCTAAATACATCCACTTCATAGTCAGAGATACCCACACCGACGCGATACAGTTCGGCCTCAAAAGCTTGGTTGGCACTGAATACTGTGCGGCTTCGATCGTAGCCAAGCGTGCCTTGGATCGTGGGCAAGCGGTTGGCTTTCTGGATACCATAATTGGCCTTGGCTTCATCCATCCGCAACACCGCGGTTTTGAGATCGCGGTTATTGGCCAAACCGACCGCGATTAATTGCTGCAAATCGGCATCTTCAAAGTAGCTTTGCCAAGTGAGCGGCGGGCTGTCATCGGCTGTTTCGTTCGCAGGCTGCGCGGTGTATGACGCAGGCACCGGCGCGGCGGGTCGAAAATATTCAGGGATCAGCGAGCAACTACTGACTAGAGACCCCAGCGCAATGAGGGCCGCGATACGGTTAAACTTCATGGGGGACTCCTTGCTGAACGGTGGGTTTTTTCATCCATCGCCCGACCATCACAAAAAAGAGTGGTACAAAAAAGATCGCTAATAAGGTGGCGGTTAAAATACCCCCCAGCACACTCGTGCCAATCGCCACTTGTGCCCCAGAGGCGGCGCCACTTGAAAACGCCAGCGGAATCACCCCCACGCCAAAAGCCAGCGAGGTCATGACAATGGGGCGCAGGCGTTCTTTGGCCGCCATCAGGCTGGCTTGTATCAACGGCATCCCCTGCAATGCATGTTCTCGCGCAAACTCCACAATCAAAATCGCATTTTTTGCTGATAAACCGATGGTGGCGATCAAACCCACTTTAAAATAAATATCATTTGGCAATCCACGCACCGTGACCCCGAGCAATGCCCCCAAGACGCCCAAGGGCACCACGAGCATCACCGCAAACGGAATGGCCCAACTTTCGTATAACGCCGCCAACACCAAAAACACAATCAGTATCGACAAACCAAACAGCATGACGGCTTGGCTACCGGATTGTTTTTCCTCGAGCGATTGTCCGGCCCACTCGAAACCGATGCCTTTACCCAATCCTTGCACCAGCCTCTCAATCGTTTGCATGGCCTCCCCACTACTGTAGCCAACCCCGGCGCCACCATTAATATTGAATGAAGGGAATCCGTTAAAGCGCGTGCGTTGTGGTGAACCCATCGCCCATTGGAGCGTCACAATGGACGACAGTGGCACTAGGCTACCGTTGGCCGCTTTAAGCCGGATTTTTTTGATATCTTCCAGGGTCTGGCGTTGGCTGCCATCTGCTTGCACCAACACTCTGCGTACCTGATTACCATAGACAAAATCACCGAGATAATTTGAACCCAGCAAGGTCGCCAGCGAATCATTGATCTCATCGAGCGAAATACCGAGCGCACTCGCCTTAGTGCGATTGAGCTGGATATTCACGACGGGGGTATCGTACAACCCGGCAAACAATACATTGGCTAACTCGGGATGCTTGCTCGACTCGGCAATCAGCTGATCACGCGCTTGCATGAGCGTCTCAATCCCCACATTAGCTCTGTCGACTAACTTCATGTCAAAGCCGCCCACACTGCCCAACTCAGGCAAAGGCGGCGCATTCATGGCAAACACACTTAAATTCGGACGGGCATAAAACTGTTGATTGATGCGCTCGACAATGGCCTGCACCTGTTGCGCAGGCAATGGCCGTTGCGACCAATCTTTGAGGGTAATAAACAACATACCGCTATTGGTGCTAGACCCATAGAAGCTAAAGCCACTCACCTCAAAAATAATATCCACCGGCTCGTGTTGTTGGATATAGCGACTCATCTCCCCCAGCACCGTAGCGGTTTCGCTCAGTGTGGCGCCTTGCGGCAAGGACACCATCACGATCAGGTTTCCTTGGTCCTCCTCCGGTAAAAATGCCCCAGGCAATCGTACAAACAAATAAGCGACCAAACTCACAATCAAGGCAAACACCGCCAGCCAACGGATTGGCTTTTGCAGCAGACCACTGGTCAGATGCGTATAGCGTTCAGTCAGCTGTTGAAAGCGGTCATTAAACCAGACAAAAAAACGGGCTTTAGGCGTGGCTTCATGACGCAGCAGCGTCACGCACAATGCAGGCGTGAGCGATAGTGCCAAAAAAGCCGAAAAACTAATCGACACCGCGAGCGCCAATGAAAACTGACGATAGATATTGCCAACCGCGCCACTAAAAAACGCCATCGGGATAAATACAGACACCAGCACGGCGGTGATCCCTACCACTGCGCCACTGATTTGCGCCATGGCTTTCACCGTTGCGTTATAAGCTGACAGGCCCTCCTCTGCAATCAGACGCTCGACGTTTTCAACCACCACAATCGCATCATCCACCAAAATGCCAATCGCCAGCACCACGCCGAACATGGTGAGCACATTAATCGAGTAGCCCAGCCAATACATCACGGCGAAGGTTCCCAGCAGCGCAATCGGCACCACGATGGTCGGAATCAGGGTCGCCCGTAGATTTTGCATAAACAGGTACATCACCACAAACACCAGCACGATGGCTTCGATCAATGTTTGAATGACTTTTTTAATTGAAATAGACACGAACGCCGACGAGTCATATGACAGTTGATAAGCCACATTGGGCGGAAAAAAAGTGTGCATCTGTGCCATGGCATCTTTGACGCGCTGAATCGTTTCTACCGCATTGGAGCCCGGCGCGAGTTTAATTGCCATGCCGGCTGCATTTTTGCCGTTGACCTTAGAGCTGTAGGTGTAATCACTGCTGCCTAACTCTACGCGTGCCACGTCTTTGACCAACAACGCCGAGCCATCGGGTTGCGTACGGATGGGCACATGGGCAAAATCCTCGACGGTTTTAAGCGTGGCCTCGGCCTCCAGCGAAACGCTTAATGGCGCGCTGTCCGGCACGCCACTCGCCCCAACCTGCCCCAGCGTCAAGCGGGTGTTGTAGCTGCGTAAGGCACTCGAAATTTCAGTCACACTCACATTGAGGCCCGCCATTTTCTGCGGATCCGGCCAGATACGCATAGCGTATTCCGGACTAAACGATTGCACTTTACCCACGCCTTGCACCCGTTTCAGCGTCGGCATGACGGTGGCAGATGACAATTCACCAAGATCAATTTCGCTATAGCGGTTATCCTCAGAGGTCAAAGACACGATCAACTGAAAACTGTCCGCAGACTTTTCAACCATGATGCCGCTGCGACGGACAATTTCGGGCAACCGCACCTCGACACTTTTCAGGCGGTTCTGCACATCGACCGCCGCCAAATCGGGGTTAGTGCCCTGGCGAAAGGTCACACTGACAGACGCCATGCCCTGATTACTGGTGGCAGAGACATACATCAGACCGGGGATGCCGTTCATTTCACGCTCAATGATGGAGGTGACCGTTTCTTCAACCACTTTGGCAGAGGCGCCGGGGTAGGTCGCGGCAATATTGACGACTGGTGGCGCAATATCAGGATATTGTGCAATCGGTAATTGTTTGATCGCGATGAGACCTGCCAACACAATCATAATGGCAATGACCCAAGCGAAAATTGGACGATCAATAAAAAATCGACTCATGTTATTGCTTTCGCACCGCTGCATTGGCACTTAGGTTCGAGGTTGCGCTCACTGGCGCCTCCACCGCTGTTTGGGGACGTGCAACCGGCATTTCTTTCGGCGTGACCTTCGCGCCAGCAGTTTGTGTAGCGGCATTGGTGACCACCACGCGTTCTCCCGGCTGCAAGCCCTGTTCAATCAGCCACTGCTTGTCCACCGCCCGGCCGACATGCACCTCGCGGGATTCCAGCACGCCCTCGGCGTTAACGACCCATACCCGCGTTGAAAACTGGTCACGAATCAAGGCATCTCTAGGAATCAAAATCGCCTGCGGATTGGTCGCCTGTCGGATTTTAAGCCGTACATAGGCGCCCGGCATCAGTTCGTGTTGTGGGTTGTCAAACACGGCACGCATCACCACCGAATCTGTGGTCTGGTTCACCGAAACATCAGAGAATGAGAGTTTTCCGCTACCCGCATACAGCGTGCCATCCGGCAGCAACAATTGAATATTGAGTCCACCATCGCTGCCTTTAAGTTGGCCGTCGCGCAACGCTTTGCGCAAGGCAAACACCTCAGAAGAAGACTGGGCAAAATTAACATACACGGGATGAATTTGCTCAACCGTGGTCAGGTGCGTTGCCTCATCTTTTCCGACCAGTGCCCCTTCGGTGACCAGTGCACGACGCGCCACCCCCGCAATCGGCGCACGCACATTCGCATAGCCAAGATCGAGCTTGGCGCGGTTGAGTTTCGCTTGCGCAGCCGCGACCTCCGCTTTTGCCAACTGAGCGTCAGCCTGCGCAGCGCGATAATCACGCTGACTCACTGACTGATCGCCAACCAATGCTTGATAACGCTGCAACTTGTCATTGGCATTGATTAAATTCGCTTCTGTTCTAGCCACCTCCGCCTCAGCCTCCAGCTTGCTGGCTTGCAATTGCTCTGGATTAATAGCGAATAACAACGTATCCGCCTGCACAGTCTGCCCCTCTTGATAAAAGCGTTTGGCGACGATGCCGGACACGCGCGCGCGCACTTCGGCGATGCGGTAGGCCTCCACCCTGCCGGGCAGCTCAACCTCGGTCGGAATCTCCGCCGTACGCACCGTCACCACGGCCACCTCAGACGCTACACCCGCTGCCTGACTGGCCGGTTGCGACTTGCTGCAGGCGGAAAGTTGCAGTATACATAAAAAGGAAATGAACAGCGTGCGGACAGAAAAACGGAACATACATGCGCCTTGCAACCAGAGAGACCTACCCATTTTAGGCGTAGCGCAATAATTAATCAATCATGACTGATTAATTATTTTTTGCTATGATGGACGCTATTGTTTGATGGATGATAGACCTAGCAATCATGGCGAGAAAAACCAAAGAAGATGCGCAAAAAAGCCGTGATCAGATCCTCGATGCGGCAGAGCATGTGTTTTATCGCAAAGGCTTCACCCTGACCACCATGACAGACATCGCTGAGCATGCCACCCTCTCACGCGGCGCAGTATATGGCCATTACAAAGGTAAACTTGAAGTCGCGACAGCGATGGCTGAACGCGTCATCCAATGCGCCTCACCGTTTCAAATCCAGCCGCATCAAACCGCATTAAGTAATCTTAAACACTATTGCCTGCAAGAGATTCGCAGTTACATTGCGCCCAGCTCGATTCAACGGGTGCTGTTTTTTTTGTATGTGGGCATTGATGACTCCCCCGAATTACTGCAACTCAGGTTTACTTGGGAGAAAAAACGCATTGCACAAATAGACAGCTTACTCAAACAAGCGATTGCGCAAAAAGAGTTGCCGGCCGAAGTCGATTTCGAACTCATCAGTCTGTACTGCAAATCGATTATCGAGGGCGTGTTTAGCATTATTTATTTTGGTAATCTGAGCGCCTCTGAGCGTTGGCAGCGGGCGGAACAGCTTTGTGAATATGGTCTGCAGCGCTTATCCCTCACGCTATAAACACTGCGTTCGCAGGCGCATCAATCGCAGATGCTGATTGACGAGCACACCCACCTTGCGGCAAGATAAAGGCTAAATGTATTGATTGCAATAAAATTGCTCATATTTAGCGTGCACAAGGTCAGGATGACCCGATGCCGCGCCTCACGTTTCTCCGCCATGACCCGCCACGATAAAAATAACTGAAGAAAATACACTGCTATGGACCACAATCTCTCTCTTATTACGACCATTGCCGCCGCCTTTGCGTTGGCGCTGGTCTTTGGCTTGATTGCAGAAAAACTCAAATTACCTGCGCTGATTGGCTATTTATTTGCCGGCATCTTAATTGGCCCGTCCACACCGGGTTTTGTGGCCGATATTGCCATCGCCTCCCAACTGTCTGAAATCGGCGTCATGTTGTTAATGTTTGGCGTGGGTCTGCATTTTTCGGTACAAGATCTGATGTCTGTGAAACGGATAGCGCTACCCGGGGCCTTGGCGCAGATGACGTTGGCTACCTTACTCGGCATGTTGGTAGCGCATTATTGGGGCTGGAGTATGGGCCATGGTTTGGTATTTGGCCTGTCATTGTCTTGCGCCAGCACGGTCGTGTTACTCAAGGCACTCGAATCCAGACGTATTTTAGAGAGTATGAACGGCAAAATTGCAGTGGGCTGGTTAGTGGTGGAAGACATGGTCACCGTATTGGTACTGGTCTTAATGCCGGCACTGGCAGGGGTGTTGGGTGGTCAGGGCGAGGTGGGCAATAGTGGCGCCATTTGGGAAGCCATCGGCGTGACCCTGCTCGAAATTACCGGATTTGTGGTGGTGATGCTGGTGGTCGGTAAGCGCGTATTACCTTGGTTATTGTGGTACGTGGCCGGCACCGGCTCGCGTGAGCTGTTTACCCTAACGGTGATTGCAGTGGCGATAGGCGTGGCTTTTTTTGCCTCTTCACTCTTTCATGTCTCGTTTGCACTCGGCGCTTTTTTTGCCGGCATGATCATGCGCGAATCTGAATATAGCCACCGAGCGGCGGAAGATTCACTCCCCTTTCGCGACGCATTCGCAGTGTTATTTTTTGTGGCCGTGGGTATGCTGTTTGACCCGGCCATTTTGGTTAAACAACCCGCGCAAGTATTGTCTGTGGTCGCGATTATTATTTTAGGCAAATCCCTCGCGGCGATCGCAATTGTACTGGCCTTGCGATACCCCTTGAACACCGCGTTGACGGTGGCCGCTAGCCTGGCACAAATTGGCGAGTTCTCATTCATTCTGGCGGGCCTTGGCGTCTCACTTAACTTATTGTCACAAGATGGCATGAGCCTGGTGCTAGCGGGTGCGCTGATCTCAATCGCCTTGAATCCATTGGTCT
>Ga0208266_100110_pt1 | contig 41284 bp, 36 predicted proteins | sample LakWasMet67_HOW9_2_FD_183897 | JGI IMG/M metagenome (GOLD analysis project Ga0208266, IMG submission 183897) | Freshwater sediment methanotrophic microbial communities from Lake Washington under simulated oxygen tension - Sediment Metagenome... | ecosystem: Environmental > Aquatic > Freshwater >...
GGGCTGCGCATCGGCAGCAGCAGCGATGACCGGCTCGCGGATCACTTGCGCGCCGGCTCCAGCCACAGGCCAGACAGGTCGAGGTTGACGTAGTTCGACGGCGCGTCGTGCTCCAGGCCGTGCAGCAGGCTGTCAACGGCGCGCTTGCGCACCTGCCAGTACAGCGGGATCACGTAGCTCTTCTCCAGCAGGTAGGCCTCCAGGTCGCGAACCTTTTGCAGCCGCTTCTTCGGGTCGAGCTCGCGCAGCTGGGCCTGGTACTTGTCGACGAAGGCCGGATCGCCCACGCGGGCCAGGTTGCCGCGGTTGGTACTGAACGGCTCGAAGTACGCCAGCTGCACGCTGGGGTCGTCCACGTACTCGGCCGGGCTGTCAAAGATCAGGTCGTAGTCGCCCGACACCCGGCGCGCGGCCACCTGCGGCGTGTCCAGCGCCTGGTGGTCCACCGTCACGCCCACCTGGCGCAGCATGTCGGCCACCAGCACGCCGAAGGGGCTGAAGGCACGGTTGTTCACCAGCACCAGCTTCAGGTTGGGCTGGCCAGCGGCGGCCAGCAGCCTGCGCGCCTCCTTGCGCGCGGCCTCGATGTCGGTGCCGAAGCCGGGCAGCTTCGCCAATTCCTCGTCGCTGCGGGCGAAGGTGCTGCCCGGCCGCACCAGGCCGCCCACCTGGTGCATCGGCGTGATCATCTCCATCGCCTTGGCGCTGCCGCGGCGGTCGATGGCCAGGTTCAGCGCCCGGCGCACGCGTTCGTCCTTCACGCCGTCGCGCTGGGTGTTGATGGCAAACCAAGGCAGGAATGCGGTGGCCGACTTGCCGCCCAGCACCGTGACCTTGTCGCCGCGCGCCGCGGTGATGCGGGCCAGCTCCGGCCCGGTCATGCCCTGCATCGTGAAATGCACCTGGCCCGACAGCAGCGCATTGGTGGCGGCCGGTGGCGCCACCCCCAGCATGCGGAAGCCGTCCAGGTAGGGCTTGCCGGGCTGGAAGTAGTCGGCAAAGCGCTCGCCCATCCAGTCGGACCCCGGCATGTGGCGCACGAACTTGAACGGCCCGCTGCCCATCACCCGCTTGCCCGGGTATGACGGGTCGCTGGCCATCAGCTTGGCCGAGTAGATGCATGCAAACGGCATCGCCAGCAGTTGCAGCGCCGCCGCATTGGGCTTGCTGAACTTGAACACCACCGTCTGCGCATCGGGCGTATCGATGGCCGCCACGTCGGCCAGCATGCCCTGGCGCAGCGACACCACGCCGGGCGGCGGGTTGCGCATGCGGTCGAAGCTGGCCTTGACGTCGGCGCTGGTCAGCGCCGAGCCGTCGTGGAACTTGATGTGGGGCTGCAGCGTGAAGCGGTAGTTCAGGCTGTCGGGGCTGACCGTCCAGCTCTTCGCCAGGTCGCCCACCACCTCAGGGAAGCGCTCGGCGCTGATGCGCAGCAGCGTGGAGTAGTGCGGCGCCACGCGCCACATCACCGCCGGCGAATTGGTGGCGTGGCAGTCGTAGGTGGCCGGCTCGCCGACATGGATGGCCATGTTCAGCGTGCCGCCGCGCACCGGGTCGGCGGCCTGGGCCACGGTGCTGCAGACGCCGAGGGCGGCCACCAGCAGGGCCGCGAAGGCGGCGCCGCGGTGCAGCAGCGGACGGGAACGGGTGGCCTGGGTCATGGTGGTCTCCTGCGGTGCGCCGGGGCCGGCCTGGCCGGCGTCGCGCCCGTCTGTGGTCGGCATCGGCGTCACAGCGCTGCGCGCCAGTCCTGCGCGCCCTGCACCACGGCCGATCCGGGCACAGCGCGCGTGTAGTCGATGGCCGCGTGCCGGGCCAGCGCCGGCACTTCGCCTTGGGCGTGCTGGCGCACGGCCGCCAGCAGGCAGCGGCGCACGGCCAGTACCGCGCCGTCGCCGGCACCCAGGTATTCGGTCGTGCGGTCCGAGATCGAGCCCATGCTCAGGATCACCGCGAAGTCCTCTGTGCCCAGCATCTGGGTGAAGCCGGTGAAGTGGCCGTCGCGCATGGCGGCGCGGTCCTGGCCCCAGTTGTTATCCGGCGTGCCCGGCGGCAGCGGCGGCCAGTCGTCGGCGTCGAGGTACAGGTGGGTCTTGTTGCGCACCAGCGCGCCGTTGGTGCGGTAGGTGATCTGCCAGTACCAGATGTGCTCGTCGTCGATCGGCACCGAGAAGAACGCCGAGCCGCCCTGCACGTCGCTCTGGTTGGGCGAGACGATGCCGTACCAGGGCATCACGAAGGCGTTGGTGCGCACGTAGTAGCGCTCGTCCTTCAGCGCCCGCACGGCGGCATAGCGGAAGCCGAAGGGCTCGTTCTGCACGTGGTAGACCGGCGCCATGTTGGCCGACGAGTTCTCGATGTCGCCGAAGCCCTTGAGCCAGCTCTGGTGCAGCACGCCCAGGTGGGCGGAATCCATCGTCGTCTCCACCGCCTGCAGCCAGTTGGCGTTGACCTTCTGGCGGAACACCACCATGTTCTCGGCCGGCAGGCCGATGAAGGGCAGCTGCGGCAGCGGCGGCGGGGCACCTCCTTCGCCCAACGTCCCAAGAAACACCCAGACGATGCCGCTGCTCTCCTGCACCGGGTAGTGCTTCAGCGGCACATGCTTGCAATACTCGGCCTCATTGTTCGGCTGGGTAGGAACGGCCACGGTCACGCCCTCGACGCTGAACTTCCAGCCGTGGTAGATGCAGCGCAGCGCGTTGTCCTCGTTGCGCGCCAGGGCCATCGACGCGCCGCGGTGCGGACAGGCTTCGTCGAAGAAGCCCAGCCGGCCGTCGGTGGCGCGGAAGGCCACGAAGTTGCGGCCGAACAACCGCACGCGCAGCGGCGCGCCATCGGCTACCAGGTTCTCGCTGCGCGCCGCCGGCATCCACCAGTGCTGGCGCAGCATGCGGCCCATCGGCGCGTCGCCGCACACGCGGGTCAGCAACTCGTTGTCTTCCCTGGACAGCATCGAAGTCTCCTTGGACGGAATTGGGCTAGCGCGCCGCCGGCGCATCCATACACAGCACGCCGGCGCCGGGTGGTTCGGCATACAGCGACTCCACCGCGGCGGCGCGGCATGCCTGCACCGCGCGCTGGTTGACGTAGCCCTTGTCGTTGATCTCGCCATCGTCCATCGACGGCGGGTCGACCAGCAGCAGCAGGCGCTGCACGCGCAGGCTGCTGGCGCTGTGGCGGGCGTTGTGCGCCTGCACCGCCTGGCGCAGCGCCGCGTGCACGCGCGGGTCGGCCACCCATTCGGCCGGCGTGCCGCCGCCTAGCGTGGCGCGGCAGTGGCGGGCATCCAGCCAGGCCAGTGCGCCGACGAAGGCGCGGTCGGCACCAGTGATCACCGCATCAGACAACCACGGCGCGGCGGCATTCACCAGGTCCACCCGCAGCGTGCCCACGCGCACGAAGATGCCCGACAGCAGCTTGAATTCCTCGGCCACGCGGCCGGCGAAGGCCAGGCCCTCGTCGGGCTGCTGCGGGTCGACGAAGCGCACCGCGTCGCCCATGCAGTACCAGCCCTCGTCGTCAAAGGCCTGGGCGTTGAGTTCTGGTTGATGCAGGTAGCCGGCCATCACCGACGGGCCGCGCACCCGCACTTCCCAGCGTTCGTCATCCAGCGGCACCAGTTTGAGTTCCACCCCCGGCTGCGGCAGGCCCACCAGGCCGGCGCGCTCGGTCGGCCAATGCACGGTGGTGGTGCCGGCGCAGGTCTCGGTCGAGCCGTAGCTGGACACGAAGGGCATGCGGTGGCCGGTGTGGCGGATAGCCTGCGCCTGCAGCCGCTGCTGGATGCTGTCGGGCAAGCGCGCGCCCGACGAGGTCAGCCGGCGCAACTGGCGGAAGAAGCTGCGGCCCAGGGCGTCGTCCTGCTCCAGCGCGTCGGCCAGCATCGCGTAGCCGATCGGCACGCTGCTGAAGCGTGTGGGTGACAGCTCGCGCAGGTTGCGCAGGGTCTTGTCGAATTCGCCTGGCGCCGGGCGGCCATCGTCGAGGTAGAGCGTGCCGCCGTCTTCCAGCACGCTGTTGAAGATGGCGGTGCCGCCGGCCACGTGGCTCCAGGGCAGCCATTCGAGCAGCAGCGACGGCGGATCGTCGGGCTGGCGCTGCACATTGCGGGCGTGCATGGCCATCGTGGCGCACAGCATGCGCTGGGTGACCGGCACCGCCTTGGGCACGCCTGTGGAGCCGGAGGTGAACAGAAACTTGGCCACCGTGTCATGCGTCACCTGTGCCAGCGATGCGTCCACCTGCGGCGTGACCGGGGTGCGCAGCAGGTCGGCCCAGGGCGTGCCGGGCAGGCCGGGCGTCGGCGCGTCGACGTAGACCACCTGGCAGTCTGCCGGCAGCGCCAGCGCCTGCAGCGCCTGGCCGAAGGCGCGCTGGTTCTGTACGAAGACCACGGCCGGCTCGACGAGGCCGACCATCGCCTGCAGGCGGGCGAAGTCGGTGGCCAGCAGCGCATAGGCCGGCGTCACCGGCACATAGGGCATGCGCGCCAGCATGGCGGCCATTTCCAGCACCGCATGCTCCAGGCCATTGCCGCTCAGCACCACCACGCTGCGGCCTGGCCGGCCGAGCGACAGCAGCCACTGCGCCACCGCGTCAGCGTGGGTCGACGCGTCGCCGTAGCGCAGCGCCTGCCAGGCACCCTGCGGGCCGCGGCGCTGCATCAGCCAGGGCCGCTGCGGCTGCTGCCGGGCATGGCGGCGCAGCACGCCGCACAGGTGCCGCTCCACCGGACCCAGCGGCTGGCGGCTGCGCATCAGCAGCGCGCCGTCCGGGCGCCGCACCGTCTCGACCGCGCGGGGCAGGAATTGCAGCGGCAGGAAGCTGGCAGTGGACGTGGACATCGCGGCAGCGGCTGGATGAAAGGCGACGGGCGAGCCCGCCTTGATAGGAAGGCAACCTTATATTTACGAGGCCTACTTCCGCATCCTTGTTTGCCCTAGTTTCAAAGATATCAGTCAACCTTAGGATCGGATGCTCCGTCCATTCCGCACGCCATGCCCCGCTACCGCGCCCCTGTCGACGACTGGCAGTTCCTGCTGCATGACGTGCTGTGCATCGCGCAGCACGCCGGTCTGCCTGGCTTTGCCGACCTGACGCCGGCCTTCACCCGCGAGGTGCTGGACGCCGCCGCGCGCTTCCACACCGAGGTGCTGCACCCGCTGAACGCGCCGGGCGATGCCGAGGGCGCGCGCATCGGCGCCGACGGCCGGGTGCACACGCCGGCGGGCTTTGCTGCCGCCTGGCAGGCCTACCGCACGGCCGGCTGGCACCGGCTGAGCCTAGACGAGGCCCTGGGCGGCGCCGGCCTGCCGCCGCTGATGTCGGTGCCGGTCAACGAGCTGCGCGTGTCCACCGGCCATGCGTTCTCGATGTACAGCAGCTTCTGCGCGCCCACCGCGCGCATGCTGGCCGCCCTGGGCGAGCCCTGGATGCGCCAGCACATCGTGCCGCACCTGTCCGATGGCGACTGGACCGCGACGATGTGCATGACCGAGCCGCAGGCCGGCACCGACCTGCGCCAGCTGCAGACCCGCGCCGAGCCACAGGCCGACGGCACCTGGCGCCTGCGCGGCCAGAAATGCTTCATCTCCGGCGGCGACCACGACCTGACCGACAACATCATGCACGTGGTGCTGGCCAAGGTGCCCGACGCCGACGGCCGCCTGCCGCCAGGCCTGGGCGCGGTGCACGTATTCCTGGTGCCCAAGATCCTGATCGATCCGGCCACCGGCGCGCCGGGCGCGCGCAACGCGGTGCGCGCCAGCGCCATCGAGCACAAGATGGGCATCGAGGGCAGCGCCACCTGCGCGCTCGACTTCGACGGCGCGGTGGGCTGGCGCATCACCGACGCCCGCCGCAGCGGCGGCGCCGCGGCCATGGCGCCCATGTTCCTGCTGATGAACTACGCCCGTGTCGGCACCGCGATGAGCGGCGTGGGCTATGCCGAGCTGGCCTGCCAGAACGCGGCCGACTACGCCCGTGAGCGGCTGTCCGGCCGCGCCAGCGGCGGCGCGCGCTGCGCCGACAAGCCGGCCGACCCGATCATCGTGCACCCCGACGTGCGCCGGCTGCTGCTGGACGCCCGTGCCTTCGCCGAAGGTGCCCGCGCCGGCGCCCTGCAGGCTGCGCTGTGGCAGTCGATCGCCGAACACCACCCCGACGCGGCGCAGCGCGAACGGGCGGGCGACCTGCTCGACCTGCTGGTGCCGGTGATGAAGGCCTTCTTCACCGACCGCGGCTTCGACGCCGCCGTCGCCTGCCAGCAGGTGCTGGGCGGCCACGGCTACATCCGCGACCACGGGCTGGAGCAGATCGTGCGCAACGCCCGCATCGGCCAGCTGTACGAAGGCGCCAACGGCATCCAGGCTGTCGACCTGCTGCACCGCAAGCTGGCGGCCCACGGCGGCAGGGCCGGGCGCCACTTCCTGCAGGCGCTGGCCGACGCCACCGCGTGCCACCAGGGCGACCCGCAACTGGTCGCCTTCACCGCTGCGCTGGACGCCGCTCGCAGCCGCCTGGCCGCCACCCTGGACTGGGTGCACGCCACCGTCGGCAAGCAGCCGGCCACGGCCGAGGCTGGTGCCTACGACCTGCTGACGGCAGTGGGCATCGTCTACCTGGGCTGGATGTGGCTGGACATCGCCGCCGCCGCTGCGCCCGGCCGACCCTGCCGCTGCGCGGGGGACGACCTGCGTCTGCGAAAATCGCAGCTGGCCCGGGTCTGGATGCAGCGGCAGCTGCCGCTGGTGGACGGGCTATGCCAACGCATCGAGAGCGGCAACGACAGCCTGCTCACCCTGGCCGACGAGGCCATCTGACGGGCCGCCCACCCTGCGGTCCGGTTCACCCACAGCTCACCCGCGATGACCACCTCTGCCCGTGCCTTCTTCTACGTCCAGCAGGTCGAGCAGCTGGTGCGCCGCCGCATAGACGAATGCCTGCAGCCCGAGGGCATCACCGCCGGCCAGTACATGGTGCTGAACCTGGTGGTGCACCACGAGCCGGTGTCGTCGGCCGACCTGGCGCGCCGCGCCAACATGACGGCGCAGTCGATGGGAGAGTTCATCAAGTCGCTCGAGGCCAAGGGCTGGATCGCCCGCACCGGTGACCCGGTGAACCGCCGCGTGATCCCGGTAAGCTCCACCACCGCCGGCAAGGCCGTGCTGGTGCGCAGCGAGGCCAAGGTCGACCAGGCCGAGCGCGACTTCTTCCAGGTGCTGGACGGCGAGGAAGTGGCCAGCCTGCGCTTCATGCTCAGCCGCGTGCGCACCGCCGAGTTGGCGCGCCGTGCCGACCCGCCGGCCAGCCGGCGCGCCGCCTGACACGCACGGCGCCGTCTCCGGCCATGGCCGACCCGTTCACCGCCCCCGACCTGGCCGCGCCGCGGCCGGCCGACGACGCCTCGCTGCTGTGGTCCGACGCCCGCAAACTGGGCTATGCGCCGCTGGACGCCACGCACGAAGAGTTCTTCACCGTGGTGCTGCACCTGCTGGCCTGTGACGCCGCCACCGCCGCGCCGGCCCTGGCCGCCTTCGAGGCGCATGCCGTGGCCCACTTCGGCCAGGAAGAAGCCTGGATGCGCGACACCGCCTTCCCGGCCGCCGGCTGCCATGCCGACGAGCATGCGGCGGTGCTGGCCTCGGTGCGCGAGGTGCGTGCCCTGCTGGCCAGCGGCCAAGCGGGCCCGCCCCTGCTGCACCATCTGGCCGAGCACCTGCTGGCCTGGTTCCCCGGCCACGCCGACCACATGGACTCGGCCCTGGCCGGCTGGATGGTGCGGCGCAACCATGGCGGCGCGCCGGTGGTGCTGAAGCGGCGCACCCGTTGAGCGCCGGTCGAACGGACGCAACCAGACGGGGAGGACAACCGTGAAACACTGCTTGGGCCTGTTGCACACACTTCACCGGAGGCAAACCGATGGCGAGTGATGTCCTCATCAGCGAGGTCGGTCCGCGCGACGGTCTGCAGAGCGTCAAGGCCACGATGCCAACCGCCGACAAGCGTGCCTGGATCGATGCCCTGTTCGACGCCGGACTGCGCGAGATCGAAGTCGGCTCCTTCGTGCCCGCGAAACTGCTGCCGCAGATGGCGGATGTTGCCGAGGTGGTGCGCCACGCGCTTGGCAAGCCCGGTCTGACGGTGATGGCACTCGTGCCCAATCTGCGGGGCGCCGAGGCGGCCCTGGCCAGCGGCGTGCACAAGCTGACGCTGCCAGTGTCGGCCAGCGAGGCGCACTCGCTGGCCAACGTGCGCAAGACGAGCCGGCAGATGGTCGACGAGGTGCGGCAGATCGTCGCGCTGCGCAACGAACGGGCACCGACCGTGCACATCGAGGCGGGCGTGTCGACGGCCTTCGGCTGCACGATCCAGGGCGTGGTCCCAGAGGACGACGTCGTGCGCCTGGCAGCCGCGCTGGCAGAAGCGGGCGCCGACGACATCGGCTTGTCGGATACCACCGGCATGGCCAATCCAGCGCAAGTGCGACGGCTCTTCCAGCGCGTGCGCGCCGAGATCGGCGACCGCACCGGGGCGGCCCACATGCACAACACGCGCGGGCTCGGCTTGGCGAATTGCCTGGCCGCCTACGACGTGGGCGTGCGCATCTTCGACAGCTCACACGGTGGCCTCGGCGGATGCCCCTACGCGCCAGGCGCGTCGGGCAACGTGGTGACCGAAGACCTGGTGTTCATGTTCGAGGCCATGGGCGTGCGAACCGGCGTCGATCTCGACAAGTTGTTCTTCGCGCGCTCGGTCCTGCAAGCTGGCCTTCCAGGCGAACCGCTCTATGGCATGACAAGCGAAGCCGGTCTCACGAAGGATTTCGTCTATGCCGACAGCCGCAGGCCAGCAGCATCCGACCTGGAGGCCGCCAACCGCGCGGCGCACCCATGAGGTCCTCTGATCTGCTGCCGCTCGCTGGCCTGCGCGTTGTCGAGTTCACCCACATGGTGATGGGTCCGACCTGCGGGCTGATCCTCGCCGACCTCGGGGCCGAGGTGATCAAGGTTGAGCCGATCGCCGGCGACAACACGCGCAAGCTGCTGGGCTCCGGCGCGGGCTTCTTCGGCACCTTCAACCGCAACAAGAAGAGCCTGGCCGTGGACGTGAAGAACCCTCAGGGCCGCGAGATCGTCTTGCGCCTCGTGGCCGGTGCCGACGTCTTCAGCGAGAACTTCAAGGGCGGCACGATGAACACGCTCGGCTTCGGCTACGACGCCTTGTCGTGCCTGAACCCCAGGCTCATCTATGTCTCGCACAAGGGATTCCTGCCCGGGCCTTACGAGTGCCGCACGGCACTGGACGAGGTCGTGCAGATGATGGGTGGCCTGGCCTACATGACCGGGCCAGAAGGCAGGCCGCTGCGTGCTGGCACCAGCGTCAACGACATCATGGGCGGGATGTTCGGCGCCATCGGCGTGCTCGCCGCGCTCGCGCAGCGCGAGAAGACCGGCCGCGGCCAGGAAGTGCAGAGCGCCCTCTTCGAGAACAACGTCTTCCTGGTCGCGCAGCACATGATGCAGTTCGCGGTCACGGGCAAGGCGGCCATGCCAATGCCCAGCCGCATCAGCGCCTGGGCTGTCTATGACGTGTTCACCGTCAAGGATGGCGAACAGATCTTCCTCGCGGCGGTCAGTGACACGCAGTGGGCGCTGATGTGCGACGAGTTCGGCTTCACCGACCTCCGAACCGATCCGCGCCTGGCCAGCAACAACGAGCGGGTCCAGGCCCGCGACTGGATGCTGCCGCTGCTGCGGGAGCGCTTCGCGGCCCACGAAGCGTCAGGGCTGGCCGCGCGCTTCAAGAAGATCGGTCTGCCGTATGCGCCGATCACCCGGCCGCAGGACCTCTTCGACGATCCGCACCTGGCTGCGACCGGCGGACTGGCGCCGGTCACCTTGCCGCCTGATGCGAGCGGCGCCGGGCGGGCTGTCGAGACCCGAACGGCACTGCTGCCGTTGACATTGAACGGAGAGCGCCCCGGCCTGCGCGCCGCGCCCCCGGCGCTCGGGCAGCACACCGACGCACTGCTCGCCGACCTCGGCTACTCGGCTTCCGACATCGAGCGCCTTCGCCAGTCCAACGTCATTGGCAACTACACCGAACCGGCGCGTGCGGGCCAGGCACCGGCCGCCGCCTGAACACTGCGCCAACGGCCGCTGGCGGTCAATGTGACTCGTTCGGTTTGCCAGGAACGCCGAGATGCAGCGGTGCACGATCGTGGTGGGCGATGCAGCGCGCCGATCCATACAGCTTGAAGGCCAGCAAATCCTCAGCGACGCTGCCCCGGCCCCACTGACCCAGTGTGCAGCGCTGAGCATCCCCTGGAACTGTCACCGCCGGTGCGGCCGGTGTCCACCGGCTCAACGAGACTGGGCCCCATCCACGGGCCGCATCCCCGGCGCGTTGCGCGACGCCACCAGGCCGTCGTGCTCGCCCATCGGCAGGCCCATCGCATCGGCAAACTGCAGGCGCACCCACTCCGGCTGGCCGGCCTGGAACACGTAGGTGGTGTACATCGTGCGCAGCCGGCCCCAGGCCATGATGTCCTCCGGCGTGTGACCGTCGACGACCAGGTGGCGATCCATCATCGGCAGCGGCACCCGCACGTTGTGCGCCGGGTCGCGGATCAGGCCCTTGGGCTCGCCGCCACGCGCCACGGTGTCCAGGTCGTCGAAAAAGCGCTTGCGGATCGCGGCGACGCCGCGGTCGCTGGCGCTCAGGTGCTCCTTCGTGCGGTCGGCAATGGCGCCCTGCCCCACCCAGGCCATGAAGTCCTGGTTCATCACGTGGGTGTCGATCCAGCGGCCCTGGGCATCGAACACCGGTCCGTCCCAGGTCGGGATCGACGCCTGCACATAGGGCTCCCGGCCCTTTGGGACACGCACCCACTTCCAGGTCACGCTCAGCGTGTGGGTGTCGTCGATCGGCACCCGCCATTCGAAATGCTCGCCCAGGAAGAAGCCGTTGGGCCACAGGCACACGCGGCCGACGGTCCAGGCCTCGTCCTGCTCGTTGCTGTCTTCCTTGGTGCGGCGGTAGGTGAACCCGTGCTCGAACTCGTCGAACGCCACCTTTAGGTGGCGCGGGCTGCGCGCCATGTCGCCGCGCCGCACGCGCCGGGCCCAGTATTCGTGCATCCACTCGAAGTGCACCGGGTCGATCGAGTTCTCCTGGCACTGGAACCAGTTGCAGGGAATCTCCGACAGCACAACCTGCGCAAAGCCGTTCGGCCAGGAGAAGGCCTCCCAGTCGGGCAGCAGCGGCGCCGGCAGCGGGCCCAGGTAGGCCCAGACCATGCCGCCCTTCGTCTCCACCGGATAGGCGGTGATCGACAGCCCGGCTTTCTGCCGCTGCTGCGCCTCGCCCGGAAACGCGGTGTCCTCGAACGGCTGCTCCACGCAGGCACCGGTCGCGTCGAAGCGCCAGCCGTGGTACTGGCAGCGCAGGCCCTCGTCCTCGACCACGCCCAGCGCCATGTCGGCGCGGCGGTGGGCGCAGCGCCGGTCGACGAGGCCGAAGCGGCCCTGCAGGTCACGGTAGAGCACCAGGTCCTCGCCCATCAGGCGGATGGGCTTGGTGGCCCGGCTGTCGAACTCGGACACGCCGGCAATCGGCATCCAGTAGCGCCGCAGCAGGCCGCCCATCGGCGTGCCGGGGCCTGTTTCGGTCAGCAGGCGGTTCTTCTCTGCGCTCAGCATGGCGTCTCCTCTGGCAGCGTTTCGCTTGCGGTCAGTGGCCGTCCTTCCAGACGACGAAGCCCGCGCCCACGCCGGTGCCGGCCGGCGTGCGGTAGAGCGGTTGGTACTCCGACCACGCCACTGGCGTGGGCAGCATCGCCCCGGCGGTGACGATCCAGTTCAGGATCTCTGATGATCCCGACTGCAGTGCCGGCCGCGGGATGGCGCCCAGCGCGTCGCCGTCGGCACGGTGGATGGCGTCCAACACCGCGCGGTCCAGCGCCTCGTCGACAACGAAGTGGCTCAGGCCGCCCGAGCCGATCACCGCCACGCGGGCATCGCGCGGGCTGCGCTCGACCACTTCGCGGATCGCCCGGCCCAGCGCCACGCAGCGTCGGGCCGACGGCACGTTGGGCGGGTAGTAGGTGTTCAGCAGCACCGGTAGCACGGGCACGGGCCGGCCACCGAACAGGCGCTTGACGATGAAGCCGAAGGCGTGGCCGAAGCCGGCGCCGTGCGGGTCGGGCACGGCGTCGCTGGCCGCCACGTCGAAGTCGGCGTCGACGAGGCCGTGGATCAGGTCCAGGCCCCAGTCGGGCGCACCCGGGATGACGTGGGTGTCGTCCATCAGGTAACCCTGGCCCAGCTCCTGCAGCCATTCCGGGCCGTCGGGCTTGCGCAGCTTGTCCATCATCGCGATGGACGCACCGTGAAAGACCGCCAGCGACGGCTGGTTGGCGCCGGTGTAAAGCTCGCGCTGGTCGTCGCCGACGATGATCACCAGATCGGGCTGCGCGGCGGCGAAGTCCGCCGCCAGCCGGTCCAGCGCAGCCTGGCAGGCCGCCGCCTTGGCCTGCAGCACGGGCGGCGTCACGATGTCGGCGTAGCGCGGCCCGACCTCGGCCAGCAGCTGGTCGTAGGTCAGGCGTCGGCCGTCGGACAGGTTGAGCTGCGGATTGGCGAGGTCGGCCGCCGCGCGCTGCTCCCAGTGCCGGGCCGACAGCGCCAGCAGCGGGGTGTGCGACGCGGCAATGCCCAGGACGATGCGTGCCATGGCGCGCCCCTCAGACGTCGTCGCGGCGGAAGCGGCTGTACAACCGGGTGCAGTTGCACTCGAAGATGTCGCGCTTGTCGTCGTCGCTGAGGAAGGGAATCGCCTCGATCACCGGCTTCAGGTCGTCGAAGTTGCGACCGGTCGCAGGGTCGGGTGCGCTGCCGGTGCCGGGGTTCTCGGTGGCGAACAGCACGTTCTTCGTGCCGACCTTCTTGAACAGCAGCTCCAGCGCGTCCTGGTCGTAGGTGACGGTGTCGAAGTACAGGCGCTTGAGCCGGTCGTCGAACGACGGCCCGCCACGGCGCACCGCCCAGGCGCGGAAGCGCCCCATGTGGTACGGAATCGCACCGCCGCCGTGCGGGATGATCAGCTTGAGCGTCGGGAAGCGCTCGAACACCTTGGAGTCGATCAGCGAGATGACCGCGATGCTTTCCTCGTTGATGAACTTCAGCGTGTAGCTCTCGCGCGGCGAGCAGCTGCCGGCTGAGTGCACCAGCGCCGGGATGTCCCATTCGACCAGCTTCTCGTACAGCGGATACCAGAACTCGTCGCCCAGCCCCGGGGGCGGCGGGCCGTCGGCCTCGGTCGGGTCGGGGTTCAGCAGGCAGCCGATGAAGCCCTGCTCCTTGACGCGGAACTCCAGCTCGGCCAGGCAGTTCTCGGGCGACGTGTCGCGGAACTGCGGCAGCCCGGCGACGGCACGGAAGCGCTTCGGGAACATCTGCACCGTGCGGTGGATCAGGTCGTTCATGTGCGCCGTCCACAGCTGCGTCACCTTGGCCGGCTTGACCGAGTGCATCTGCATGAACGGCCGCGGCGACAGGAACTGGATGTCGGTGCCGACCTTGTCCATGATGTCGATGATCGACTGGCCGGCCTTGCGCACCGCCTCGTCGCTGAGCTTGGGCACGGTGTACGGGTTGGCGCGGCCCGAGATGAGTTCGCCCATGAACTTGCTGCTCTCGGGCGGGACGACGATGTGGGCGTGGGAATCGATGATCAGCGGCATGGCTGCTCCGGTTGGGTGTGGGGTCGGAACGGGTGGGGAGGGGTCGGCTACAGCATCTCGCGCCAGCGCGCCTCGCCATCGAACACGGCGGACACTGGCAGGATGCGCGGGTAGTCGATCTGGTCGTGGCGCGCCAGCACGGGCACCTGGCCCTGCATGAACTCGCGCACGGCGGCCATCAGGCTGCGCCGCACCTGCACCACCGCGCCATCGCCGGCGCCCAGGAATTCGACGGTGCGGTCGCTGACCGGGCCCATGCTCTCGATGACGGCGAAGTCCTCGGTGCCGAGTGCCTGCGGGAACCCGGTGAAGTGGCCCTGCTGCATCAGCGCTCGGTCCTGGCCCCAGTTCTGGTCGGGCGGGCCGGGTGGCTTCGGCGGCCAGTCGTCGGGGTCGTCATGCTCCAGCAGGGCATGCATCTCGACCGGGCCGTCCAGGTTGTAGACGATGTTCCAGTACCAGATGTGCTCGTCGTCGATCGGCACCGAGAAGAAGAAGTTGCCACTGCGCGAGGCCGCGCTGCCCGGCGCCACCACGCCGTACCAGGGCAGCACGAACGAGTTGGTGCGCACGTAGGACTTGCCTTCGGGCAGCGCACGAACGGACGCGTAGCGGAAGCCATAGGGCTTGGGCTCGACATGGTAGACCGGGGCGAAATTGTCCGACGACATCTGGATGTCGCCGCCCATGCCGCGCAGCCAGGTCTGGTGCAGCACGCCGAGGTGGGCCGAGTCCATCGTCGTCTCCACGCCCTGCAGCCAGTTGGCGTGCACCTTCTGCCGGAAGGCCAGCACCTGGTGCGGCTGCAGGCCGACGAAGGAGAAGTTCTGAAACGCCGGCGGTATGTCACCCTCGCCCAGCCACACCCAGATCACGCCGGCTTCCTCGCGCACCGGGTAGTGCTTGAGCGGCACATGCTTGCAGTATTCGGCCTCGTTGTTCGGCTGGGTGGGAACGGCCACGGTCACGCCCTCGACGCTGAACTTCCAGCCGTGGTAGATGCAGCGCAGCGCGTTGTCCTCGTTGCGCGCCAGGGCCATCGACGCGCCGCGGTGCGGGCAGGCCTCGGCGAAGAAGCCGACGCGGCCGTCGGTGGCGCGGAAGGCCACGTAGTTGCTGCCGAACAGGCGCGTGCGCACCGGCGCGCCGTCGGCCACCAGCTTGCTCGACAGGCCGGCCGGAATCCACCAGTGCTGGCGGATCATCCGGCCCATCGGGGCATCGCCGCTGACGCGCGTCAGCAGCTCGTTGTCTTCACGGCTGAGCATGGGGGTCTCCTCAGAATGGCGGGGGCCGGGTCACTGCGTGTCATTGCACGATGGCGACGATCTCGATCTGCATCAGCATCCCGTTGGGCAGCGGCTGCAGCAGGGTGTGGCGCGCGGGGCGGTCGTGCGGGTCGGGAAAGGCCGCCACCCACTCGGCGTTCAGCGCGCCGCGGTGGGCGTTGTCGGACACGTAGGCCTTGACGTGCACCACGTCGTCCAGCGTGGCGCCGCCATTGGCCAGCAGCGTGCGCAGGTGGGCGAACATGAAGCGCGCCTGGGTGGCGGCATCGGCCGGCATGGCGTCCTGCGCCGGGTCCTTGCCCATGATCCCGGACGAGTAGAGCGTATTGCCCACGCGCGCACCCATCGGGATCGGCGCACTGCCGTGGCTGACGCCCTCGACCTCGATCGAGCGCTTGCGGCGGGGGGTGGGCTGGGTCATGGGGTGACTCCTCGGGATTGCGGGGTGGGTGGGGGCTTGCGGAAATTGCGGTCAGTGCGCCAGGCCGATCAGCTGCTCGACCCGGGCCGGGTCGTCCAGCAGCGCCTGGCTGGGGCCTTCATGGACCACGTTGCCGTGGTCGATGACGATGCAGCGGTCGGCATGGGCCAGCGCCAGCGCGTGCTTCTGCTCGACCAGCACCACCGCCATGCCGCCGTCGTGTCGCATCGCGTCGATGGCGCGCAGCATCTCCAGCACCACCAGCGGCGCCAGGCCTTCCAGCGGTTCGTCGAGCAGCAACAGGCGAGGGTTGGTCAGCAGTGCGCGGGCCATCGCCAGCATCTGCTGCTCACCGCCGGACAGTTCGTCGCCATGGTGGCCGGCGCGCTCCTGCAGGCGAGGGAACAGCGCGTGCACGCGCGCCAGCGTCCAGGGGCCGGGGCGCTGCACCACGGCCAGGTTCTCGGCGACGGTGAGGCCGCGGAAGACTTCGCGCTGCTGCGGCACCCAGGCGATGCCGGCGCGGTTTCGCCAGTGTGGCGGCCGGTGGGCGATGGGCGCGCCGTCCAGCAGGATGGCGCCGCCCTGGTGCTGGGTCAGGCCCATGATGGTCTCGACCAAGGTGGTCTTGCCCACGCCGTTGCGACCCAGCACGACCAGGGTTTCGCCAGGCTGCACGTCCAGCCCGATGCCGTGCAGCACGCGTGCGCCGGCGTAACCTGCCTGGACGGCCTGCAGCTGGAGCAGCGGCGCCACCATGGCTCAGTGCCCCAGGTAGGCCGCGCGCACGGCGGCGTCGCTGCGGATGGCGTCGGGGCTGCCCTGGGCGATCAGCGCGCCGCCGGCCAGCACCGTCACGCGCTGGGCGAAGCGGAATACCAGGCCCATGTCGTGCTCGATGAACAGCAGCGTGGTACCGGCGGCCAGGGTCGTCACCTGTTCCAGCAGGGCGTGGCCCTGCTCGGTGGTTAGGCCGGCGGCAGGTTCGTCCAGCAGCAGCACGCGCGGCTTCAGCGCACAGGCCAGCGCCACTTCCAGCAGGCGCTGCTGGCCATAGGCCAGGCTGCCGGTGGACATGTCGGCGCAGCCGTGCAGGCCGAAGCGGGCCAGCAGGTCCGCGGCCTCGTCGATCTGCGCATGCTGCCGGGCCAGGGCGCGCAGCGACGGCTGCTGCAACCCGTCGCGCTGGCACAGCGCCAGCACCAGCGACTGCAGCGGCGTGAGGCTGGGAAACAGTGTGTTGATCTGGAAGGTGCGCACCAGGCCGGCGGCCACGCGCTGCGCAGGCGGCTGGCGGGTGATGTCCTGGCCGTCGAGCAGGATCTGCCCGGCGCTGGGCGCCAGCAGCCCCGTCAGCAAGGCAACGAAGGTGCTTTTGCCAGCGCCGTTGGGGCCGATCACCGCATGGCATTCGCCGCGCTGCAGCGCGAAGTTGATGCCGCTGAAGACCTGCAGGCCGCCGAAGGCCTTGGCCAGGCCGCGAGTGGCCAGCACAGTGTCGGCGGCGGTGGTCATGGGCCCGCCCCGGTGCGCTTGCGCCACCAGCGCCGCAGCGTCGGCACGATGCCGGCGCGGAAGAAGCTCACTACCAGCACCAGCAGCAGGCCGATCCAGAAGTACCAGTAGATGGGATTGAGCGCCGCCAGCAGGTCGCGCATCGCCAGGAACAGCAGCGCGCCGACGAAACCGCCGTAGAGCATGCCGGTGCCGCCGATCACCAGCACCACCAGCACGTCGGCCGAGCGCTGGAACGACATGGCCTCGGGCGATACGAAGCCGCTGGTTTGCGTCATCAGCGCGCCGGCCAGGCCGGCGATGGCCGCCGACAGGCCGAAGACCAGGGTCACGTCGCGCTCCACCGGCGCGCCCAGCAGCAGCATGCGGCGGGCGCTGTCGCGCGCACCCAGCAAGGCCAGGCCCCAGGGCGACTGTAGCAGCGCACGCACCGCCAGCGCCACCACCAGCACGGCGGCCAGCACGTACAGGTAGCCGGTGCGCCCGGCCATGTCGAAGCGGAAGCTGCCCAGCAGCGGCGCCACGACGACGCCCTGCAGGCCGTCGTCGCCACCGGTGATGTCGGTGGCGCGCTGCACGGCGTCGTACAGCATCATGTTCATGCCCAGCGTGACCATCAGCAGGGCCACGCCCTGCAGGCCGCGCATCACCCACCCCAGGCCCAGGCCCACCAGGCCGGCGGCCAGCGCGGCCAGCAGCAGGCCACTGACCGGCTCGGTCCAGCCGAACTTGCCGAGAAAGCCGGCCACATAGGCGCCGATGCCGTAGAACGCCGCATGCCCCAACGACGCGATGCCGCGCTGGCCCAGCAGCAGGTCCAGCGACAGCGCGAACAGGCCCCAGATCAGCACATGCGTCAGCAACACCAGGTTGGCCTGTGGCAGGAAGAAGGCGACGCCCCAGGCGGCCCAGAAGGCCCATTCCCAGCCGCTCCAGCGCACCTGGCGCTGGAAGAAGGCGCGGCCCGCTGCCCTGGCGGAGGTGGCGTCAGCCATGCGCCACCTGCCGTCCCAGCAGGCCCTGCGGCCGCCACAGCATCACGCCCACCGTCACCAGATAGACCACCGACCCGCCGGCCGCAGGCAGGTAGTATTTGGTCGCCACGTCGGCCACGCCAATGGCCAGCGACGCGGCCAGGCTGCCCATCACCGTGCCCATGCCGCCCAGCGAGACGATGATCAGCACCAGCACCAGGTAGCGGAACGGCACGTTCGGGTCCAGCCCGGTCAGGTTGGCCGCCAGCGCGCCGCCCAGCCCGGCCAGGCCGCCGCCGATGGCGAAGGTGATGGCGAACAGCCGCTCGACATCCAGCCCGCAAGCCGCAGCGGCGCGGCGGTTGTCGACGCAGGCGCGCACCATCGCGCCGAAGCGGGTGCGTTCCAGCCCCAGCAGGATGGTCAGCGTCAGCACGCCGCCCACCGCCACCACGAACATCCGGTAACGCTCCAGCACCAGGCCGGCCACCGGTTGGTGGCCGCTGAGCCAGTCGGGCACGGGTACCGGCTTGAACGACGCGCCCCAGATCCAGGCTGCGGCCGACACCGACATGAACACCAGCCCTATCGTCAGCAGCACCTGGGTCAGGTCGTCGCTGCCGTAGAAGTGGCGCAGCAGGCCGCGCTCCAGCACCACCGCCAGCCCTGCCGCCGCCACGAAGGCCAGCGGCAGCGCGGCCAGGAAGGGCAGGCCGAGCTGGGCCATGCCGGTCACCAGCACGTAGCCGCCCAGCATGCACAGGCTGACGTGGGCCAGGTTGACGAAGCGCATCATGCCCAGCGTGATCGACAGGCCCACGGCCATGACGAACAGCAGCATGCCGTAGGCGATGCCATTGAACAGCGTCGTCAGCAGAACGGCCATGGTGGACGTGTCGATGAAAGCCTGGGTCGCGGCGTCAGTTCGTCGGCACCGCCTTGATCACGTCGAATTCGATGTTCTGCACCACGCCGTCGCGCTTCTCGGTGCGGCGCAGGTAGACGTTCTGGATCAGGTCGCCATTGGCCGGGTCGATGCTGACCGGGCCGCGCGGGCTTTCGAAGCTGCGGCCGCGGGCCTGGGCGATGAACTTGTCGGGATCGAAGCGCTGGCCCTTCTGCGCCTCCAGGCCGCTGTAGAGCAGCTGCATCGCGTCCCAGATCGTGGCGTGGATCAGCGAGATGGGTGGCGTCTTGCCGAACATCTTCTCGTGCTCGGCGACGAAGGCCTTGTTCAGCGGCGAGTCGTGCGTGGGCGCGTAGACGCCGGTGGTCACGATGCCCAGCGCACCGTCGCCGGCAGCGGCCAGCGTGCTCTCGTCGGTGATGTCGGCGGTGGCCAGCAGCTTGATGCCCGTGCTCTTCAGGCCCGAATCGCTGTAGGCCTTCATGAACTGCAGCGCCACCTCGCCCAGCGGCATGAACACGAACGCGGCGTCGGCCTTGGCGTCGCGGATGCGCTGCATCGCGCTGGAGAACTCGGGGTTGCGGATCGGCACGCGGATCGACGACACCACCGTGCCGCCCTGCTCTCCGAAGCTCTTGCCGAAGGTGGTCTCGGCATCGTGGCCGGGGCCGTAGTCGGCCACCACCACCACCACCTTCTGGATGCCGTTCTTGCGCGCCCATTGCGCCATCGGCCGCACCAGCTGCGGGATCGAGAAGAAGGTGCGCAGGTAGTACGGCGACTTCTCGCCGACGATTCCGTGCGTGGCGGCGCCGATGATGATCGCCGGCACCTTGGCCTCGGTGAACAGCGGCGCCAAGGTCAGTGTGTTGGGCGTGAAGTCGGGGCCGATCACGACCTGCACCTTCTCACGCGCCAGCAGATCCTGTGCCATGCGCCGCGCCACCTCGGGGTTGGGGCCGGTGGTGTCGCGGCGGATGAACTCGATGCGCTTGCCACCCGGGGCGTTGCCGTACCTGGCCTGGAACTGCTTGATCACGTTGTCGGCACTGGTGCCGCCCAGCATGCCGATGCCGGAATAGCTCATCAGCAAGCCGACCTTGATGGTGTCCTCCTGCGCCCGGGCCGGCGTGGCCAGCAGCAGCGCGGCAGTGGCCAGTGCGGCCAGACCTTGCAACACCTGTCTTTTCATCGCTGTCTCCTCGTCGTCGTTGTGCGGGGTGTGGGCGCAAGTCAGTCCGCGCCGGTCGCTTCGCGCACCGGCTTGCGGCCGTCGAAGAAGCCGTGGATGCGCTTGGCCGCATCGGCACCGGTGGCCGAGGTGATGAAGCTCTCGGCGGTCAGGCCTTCGGCATAGCCCATCTCGGCCACGCGGGCGATGCCGTTGATCACGGCGTAGTTGGAGGTGGGCGAATTGGTGGCGATCTGCCGCGCCAGCTGCAGCGCGCGCTCCAGGCCGGCACCGTCGTCCACCAGGTAATGCGCGAGGCCGAGCTGCAGCGCCTCGTCGGCGCCGTACTGGCGGCCGGTCAGCATCATCTCGACCATGCGGCCGGCGCCGATGATGCGCGGTATGCGCACCGCGCCGCTGCCGCCGACGAAGATGCCGCGCTGGCCCTCGGGCAGCTGGAAGAAGGCCGACCGCTCGGCCACCCGCACATGCGTGGCCGACGCCAGTTCCATGCCGCCGCCGACCACCGCGCCCTTCAGCACGCTGACCACCGGCACCTCGCCGAACTGCAGGTGGTCGAACACCCGGTGCCAGGCGCGCGAGCGGCGCTGGCCCTCGATGGCGTTGCGCGGCGGCTGGGCCAGCATCTCCATCAGGTCGAGCCCGGCGCAGAAGTGCGCGCCGCTGGCATGCAGCACGATCGCGCGCATGCCCTCGGGCGGTGCGGCGAAGAACGCGGCCAGATCGGCGATCAGCTGGTTGTTGATCGCGTTGCGCTTGTCGGGGCGGTCCAGGCGCAGCAACGTCACCTCGTCGTGCTGTTCGATGTGCAGGAGCGGGGCAGTGGTCATGGCGGGCGCTTCGGTGAAGGTCGAACGAAGAGAAAAGGTCAGTCGATCTCGATCACGTCCGCACCGGGCGGGTCGGTGAACAGCCGGGCCACCAGCACGGCACGGCGCTGCAGCACCAGGCGCTGGTTGACATAGCCCTTGTCGGTGATCTCGCCGGCGCCCATGTCGGGTGGCTCGGCCAGCAGCATCAGGCGGTGCACACGGCGGCTGCTGCCGCCGGCGTCGGCGTTGTGGCGCGCCAGGGCCGCGCGCAGCACGTCCCGCAGCCAGGGCGCCCGCACGATGTCGGCCGCGCTGGTGTCCGGCTTGCCGCCGCGCGCCCGGCAGGCCGCCAGGTTCGGCCAGGCCAGCAGCGCGACGAAGGCCTGGTCGGCGCCGGCCACCACCACGTCGGTCAGCAGGCCCTGCGCGGCCTCGATGCAGTCGACCCGCAGCGCGCCGGTGCGCACGAACACGCCCGACTGCAGCTTGAATTCCTCAGTCACGCGGCCGCTGAAGGCCAGGCCCTCGTCGGGCCGTCGCGGGTCGACGAACTGCAGCGCATCGCCCATCACGAAGAAGCCTTCGTCGTCGAACGCGGCGGCGGTGGCGGCCGGCTGCTTCAGGTAGCCGGGCGTGACCACCGGGCTCTGCACGCGCACCTCGTAGCGGCCGTCTTCCGCATCGCCCGCGTCACCCACCGGCAGCAGCTTCAGCGTCACGCCCGGGTGCGGCAGGCCGATCAGGCCGGCAGATTCGGCGCACCAGTGCGTCACGGTCACCGCGGCCGAGGTTTCGGTCGAGCCGAAGGCGGAGGTGAACGGCAGGCGGTGGCCGGTGGTGCGCACCGCCACCGCCTGCATGCGGTCGAAGATGGAATCGGGCATGCGCGCGCCGGCATGGGTCATGCGCGCCAGGCGGCGGAAGAAGCAGGCGGCCAGTTCGGCGTCGGCCTCCAGCGCCTCGACCAGCATGGTGTAGCCCAGCGGCACGCTGCCGTAGTGGCTGGGCGACACGTCGCGCAGGTTGCGCAGCGTCTGCGCGAACAGGCCAGGCACCGGCTTGCCGTCGTCGATCCAGTGCTCGCCGCCTTCGCTGAGCACCAGGCCGAACATGATGTTGCCGCTGGCCACGTGGCTCCAGGGCATCCAGTCCAGCAGCACGGTGGGCGGCGTGCCGGGCGGGTCGGCCACCACCTGGCGGTGCATCGCCACGCTGCCGGTCAGCATGCGCTGGGTGATGGTGACGGCCTTGGGCAGGCCGGTGGAGCCGGAGGTGAACAGGTACTTGGCCACCGTGTGCGGCGTGATCATTGCGGCCGAGGCAGCCACCGCGGGTGTGGCCGGCGTCGCCACCCAGTCGGCCCAGGCGTGCAGTGGCTGTTGCACCGTGTCAGCCGGCGGCACCGACTCGGCTACCAGCCAGCAGGCGTCGTCCGGCAGGCGCAGGCCGCGCAGCGCGCGGTCGAAGGCGGCGCCGTCCTGCACGAAGACCACGGCCGGTTCCAGCAGGTCGATGAGCGACTGCAGCTTGGCCAGGTCCTGCGTCATCAGCGCATAGGCCGGCGTGATCGGCACATGCGGCATGCGCGCCTGCTGCGCGGCGAGCTGCAGCACGCCGTGCTCCAGCCCGTTGCCGCTGAGTACCGCCACGCAGCGCCCGGTCTGGTTCAGATCCAGCAACGACTGGGTGACGGCATCGACCTGCGTCTTCGCCGCGCCGTAGGTCAGGCGCTGCCAGGCGCGGTCCGGGCCGCGCCGCTGCACCAGCCAGGTGGCGTCAGGCTTAAGCTGGGCGTGGCGCCACAGCATGCCCGGCATGTGCGGCTCGCCGGCATCCATCGGGATTCGGCTTTCCAGTATCAGGCTGCCGTCGGCGCGCTCGGTCAGCGCCACGTCGCGGGGCAGGAAAGGCAGGTCGCGAAACGGGGCGTTGGTCGTCATGGGGGTCACACTGCCTCGTCGGCCCAGGCACACAGCGCCTGCGGGCCGGCTTCCACCCGGGCCCGCAGCGCGCCCAGCAGCGGCAGCTGCCGCGCGAACCACACGCCGGCCAAGCGGCGGCGGTCGTCGCCGGCATCGGGCAGCGCCGCGATGTCGCCCCAGGACCAGGCCACGGCCAGGATGCCGACCATCGTCAGGACGTCGTAGGCCGCCGCGCCGGGGGCGTCGGGTTGCAGCTGCGCGTGGCGGCCCAGGGCCGCCAGCGACGCATGCAGGTGCGCCAGGCCGGCCGCCAGCGCGTCGGCCAGCGCCTGGCCGCCGGCCCGGGCCGCCAGCCGCTGCACCGTCTCGCGCACACCGGCGTCGAAGTGGCGCAGCGCCCGGCCGCCGTGGGCCGGCAGCTTGCGCTGCACCAGGTCCATCGCCTGGATGCCGTTGGCGCCCTCGTAGATCTGGCCGATGCGGGCGTTGCGCACGAAGTGCTCCAGGCCCGCGTCGCGGATGTAGCCGTGGCCGCCGAGCACTTGCAGTGCGCCGTTGGCGGCGTCGAAGCCCTGGTCGGTGAAGTAGGCCTTCATCACCGGCGTCAGCAGGTCCAGCAGGTCGCCGGCGCACTGGCGCTCGGCAGCATCGGGGCTGCCGGTGGCCAGTGTCTGCCAGAAGGCGGCGCGCATCGCGGTGGCGCGGGCGCCCTCGGCAAAGGCACGGGCGTCGAGCAGCAGGCGGCGCACGTCGGGGTGCACCACGATCGGGTCGGCCGGCAGGTCGGGCCGGCGCGACCCGCAGGCGCTGCGGCCCGACAGCCGATGCTGCGCATGCAGTCGCGCGTTCTGCAGCGCGATCTCGGCATAGGCCACGCCCGAGATGGCCGTGCCCACGCGGGCATGGTTCATCATCAGGAACATCGCCGCCATGTTGGCCGCACTGCCCTCGCCCTTGCCCGCAATGCGCCACGCTGTCGCACCGTCGAAGTGCAGCGCACAGGTGGCACTGGCGCCGATGCCCATCTTGCGTTCGATCGACGCGACCTGCACCGCATTGCGGCCGCCCAGCGCGCCGGTGGCGGTGTCGACGTGCCGGCTGGGCACCAGGAACACGTTGACCGAGCCCAGCCCCGGCGCCAGCGTGCCGTCGGCTTCGGGCACCTTGGCCAGCACGATGTGGGCGATGGCCTCGGTCAGGTCGTGGTCGCCGCCGGAGATGAAGATCTTCTGCCCGTGCAGGCGCCAGGTGCCGTCGGGCTGTGGCACGGCGCGGCTGCGGGTCTGGCGCAGGTCGGTGCCGCAGTGCGGCTCGGTCAGGCACATCGTGGCCGTCCAGCGGCCGGCCAGCAGCGCGGGCACCACGTGGTCGCGCATCCAGGGGTCGCCCAGCCTGGCCAGCATGCTGGCCGCCGAGGGGCAGAAGGCTCCGTACATCAGGAAGGCGTGGCCGCAGGCAATGCCCATTTCCTCGACCGCCACGCCGTACACCGGCGGCAGCCCGGTGCCGCCGATGGTGGCGTCCACCGTCAGCCGCTGCCAACCGGCCTCGGCATAGCGCTGCCAGGCCTGCGGAAAGCCGGCCGGCGTGTGCACGCGGCCGTCGACCAGGCGCGCGCCTTCCTCGTCGGCACGCTGGTGGATGGGGTGCAGCTCCTGAATAAAGAAGCGCGCCGCAGCGTCCAGCACCTGGGCCGACAGTTCGGGCGTGGCCTCGGCCAGCGCCGGCACGTCGGGCCGGGCGTGCACCTGCAGCCAGTCGTGCAGCAGGAACAGCTGCTCGGCGACGGGGGCGCTGTAGACGGGCATGCGGTGCAGCCGTCAGTCCGCGTCGGGGATGAAGCGACCACCTTCGGCTGCCAGCCTGGCCAGCAGCGCGGCGGGACGGAAGCGCTCGCCGTGCTGGGCCTGCAGCGCCAGCAACCGCGCATGCACCTCCGCCAAGCCGATGCGGTCGGCGTGGTACATCGGCCCGCCCTTCCAGGCCGGCCAGCCGTAGCCGCGCTGCCAGACCACGTCGATGTCGCTGGCACGGGCGGCCACGCCCTCTTCCAGCAGTTTGGCGCCCTCGTTGACCATCGGCAGGATCAGCCGGTCGCGCAGTTCCTCGTTGCTGATCCTGCGGCGGGTGACGCCGGCCGCGGCCGACGCGTCGGCAATCATGGCCGCCACCTCGAGGTCGGGAATGGCACGGCGCTTGCCGGGTTCGTAGCGGTAGTAGCCCTTGCCGGTCTTCTGGCCCAGGCGGCCGGCGGCCACCAGGCGCGCGAGCACCGGTTCGGGCCGGCCCTGCTCGGTCAGCACGCGGTGCACCAGCTCGATGCCGCCGGCCATGTCGGCGATCTGGTAGGGGCCCATCGGCAGGCCGAAGTCAGTCAGCACGCCGTCGACCTGCTGCGGCTGCGCACCTTCCAGCAGTAGCCGGTGCGCCTCCTCGTCGCGGGCGCGCATCAGGCGGTTGCCGACGAAGCCCCGGCCGACGCCGACGACCACGCCGGTCTTGCCCAGCCGTTCGCCCAGCAGCATGGCCTGCGCCAGCGCCGCGGCACCGGTGCGCGGGCCGCGCACGATCTCCAGCAGCGGCATCACGTGGGCCGGGCTGAAGAAGTGCAAGCCAACCACCGACGCGGGGCGCGATGTGGCCGCGGCGATCTGGTCGATGTCCAGGCCCGAGGTGTTGGTGCCCAGCACGGCGTGGGCATCGGCATGGCGGTCGAGGTCGGCAAAGATCGACTGCTTCAGCGCCATCTGCTCGTACACCGCCTCGATCACCAGGTCGCAGCCGGCCACGTCGGCCAGGCTGGTGCTGGTGCGCAGGGCGGCCTTGCGGGCGGCGGTCTCGTCGGCAGTGGCCTTGCCGCGCTGCAGGGCGGCGTCGAGGTTTCGGCCAACGGTCTGCACTCCGGCCACCACAGCGTCGTCGCCGCGGTCGATCAGCAGCACCGGCAGGCCGGCGGCCAGCAGCGCGGTGGCGATGCCGCAGCCCATGTTGCCGGCGCCCACCACCGCCGCCCGGCGCAGCGGCGGCGCATCCGACGGCTGCACGCCGGCTACCTGGCGCACCCGCTGGCGGGCCTGGCTGGCATAGGCGCGCGCGGCATTGGCCTGCGGCGTGGTGAAGGCGGGGATCGGCTGGCCACCCTCACCGGGGAAGGTGGTCAGCACCACCGGGCTACCGATGGCCAGGGCGTGAACGTCGGCATCGAGGATGGCGGTGGACAGGCGCGGCCCCTCTTCCAGCTCGACGATGGCGACGGCCATCGGCCGCGGCGCACCCCGGTTGATGGTGAACGAGTAGATGTGGCCGCGGCCGCCGCTGGCTTCCCAGTCGGTGGTCGTCGCGCCGCAGAACGGGCAGTGCGGCCGCGGGTAGTAGTGCGCCTGGCCGCACGACGGACAGCGCTTGATCATCAGCCGGCCTTCGGCGACCGCGGCCCAGTAGGGCTCGGCGTCGGGGAAGCGGTCGGGGTTGGGCAGGCGGTTGGGGACGGTGGCCATGGCTTACTCCGCGCCGAGGATGAGGGTGCCGGCGACGTGGTAGCCCGCCAGCGAGCCGCCGGTGCCATGCGCCAGCACGATGTCGTGGTTCTTCACCTGCACGGCCGGATGGGCCTCGCCGCGGCACTGGCGCACGGCCTCCAGCACCTTGGTCATGCCGCCCTTGTTGCCGGGGTGGTTGTTGCACAGGCCGCCGCCGTCGGTGTTGAACGGCAGCTTGCCGACGCCGGAAATCAGGTTGCCGTCTGCCACGAAGGGCCCGCCCTCGCCCTTCTGGCAGAAGCCGAGGTCTTCCAGTTGCATCACCACGGTGATCGTGAAGCTGTCGTAGAGCGAGGCGTACTTGATGTCTGCGGGCGTGACGCCGGCCTCTTCAAAGGCCTTGGCGCCGGAACGCACGCCGGCCGAATAAGTCAGGTCGATGCGGCCGCCATCGGGATGCTTCAGTGCCTCGCCGCCGCCCAGCACCTTGACCAGCGGGCGCTTCAGCGTGCGGGCGATCTCGGGCCGTGCGACGACGATGGCGCCGCCGCCGTCGGTCATCACGCAGCAGTCCAGGCGGTGCAGCGGGTCAGCCACCAGGGGCGATGCCAGCACGTCCTCGACGGTGACCACCTTGCGCAGCAGCGCGTTCGGGTTGTGCTGGGCATGGTGCGACGCGGCCACCTTCACCCAAGCCAGCTGCTCGGAGGTTGTACCGAACTCGTGCATGTGACGCCTGGCCACCATCGCATAGCCGAACACCGGGCCGGGCGGCACGGCGGCCAGGAACGGCCGGTCGGGCATGTTGCGCATGTCGATGCCGGCCAGCGAGGTGCCGGCGCCGGCCGCCAGCGGCCGGTCGGCCAGCGTGATCAGCGCCACGTTGCAGTGGCCGGCGGCGATGGCATGCACCGCATGGTTGACGTGCAGCAGGTAGGACGATCCGCCCGTCTCGGTGCTGTCGATGTGGCGCAGGTTGCGCAGGCCGATGTACTCGGCCATCGTCATGCCGCCGATGCCGGGGGCGTCAGCGGCGCAGAAGAAGCCGTCGACGTCGTCCAGCGTCAGGCCCGCATCGGCAAGCGCCCCCAGGGCCACGTCGGCGTGCAGCTGGGCGGTGGTCAGGCCCTCGGCGCGCCGAGTGGGGTGTTCGTAGATGCCGACGATGTAGGCCTTGCCGTTCATGTGCGTCGTGTGCCTTCAGGGTTGAGGGAAGCCATCGGTGCGCCGGCGCCTGCGGTTGCGCCGCGATCTGTTTTATAAACCTGCCTGATATTGCAAAGCAGAGGGAAAATACCAAGGTAGCCTGATAATCTTCAGGCCAGCTGGCCACAATAGCGACAACAGGTTCAGCCGGGCTCGCTGCCCGGCCGAACCAGGGCCTTGGCCTTGCCGTCGACAAACTCCCGCAACCGCTGCTCGGCTTCGGGCGGGCGGGCCATGGCCGAATTCAGCTGCTCGACGAACAAGCCGTCGTCATGCGACAGGTCGTGCACCCTCGGCAGCACGTTGACGATCTTCCAGTTGGTCTCGGGCGTGTTCTGCCCAATGCGCTCGGCCAGCGCGCGCGCCTTGGCCAATGCGTCGCCCGTGGGCACCACGTAGCGCACGATGTGCTCCTGCAGGCCTTCGGCCGGCGACAGCAGGCGGCCGGTGAGCATCATGTCGGTCATCACCGTGGTGCCGACCACGCGCTGGATGCGCACCGTGCCGCCACCGCCGACGAAGATGCCGCGCTGCCCTTCGGGCAGGCCGAAGAAAGCGCTCTCGTCGCAGACGCGGATGTGCGCGGCCATCGCCAGTTCCAGCCCACCGCCCACCACGGCGCCATGCAGCGCCGCCACCCAGGGAATCGGGCCACGCTCGATGTGGTCGAACACCTCGTGCCAGTTGTGGCGCCTGCGTTTGCGTGGTGGCGGCACCTTGCCGCTGGCGCGGGCCAGCGCCTCGGCCAGGTCCAGGCCGGCCGAGAAGTTCGGCCCGTGGCCGAACAGCACGCCCACGTCGGCCTCGTCCTGCGCGCGCAGCACGGCGGCGCGCAGCTGGTTGATCACGGCCTCGCTGATCGCGTTGCGCTTCTCGGCGCGGTTCAGGCCGACCAGGGCGGTCTTGCCGTCGAGTTCATAGGTGACCAGGGTATCGTCGGACATCGGATGGACTTTCGCGGGCGTTGTCGTTCGGATCAGAGATCGAGCACCAGCACGGGCGACTTCGCGCCCGAGCAGCAGACCATCATGCGGTCGTTGGCCTCGCGCTGGGCCTGGCTCAGCACCAGGTCGCGGTGGTCGGGCACGCCGTCGAGCACCCGCACCTCGCAGGTGCCGCACACGCCCTCGCGGCACGACCACGGCGGCTCGGCGCCGATGGCCGACAGCACATCCAGGATGCTCAGCCCCGGCGCCACCTGCACCGTGCGGCCGTCGCGCTGCAGCTTGACGCTGAAGCCGCCGGCTACCGCCGGTGCGTCCTTGGCGGCGAAGTATTCGAGGTGCACCCGCTCCGCCGGCAGGCCCGCAGCGGCGGTGGCCTGCTCGAAGGCCGCCAGCATGCCCGCCGGCCCGCAGCAGTACACATGCGCGCCTGCCGGCAGCGCGGCCACGATGCCGGCCACGTCCAGCCTACGGCCGCCGGGCTCCTGGTCGAACACCCGGTGCAGCGTACCGCTGCCCTGTGCGGCCAGCGCCTGGAGGGTGTCGCCGAAGGCCGCATGGGCCCGCGTGCGCGCCGCGTGGTGCAGCACCCAGGGCTGGCCCAGCGCCGACAGCCGACGTGCCATCGCCAGCAGCGGCGTGATGCCGATGCCGCCGGCGATGAACACCGACAGCGGCGCGGTCTCGTCGAGCGGGAAGTGGTTGCGCGGCGCCGACACCTGCAGCAGCTGGCCGGGCCGCAGCTGGTCGTGCACCAGGCGCGAGCCCCCCCGGCTGGCCGGGTCGCGGTGCACGGCGATGCACCAGCGGTGCGTCTCGGCCGGGTCGTTCAGCAGCGAGTAGCTGCGCACCGGGCCGCCCGGCAGGTGCAGGTCGACATGGGCGCCGGCGGTGAACGCGGGCAGCGCGGCGCCGGGCGCGGCGGCCACCAGTTCGAGGCCGAGGATGCCCTCGGCTTCCCAGGTCATGGCGCGGATGCACAGGGTCAGGGTGTCTTGCATGGCGGGGGGTGCAGAAGATCGGTCGGCCAGAACGCCGCAGCCGCAATCATGCGCCGGATTAGATCAGGTTACCTTAGGGATTTGGTGTATTGATCAGGGGTTTGTGGCATGCCAGAGTGGCGCGATGGCTGAACCCGACCTCTGCTCCGTGGGCCCTGTCCACCCGATGGATGCCATCCTGACGCCGGCGTCGGTGGCCATCGTCGGTGCGTCCACCGACCGGCGCGCCTTCGGCGGCTTTGTGCTCGGCAACCTGCTGCGGTTTGAATGGCAGGGCGCCTTGCACCTGGTCAGCCGCAGCAGCACCGAGATCGAAGGCCGGCCCTGCGTGCCGACGGTCGACGACCTGCCGCATGGCGTGGACGTGGCGGTGCTGGCCATTCCCGAGGCCGGCGTGCTGGACGCCGTGCGCACGCTGGCCGCGCGCGGCTGCAAGGCGGCGGTGCTGTTCGCCTCGGGCTATGCCGAGACCGGTGACGAGGGCCGCGCCCGCCAGCAGGCGCTGCAGCAGGCGGCCGGCGCGATGGCGCTGATCGGCCCGAACTGCATGGGCTACACCAACTTCGAGGTCGGCCTGGCACTGACCTTCGAGGCCATCGCCCCGCTGGCCACGCCGCGCACCGGCTCTGACCACGCCGGCATCGCGGTGATCGCGCAGAGCGGCTTCATGGCCGCCACGCTGCGCGATGCCTTCGTCGGCCGCGGACTGGCGATCAGCCGCGTGGTCTCCACCGGCAACGAGGCCTCGCTCGGCGTCGAAGATGCGCTGGCGCACGAGATCGACGCACCCGGCACGCAGGTGGTGGCGATGTATGCCGAGCAGCTGCGCCGGCCGCGACTGTTCCTGGCACTGGCGCGGCGCGCGCGCGCCGCCGGCAAGCCGATCGTGCTGCTGATGCCCGGCCGCAGCGCCCGCGCCCGCGATGCCGCGGCCTCGCACACCGGCGCCATGGCCGGCGACCACGCCACCGCGATGGCCCTGCTGCAGCGCGAGGCGGTGGTCACGGTCGACACGCTGGACGAGCTGTTCGACACCACCGCCGTGCTGCTGCGCCACCCACGGCCGACGCCCGGCGGCGCGGCCTTCGTCACCGGCTCGGGCGCGATGAAGAACATTGCGCTCGACCTGGCCGACGCGGTCGGGCTGGCCCTGCCCGCGCTGGGCGCCGACACCGTGGCGCAGCTCACCGCCAAGCTGCCCAGCTTCGCCGTGGCCGAGAACCCGCTGGACTACACCACCATCGGCGTGCGTCAGCCCGGGCTGATCGGCGAGATCCTGCAGATCGCCTGCGCCGACCCGGCCATCGGCAGCCTGGTGCTGGCCATTCCGGTCGGCCCGATGATGGCCCAGCGCGACAAGGCCCAGCACATCGTGCCGGCCCTGGGCGCCCTGCCCAAGCCGGCGCTGCTGGTGCTGACCGGCGACAACGGGCCCATCGAGCCCTTCTTCAACGTGGCCGTGCAGGCCAGCGGCGTGCCGTTCTTCCGTTCTGCCGACCGGGCCCTGCGCGCCTTGAAGCGCGTGACGGCCTTCGGCGAAGCGCTGGCCGTCGCCGGGCGCGCGCAGGCGACCGGCACCGCTGCCGCCGTGCCGCTGCCCGCGGCCGACCCCGCCGTGCCGATGCTGGCCGAGTGGCAGGGCAAGCAGTGGCTGGCCGCGATTGGCCTGCCGGTGCCGCCCGGCGCGCTGGCGCGCAGCGCCGACGAGGCCGTGCAGCACGCGCAACGCATCGGCTACCCGGTGGTGCTGAAGGCCCAGGCCGCCGCACTGCCGCACAAGAGCGATGTCGGCGGCGTGCTGGTCGGCTTGGCCGACGAGGCCGCGCTGCGTGTCGGCTGGGCGCGCCTGCACGACAACATCGCGCGCCACCGACCCGGCCTGGTGCTGGACGGCGCGCTGGTCGAGGCCCTGGGCCGGCCTGGGCTGGAACTGGTGGTCGGCGCCAAGCGCGATGCCGATTGGGGCCCGGTGGTGCTGGTCGGCCTGGGCGGCATCTGGATCGAGGCCTTGAAGGACGTGCAGTTGCTGGCGCCCGACCTGGCCGAGGCCGACGTGGTGGCCGCGTTGCGCCGGCTGAAGGCCGCGCCGCTGTTCGACGGCCTGCGTGGCGCGCCACCGGTGGACCTGCCGGCCGTGGCCCGTGCCGTGCTGGCCATCGGCGCCCAAATGCGCGCCAACCCGGCGATCGCAGAGGTCGACATCAACCCGCTGCTGGCCTACCCCAACGGCGTGCTGGCGCTGGACGCGCTGGTGGTGCTGGACATGGGAGCATCGGCATGAAACTCGCCTTCAGCCCCGACGACGAGGCCTTCCGCCTGGAGGTGCGCGCCTTCGTGCAGGCGCAGCTGCCCGCCACCATCCGCCGCAAGGTCGCGCTGGGACTGCGGCTGGAACACGCCGACTACGTGACCTGGTTCAACCTGCTGGAAACACGCGGCTGGCTGACACCCGGCTGGCCCGTCGAGTACGGCGGCCCGGGCTGGACCCACGTGCAGCGCTACATCTTCGACGAGGAAACGCTGCTGGGCGGCGCGCCGCGCCTGATCGCCAGCGGCATCCAGATGCTGGGCCCGGTGCTGATCCGCTACGGCACGCCGGAGCAGAAGGCGCGCTACCTGCCCGACATCCGCGCCAGCCGCACCTGGTGGGCGCAGGGCTTCTCCGAGCCGGGCTCCGGCTCGGACCTGGCCTCGCTGCGCAGCACCGGCGTGCTGGAACCGGATGGCCAGCACTTCGTCGTCAATGGCCACAAGGTGTGGACCTCGTACGCGCAGTGGTGCTCGATGATGTTCGCCCTTGTTCGCACGGATCTGCGCACCGGCCCGGAGGCTCCCAAGCCGCAGGAAGGCATCTCGTTCCTGCTGATCGACATGGCCTCGCCGGGCGTGACGGTGCGGCCGATCCGCATGCTCGAGGGCGGCACCGACCTGAACGAGGTCTTCCTCGACAACGTGCGCGTGCCGGTGGAGAACCTGGTCGGCGAACTGCACAAGGGCTGGGGCTGCGCCAAGTTCCTGCTGGGCAACGAGCGCACCGGCATCGCCGGCATCGGCAGCTGCAAGCAGCAACTGGCACGGGCGCACGCCTTGGCCGCGGCACAGGGCCTGGCCGACGATGCCCTGCTGCAGGCGCGGCTGGCGCAGTTCGAGATCGAGCTGCTGGCGCTGGAAAGCACGGCACTGCGTTGGCTGGCGCACGGCCAGCGCAGTGCCATTCCGAAGGCCGAGGCATCGATGCTGAAGATCCGCGGCACCGAGCTGCGGCAGGCGATCTTCGAGACCCTGCTCGACATCGGCGGGCCGCAGGCGCTGCCGTTCTCGGCCGAGGCGCAGTTCCTCGACGCTCCCGACGACAGCCGCGTCACGCCGCCCGAGCTGGCCACGCTGGCGGCCAATGCGCTGGACGCCCGCAAGCTGTCGATCTACGGCGGCAGCAACGAGGTGCAGCGCAACCTGATCGCCCAGGCGCTGCTGGCAGGCTGACGGCCCGCCCGGCACGACGAGACACCCGGACCCCTGATGGACTTCGCCTTCACCGACGACCAGCTGGCGCTGCGCGAGGCGGTGCGCCGCTTCTGCGACGCCGAGTACCCCGCCCACCAGCGCGGCGACCCCGAACCGCCTGCGCTGGCCCGCCAGCGCCAAGCCGGCCTGGCGGCCCTGGGCCTTCACGGCCTGGGCATCGCCACCGACCGGGGCGGCAGCGGGCTGGGCGCCGTCGAGACCATGGTCGCCGCACAGGAACTGGGCCGCGCGCTGGCCGGTGGCAGCTGGCTGCCGTCGGGCGTGCTGGCCGCACCCCTGGTCTGCGCCGCCGCCACGCCCACCCAGGCCGCCACCTGGCTGACGGCGCTGGCCACCGGCTCGCTGCAGGCGGCCCTGGCCTGCCACGAGCCGCAATCACGCCACGAACTGTCCGACGTGGCCACCACTGCAGTGGCGGTCGATGCCGGCTGGCGCCTGGAGGGCCGCAAGGCCCTGGTGCTGGGCGGCGACAGCGCCGACCTGCTGCTGGTCGTCGCCCGCGTGCATGGCGAGCGGCGCAGCACCGACGGCCTGGGGCTGTTCGCCATGCCGGCCGGAACGCCCGGCCTGCAGGTGCAGCCGCTGCGCCTGCTGGACGGTCGCGGCGCGGCGCATCTGCAGCTCGACGGCGTGCAGGTGCCGGCGCAGCAGGTGCTGGGCACGCCGGGCGCGGCCTGGCCGCTGATCGAGGCCGCCGCCCAGCGCGCCGCCGCCGCGCTGGTGGCCGACACGGCCGGCGCGCTCGATGCGCTGCTGGCGCAGACCGTCGACCACCTGAAGACGCGGCGCCAGTTCGGCGCGCCGCTGGCGAAGTTCCAGGCGCTGCAGCACCGGCTGGCCGACATGGCACTCGCGCTGGAGCAGGTGCGCTCGATGGCCTGCCTGGCCGCGATGGCGCTGGACGGCGACGAGCCGGACCAGCGCCGCCGCCTGGTGTCGGCCGCCAAGGCGCTGGCCGGCCCGCTGGCGCGCCGCTGCGGCCTGGACGCGATCCAGATGCATGGCGCGATGGGCATGACCGACGACTGCCGCATCGGCCACCTGGCCAAGCGCCTGATCACGGATGGCGTGCTCTTCGGCGACGCCAGCCACCACCTCGACCGGTTCCGCGCGGCGTCCAGCGCCGTGGCCAGCCCGGCGCCCTCCACCTTCGTCCACCCGCCATTGGAGACAAGTCCATGACCGCACTGCACTTCCGCCGCCGCCAGTTCCTGGCCACCACCCTGGCCACCGGACTCGGCGCCCTGGCGCCCTCCGCCCACGCCCAGGGCGATCGCCCGCCGCTGAGGCTGCTGGTGGGCTTTCCGCCCGGCGGCGCGTCCGACACCATCGCCCGCGTGCTGGCCGACAAGCTGCCGCAGATCCTGAAGCAGACCGTGGTGGTGGAAAACCGACCCGGTGTGGGTGGCCGCATCGCAGCCCAGGCGGTGAAGGCCGCCGCGCCCGACGGCAACACGCTGATGCTGGCGCCCGACGCCACTTTCGTGTTCCAGCACCTGATCTACCCGGTCGACGTGTTGGGCTACGACATGAACAAGGACTTCAGCACCATCGCCCGGGTGAATTCGTACCCGCTGGCGATGGTGGTCAGCGCGGCTACCGGTGCGCGCAACGTCAAGGAGTACGTGGCCTGGCGCCGCACCGCTGCCGGCCAGCCCACCTTTGGCACCGCCGGCCTGGGCGGCGACACGCACTTCAACGGCCTGCAGTTCGGCAAGCTCACCGGCGTGGAAATGACCGTCGTGCCCTACCGCGGAAACGCCCCGCTGATCAACGACCTGCTAGGTGGCCAGATCATGGCCGGCAACCTGGTGGCGGGCGACGTGGCCCAGCACGTGAAATCGGGCAAGCTGAACTTCATCGGCGTGTTCGCCAACAAGCGCTCGGCCCTGTTGCCCGATGTGCCGACCATGCTGGAGCAAGGCGTGGACACCGGCGGCGACGACGCCTGGATGGGCCTGTGGGGTCCGGCCAGAATGCCGGCCGCCGAAGTGCAGCGCCTGACAGACGCGGTCCGCCAGGTGCTGGCCATGCCCGACGTGCGCGACACCCTGATCAACCGCTTCCTGCAGATGCCCGACCACCGGCCGCCGGCCGAGGTCGATCGGCAGATGCAGGCCCAGCTGGCGCATTGGGGCCCGATCATCAAGGCCTCCGGCTTCAAGCCGCAGTGAGCCCGCCGATGGCCGATCCCCACGTGCAACGCCTGCGCCGCCTGGACGCCTGCGCCGTGTCCGACGCGCTGGACAAACTCGGCTTGCCGGGCGCCGTGACCGGCATCCCGCTGCGCAGCACCGGGCCAGGAGGGCAAAGCCGCATCGCCGGCCGCGCGGTGACGATGCGCGTGGGCCCCGGCACGCCGCCGCCCGGGCCGGTGCGCCACCTGGGCACCACCGCGATCGAATGCTCGGGCCCCGACAACGTGATCGTGGTCGAGCAGCGCAGCGGTGTGGAGGCCGGCTGCTGGGGCGGCCTGCTCACGCTGGGCGCCACGGTGCGCCAGGTGGCCGGCGTGGTGGCCGACGGGCCGTTGCGCGACGTCGACGAGGCCATCGGCTACGAATTCCCGGTGTGGGCGCGCAGCCTGACGTCGCGCACCGCGCGCGGCCGGGTGGTCGAGCTGGGCACCCAGGTGCCGGTGCAGCTGGGCGACATGCCGGTGGAGCCGGGCGACTACCTGCTGGCCGACCGCAGCGCCGTCATCGTGATCGGTGCGGCCGACATCGACCGCGTGCTGGAGGCCGCCGAGACCATCGTCGCCAAGGAGGCCGCGATGGCCAAGGCCATCCTCGCAGGCACCCCGATGGGCCAGGTGATGGGCGGCAACTACGAACACATGCTGAAGTGAACCTGCCATGACCCCCGAGACCCCCGTGAACGCTGCCACCCCGGCCGACGCCAACGTCGCCCGCGCCGCCCGGCTGGACTGCGCCTCGCTCAGCGACGCGCTGGACAAGCTGGGCATCGTCGGGCAGTGCTACCGCATCAAGCCACGCAGTGCGAGCTTTCGCCTGGCCGGCCGCGCCTGGACGCTGCTGTACGGCCCGGCCGGCAAGCCCGCCGGCACCGTGGGCGACTACATCGACGACGTGCCGCCCGGCAGCGTCATCGTGCTGGACAACGGCGGGCGCGACAACGCCACCGTCTGGGGCGACATCCTCACCGAGATCGCGCACCGCCGCGGCATCGCCGGCACCGTGATCGACGGCGTGTGCCGCGACGTCGCGCTGTGCCTGCAGTTGGGCTACCCAATCTTCAGCAAGGACCACTGGATGCGCACCGGCAAGGACCGCGTGCAGGTGGAGGCCACCGGCGTTCCGGTGACCATCGGCGAAGCCCGCGTGACGCCTGGCGACATCGTGCGCGGCGATGCCGACGGCGTGGTGGTGATCCCGAAGGCGCATGAGGCTGCGGTGCTCGATGCGGCGGAAGCCATCGAGTCCGCCGAGAACCGCATCCGCGAGGCGGTGCGTGGCGGCATGCGGCTGGACGAAGCGCGTGCCCAGTTCAGGTACCACGCGCTGCAAACCCGCAGCGGCGACTAAGAAGGCATGGGACTACACGAGTAGGGCTACTGTCGTTCTGAGAACTTGGCGTGTGCGCGATCAGAGTTCTGGTCCTGAAGGGCACAGCACTCTCGGATGCGGCCTCCTGATGCGCCCGGAGCCAGCCAGATCGATCAGCGGGTCCAACTCTTTCGACGGTTCGAGCCCGAAGACGCTTTGAGTACGGTGGGCTGACCCCTTTGGATGACGTAGCTGCCAATCGCGGGGATTTCCGCGATCGGCAGCATTCAGTCTGCGGCCCTCTCGCGGCGCCGACTTTGATGCGCTGTCTCAGACATTAATGGCCAAGAACAACCTGATCTGGCCAAACACAGTCGTAAACAGCGACCCGCAGAAAGCCTCACGCTCCAGTGTGGTGGTTCAGACACATCGAGCTGGGAAGTCGTAAACGCCGCCGGGTTAGCCGTCCTGGAATCGGTAGACCTCTACAAAAATAGTCATAAACGTCCTGCTTTGGGTCTGCGTCAGCACGAAGACTTCACGGCCGATCAGCACAAGAGTGCCGCGGGGCCTACAGTGGTTGTGACGTCCGCAGCCGCCGTGCCATCGTCATGTGCCGGTGTCGGAAGGGCAGCCACTTGACTGCCGCTGGGGCCATAAGCACATCGATGGAATTCTCCGTGAGTCCGGCGCGTCGACGTTCAGCGAGTGCCGCGATGATCTGAGGACTACTCCTTCTCTTGCAGCAGGGGCGTTATGGAAGCACCACCGCTCGACACCGCAGTCCTGGCCGAACTCGTCGCCATCGTGCAAAGGATGGTCAACGAGAGCGGCAACCCCGTTGGCTTTGACGCGCATGGATGGACCGTGGACTGGGTGACGCATCCTGTGCCTGCTCTCGGAGGGCGCTGCCCTGTCGAGTACATGCAGACCAAGGACGGCCTTGCCGTCGTAAAGACTCTGCTCCTGCAGATGCAATCTGGTGCGTACAGCTGAGTTCCGGTGATGGCAATTGGGCTAGCACGCCGCTAGGCAGCGGAAAGGTCATTTGGGCAATGACCTGACTGCTGGCCACACCCCGTCAAATTGGCCGAGGCCAACGCCGGTTCGCGTCTACGGCGAGGCGCGAGCTTGAACTTCCACTCGGCCACGGAACCACCAACGGTTGATGTCCGCGCTGCAGCGTCAGCGGTCGCTCGCGCTAGTTCAACGGCCTGGCGGTACGCGCGATCAAGCAGACTTTCACACGGGTGGACGGTAAGCGTGGTCTCAAGGCCCTCTTTCCCGTCGGCGGGCAGATGAGCATGATCGCCTGATCGAGCGCGCCTGCGATGGTGTGCATCAAGCCGGTAGTGCACATCATGGACAAGCAAGTCGCAAGGGCGCCGCGTCGGCGCCGAGAGCACAGTGCGGAGTTCAAGCGCGCGTTGATCGCACGCAGCCTGGAGCCCGGCGTGTCGGTGGCTGCGATTGCGATGGACAACGGCATCAACGCGAACCTTCTGTTCGGCTGGCGCCGCCGGCACTTGGAGTCTCTTGCGCAGGCCGAGCCGACAGCTGTTCATTCGCCAACCGCCGTGCTGTTGCCCGTATCCATCAATGCCAGCCCGCGCGAGATTCGCTCTGCTTCGCCAGCTACCCCGGCACGATCTGGCGGCGGCACCATCGAGATCGAGATCGGCGGGGCCCGCGTTCGACTGCGTGGGCCGGTCGACGATGCCAGCCTGCGCAGCGTGTTGACGGCCTTGCGCAGCCTCGCATGATCGGCCTGCCATCAGGGACACGTGTCTGGATCGTCGCTGGCCACACCGACATGAGGAAGGGCTTCGACGGCCTGGCCGCATTGGTGCAGACAGCGCTCGCCGAGAACCCGTTCTGCGGCCACGTCTTCGTCTTCCGCGGCCGACGCGGTGACATCCTCAAGGTGCTGTGGTTCGACGGCCAGGGGCTGATGCTGCTGGCCAAGCGATTGGAGCGCGGTCGCTTCGTCTGGCCGCAGGCCACGTCGGGCAGTGTGTCGTTGACGCCGGCGCAGTTGTCGATGTTGCTCGAAGGCATCGACTGGCGCATGCCGATGCGAACGCATCAGCCCGAATTCGCCGCATGAACCACTGTATGAACTCGCCTACGGTGCGCCACTAATAGGCGGCGCCGTGCAAGCCCGGCACAGTGGTTCTCTGTGCAGCCCCCATCTCAGCCACCCCACACCGTCGATGCGCTGCTGCGTGTCATCGAGGTACGCGAGGCAGAAGTGGTGCTGCTCAAGCTGATGATCGACAAGCTCAAGCTGCAACTGCTGCGGCGGGTCCGCGCGCAGTTCGGTCCCTCCAGTGAGCAGTTGGACGACCCTCAGATTGCCTTGCTCGAAGGCGTACCACTGTATGAACTTCCGGCGCCCAAGAAGCCTGCGGAGGCCGCCGCTGCGAACGCGCCCGGGGTCGATCGCCAGTTGCCGGCGGACCTGCCGCGTGAGGCGAAGGTCTACCGGCCTGAGACCAGCGACGGCCACCACGACGCGAAGGGCCAGGCGTGCGGCTGCACGGCTTGCGGTGGCCGGCTTCGCCTGATTGGTCAGGACATCTCGGAGCAACTTGAGTACGTACCGGCGCACTTCAAGGTCATCCGCCATGTCCGTCCGAAGCTCGCCTGCACGGCGTGCGAGGCGATCTTCCAGGCAGCGGCGCCAAGTCGGCCGATCGCGCGCGGCATCGCCGGGCCGGGGCTCATTGCGCACGTGATGGTGTCGAAGTATTGCGACCATATTCCGCTGTACCGGCAGAGCGGCATCTATGCCCGCGACGGTGTGCTGATCGACCGCTCGACGATGGCGGGCTGGGTCGACAACGGCGATGCACTGCTCGACCCGCTGGTGGCCGCACTGGGCCGCTACGCGCTGGCCGGCGCCAAGGTGCACGCAGACGACACGCCAGTGGCGGTGCTCGACCCTGGCCGCGGCCGAACCAAGACCGGACGGCTGTGGGTCTACGTGCGCGATGACCGCCCAGCTGCCAGCAAAGACGCACCGGCGGTCTGGTTCCAATACTCGCCCGATCGCAAGGGCGAGCATCCGCAGAAGCATCTGAAGACGTTCAGTGGCATCTTGCAGGCCGATGCCTACGGCGGCTGGGGCAAGCTCTACGACAGCGGGCGTGTCACCGAAGCGGCATGCTGGGCGCATGCGAGGCGCCCGTGGTGGGATCTGCACCTGAGCCTGGGGCGTGCGTCCGGCACAATCGCCGAGCAAGCGCTCAAACGCATTGCCGCGCTCTACGCTGTCGAAGCCGACATACGAGGCCAGCCACCCGACGAGCGCCGACGACAACGCCAGGCACGGGCCGGGCCGCTGCTGCAGGAGCTGCACGCATGGCTTGGCAGCATGGTGGGGCGCGTGTCGGCGAAGTCCGAGATCGCCGGCGCGATCGGCTACACGCTCACGCGATGGCGGGCGTTGACGCGTTACCTCGACGACGGGCGCATCGAGATCGACAACAATGCCGCCGAACGGGCCTTGCGTGGCGTCAGCCTGGGGCGCAAGAACTACCTCTTCATGGGATCGGACGCGGGTGGTGAACGCGCGGCGGCGATCTACAGCCTCGTGGAGACGGCCTTATGCCGTGCGCGGCATAAGGCCGTTTACGCCGAGCACCGAACTATGCCGAGTGGGCTTGTCTTCTCCGGTAGCCGGCCTGCGATCGGTTCGGCATAGTTGGAGCGGTCAGAGCGCCTCGAGAAAGGCGAGTAACTGATCTTCAGGGCGGAATCGGAGTCGCTTATGTTGCTTGTACGGTTCAAGCTTCGCCAGCGCTGCCTCCTTGAGGGCGAGGTGTGCATGAAGGTAGGTCTGCGTGGTCTCCATCGATTCATGACCGAGCCACAGGGCGATCACGGAACAGTCGACGCCTGCCTGTAGGAGCTCCATTGCTGCGCTGTGCCTCAGGACGTGCGGTGACACGCGCTTGGATGCTAGCGACGGACACGCCTTGCTGGCAACGCCGAGATGTTTGGCCAGCAACGACTGCACGCCGTCAGCGCTGAGTTGGCCGCCGTACAGGGTGGGGAACAAGGCGCTGGCGTCGTGCCGCACCGGCTCGTTCACCCAAGCCTGAAGTGCGATTTGGGCGTACTTCGTCAATGGTGTACATCGCTCCTTGCGACCCTTGCCTACACACCGCACGTGCGCACCGGCGCCGAGATGAATGGATTCCCTTCTCAAGCCGATCAACTCCGAGAGGCGCAAGCCTGTCTGGGTCGCGAGCAGCAGCAAAGCGTGGTCGCGACGACCAATCCATGTCGTCCGATCAGGCACGGCCAGGACGGCTTCTATCTCGGAGCGTGTCAGGAAATGCACTTGACGCTTGTCGTGCCGTTTGCTCGGTATCGCGAGCACGCGCTGGATAAGGGCGCTGTGCGCCGGCTCCTCGAAGGACACGAACCGGAAGAAGGAGCGGATCGCAGTCAGGCGCAGGTTGCGTGTGGCGACGCCGACGCCGCGCTGGGTCTCAAGATCGCTCAGGAACTCGCCGATGAAAGGCGCGTCCAGCTCATCGAGCGTCAGGGCCGACGGTGCTTTGCGAAGCCTCGCGTGCGCGAACTTGAACAGCAAGCGGAACGTATCTCGATAGGAAGCGATCGTGTTGGCGCTGACGTTGCGTTGGCGCATGAGTCGGTCGGTGAAGTAGCGCTCGATCAAGGTGGCCACGTTGCAGCCGGGCTTCATGGCGCGACCTCCCAGCGTTGGCCGAGTGTCGGCGCCGATCCAAATCTGAGCCACCGTGCCGATCCAATATTGAGCCAGGGGCGCAGGCCAGCGTTTTGGTCGCTGGCTGTGGATAAGTTTAGGT
>Ga0208266_100111_pt1 | contig 41248 bp, 31 predicted proteins | sample LakWasMet67_HOW9_2_FD_183897 | JGI IMG/M metagenome (GOLD analysis project Ga0208266, IMG submission 183897) | Freshwater sediment methanotrophic microbial communities from Lake Washington under simulated oxygen tension - Sediment Metagenome... | ecosystem: Environmental > Aquatic > Freshwater >...
CGCATTGTGCCAACAATCCCGTCTATCGGCAGCACCCGCCGACGCACTCAGAACTGGTGAGATTGGTTATTACCTGATTGCAGAGGGCCGCCAAACCCTTGAGCAAACCATCCGTTTTCGTAGCCCGCCCAAACTCCGCATCAGCCGCTGGCACCTGCAACTGGGGTTAACGGGGTATTTGAGTACCATCTTGCTGGTGACGCTGGCGTTGGTGGGACTGGCGTTCGATTGGTTAAATATATGGACATTGGCGCCGGCCATGTTGATTGCTTTTGCAACGGCTGCCGGCCTAGCGGCGAGCGAGGCCGCCACAAGCCTCATCAACCGCTTTGTGCTTTGGCGGGTGCCGGCCAGCATCCTACCGGGGCTGGAGTTCAAAACCGGTATTCCGCCCGCGCTACGCACCTTGGTGGCCATGCCGATATTGCTCACCACTGCGGAAGAGCTCGTCAAACACATCGAACAACTCGAGGTGCATTATCTGTCGGGCCAGGGCGGTGACTTATATTTTGCGCTGTTATCCGATGGCATGGATGCGGCACATGAATATGCGCTGTCTGACATGCCTTTGCTGGCACTGGCCAGTGATTTGATAGATCAGCTCAACCAAAAATATGCGCACGATGACAGTTTGCCCCGCACGGCGCCGCGTTTTTTGTTTCTGCATCGTTGCAGGGTATTTAGCCAGAGTGAGCAAAAATGGATCGGCTGGGAACGCAAACGGGGCAAATTGCGTGAATTAAATCGTTTATTACGCGGGGCAACCGACACCACCTTCGTGACCACGCATGGGCAAGCGCTTCAAGTCCCAACGGGGGTACGTTATGTCGTCACCTTAGACGCAGATACCCGCCTGCCACGCGATACCGTTGGCAAGCTGGTGGGCAAAATGGCGCACCCGCTGAATCAACCCGTGTTTGATGAAATGCACCGCCGCATTGTGCAAGGCTATGCCATTTTACAACCGCGGATCACCCCGGCGTTGCCGCTCGACAGCGAAGGCTCTTTGTTTCAACGCATTTTTTCTGCGCCAGGGGGGATTGACCCCTATGCGACCGCCAGTTCAGACATTTATCAGGACCTATTTGGGGAAGGCTCATATACCGGCAAAGGCATTTACGACATTGATGCTTTTGAAGCCGCCTTGGCAGACAGAGTCCCTGCAGACAGCATGCTCAGCCATGACTTGTTTGAGGGCATCTTTGCACGCGCAGGATTGGTCTCGGATATCGAAGTCGTCGAAGAATCCCCTACGCGCTATGATGTGTATGCAAAACGTCAACATCGCTGGGTGCGTGGGGATTGGCAATTACTGCCTTGGGTATTGTCACTGCACCCAGAAAGCCCGCTCCCTAGCGTTGGCCGTTGGAAAATGTTGGACAATCTGAGACGCTCATTGGTCGCACCTAGCTTGATGGTGCTGATCATCGGTAGCTGGTGGTTGCCGATGATGGATAGCGTCAAGGCAATGGTGTTTATTCTGATCACATGGTCGATGCCTACCGTGATGCCTCTCCTCAGCGCCATTCTGCCGACACGAAGCGACTTTCAACTGCGGAACCACTTCCGCCGCTTAGCCAAAGATACTTTGCGGGTGCTGGCGCATCAATGCGTATCGCTCGCATTACTGGCCGACCAGTCTCTCAATATGATCGATGCCATTCTGCGCAGCTTGGCCAGAGTCTTCATCACGCATCAGCATTTATTGGAATGGACCACCTCTGCACAATCAAAAAGCGCCCCGCACTTAACGCCCACCGGTTTTTATGTCGCCATGCAAGGCAGTGTAGGTTTAGCACTGTTATTGACGGGCAGCCTCATTGCCTTGCATCCGGCATCCTGGCCCTTGGCACTGGCATGTTGCGCCCTGTGGCTATCCGCCCCGTGGCTGGCGTATACCACCAGCCTAACTTCGGCTTCGCACAGCGATACGCCACCGATTTCGCAGGCCACCGCAGACTATTTACGCTTAACGGCTCGGCAGACTTGGCGCTATTTTGATCAGTTTGTGACCCCGTTAGAGCACATGCTGCCGCCGGATAACTTTCAAGAGGAACCCGTGGCCGTGATTGCGCATCGCACGTCACCGACCAACATCGGCCTCTATCTACTTTCAACAGTGGCCGCCCGAGACTTTGGCTGGACTGGATTAAGCGACACCATGGCGCGCTTAGAAGCGACCATGCAAGTGTTAAAACAATTGTCCAAATATCGGGGCCATTTATTTAACTGGTACGGCACGCTTGATCTGCGCGTCTTGGACCCGCCTTATATTTCTTCTGTCGATAGCGGCAATCTTGCCGGTCACTTGATCGCATTGGCGAACGCCTGCGAAGCTTGGGCGGAGCACCCACCGCTGGCAAACATTCCGTCTGGCCTGCTCGACCATCTGCGTCTGAGCCAAGCAGCGATGCTGGTCAGCCACCCGCTCACCACCCCAGCCAGCACATTATTGATGAGCAGGTTCGATGAAATCGCCACCCAGTGTCTGGATAGCCAGCTGTTACACAACCTGCCAGCCTTTAAAAGGTTGACTGAAAAAACGGCAGAGATGATGCGCAGTCTGTTGCCAGTGAGCACGCAAACACAACCGCATGAGGCGCTCTACTGGATGGAGGCGCTCACGCAGTCAGCCGGCGCGCATCACGCGGACCAATTATTGTTGCAAGCGGATGCCCAGGCAGTCACTGAACGCTTAAATGCCATTGCCGCTAGTGCACGCAACTTGGCCATGGCCATGGATTTCACGTTCTTGGTAGAACCCGAGCGTAAATTACTCTCTATCGGCTATAACGTACGTGATCACAGCCTGGATGTGAGTTGCTATGATTTGCTGGCCTCCGAAGCAAGGCTTGCCAGTTTGTTTGCAATCGCCAAAGGAGACCTCTCCACCAAGCACTGGTTCCGCCTAGGCCGCAGTGCGACGCCTGTCGGCAATGGCTCCGCCCTGATCTCTTGGTCGGGGTCCATGTTTGAGTACCTGATGCCCTCATTGGTCATGCGCGCACCGATCGGCAGTGTGCTGGCGCAAACCAATCAACTGATCGTCGCCAAGCAACAAAGTTATGCCCGCGCGTTGGATTTACCTTGGGGGATTTCAGAGTCGGCCTACAACGCGCGCGACATTGAGTTTACCTATCAATACTCTAACTTTGGCGTGCCGGGGCTCGGACTCAAGCGCGGTCTATCCGATAACTTAGTCATTGCGCCCTATGCGACGGGCCTCGCGACGATGGTCGATCCGCAAGCGGCACAGGCCAATTTTGAGCACCTCGCGCGGCTGGGCGCGGCCGGTCGATATGGTTTTTATGAAGCCCTCGATTTCACTTCATCTCGATTGCAGGGCGATCAAAAAGTCGCGATTGTGCGTAACTATATGGCGCATCATCAGGGCATGACCATCGTGGCCATTGCGAATTGCCTGCATGACGGGCAGATGCGGCACCGCTTTCATCGCGAGCCCATGATTCAGAGTTGCGAGTTGCTATTACAAGAGCGCGTGCCGCGCGATATCGCCTTGGTTTATGTGCGTGCAGTCGAGGCAACCACCATGACGGAGGCCAGTGAGCAGCCCCCGTATGTGCGCACGCTCATCGACCCCTTTTCAGCGAGCCCGATCACCCACCTGCTCTCCAATGGCGCTTATGCCATCATGATTACCGCGACCGGCGCCGGCTATAGCCGCTGGCAAGACACCGCCATTACCCGGTGGAACGGCGATGCCACGCGCGAAGCAGACGGTAGTTTTATTTTTATTAAAAACATCCAAAGTGGCGAACTGTGGACCGCGGCTGGGCAAGACATTGGCAACCAACCAACCGCAAACCGGGCGCCTGACAACGCGATTGTATTCAGCGAAGCCCATGCAGAATTTGTGCGCCATGCCCATCATCTGACCACACAAATGGATGTGGTGGTCTCCGGTGAGGAAAATGCAGAAGTGCGTCAGGTATCTATCACCAACAATAGTCGCCAATCATATGCGTTAGAACTCACTTCTTATATTGAACTGGTGTTGGCCACTGCCGCCAGCGACAAGGCGCATCCCGCATTTTCTAAAATGTTTGTCGTCACTGAGTTTTTGCCAGAATTTGGCGCCCTGCTGGCCACGCGCCGCAAGCGCTCTGCGGCAGATAGCGAAGTGTGGGCCGCGCATTTTTGCGTGATCGATGCCGATATTTCTGACCCCATGCAATACGAGTCTGACCGCGCGCGGTTTATCGGCCGTGAACGGACACTCAACACTGCACGCGTATTAGTCGATGGCGAAGCACTGTCCAATACGGTGGGCACCGTGCTCGATCCGATCTTTGCATTGCGCAATCGCTTAGTGTTGTTACCCGGCCAAGTGGCAAAACTGGCCTACTGGACGGTGGTTGCGGCTTCAAGGGAAGAGTTGCTCAAAATCATAGACAAATATCATGACCGCAGTGGCTTTGGTCGCGCGCAGACGCTGGCCTGGACGCTGGCTCAAGTGCAAATGCGCTATCTCGATATCAGCCCGGAAGAGGCGGCGAATTTCCAGCGGCTGGCGGCGCCGATGTTGTATGCAGATCAACGCTTCAGATCGCACAGTGAGGTGATCGTGCGCGGTGCAGGTTCACAAGCGGCGCTGTGGTCGCTGTCTATTTCCGGTGACTTGCCAATTATCTTACTGCGGATTGATGCCATCGAAGACATGCCGCAAGTCCACGAACTATTGCAGGCACACCAATACTGGCGAATGAAGCACCTGTTTGTCGACTTGGTCATCATTAACGAACGGGCCTCGTCTTATGTTCAGGATCTGCAAAATGCCATCGAAACCGCTGTCCGTAGCAATCAGGTCCGGCGCCGCGAGGGTGAAAATCTCGCCAAAGGCATTGTGTTCACCCTACGTGCAGACTTGATGACCTTGGAGTCGCGCAGCTTGCTGCAATCAATCGCAAGAGTGGCCCTGAGCGCCAGCGTTGGTTTGATCACTCAACAGTTGGCACGCTTGGCATCCTTAGACTATCCCCGTCCGTTGCCGCAGCCCAATACCTACCCGCCTGCGGCCTTGCCTCCTTTACAGTTAACCAAAGGACTGGCGTTTTTTAATGGTTATGGCGGCTTTGCCGAAGCCGGTAAAGAGTACGTCACCGTACTCACACCAAAAAAAGTCACGCCAGCGCCTTGGATTAACGTGATCTCGAATGGTCAATTTGGCTTTCAAGTGTCCGCCGCTGGCAGTGGCTACACTTGGGCAGAAAATAGTCGTGAAAATCAATTAACCGCTTGGTCAAATGATGCGGTGCTGGACCCCTCAGGTGAGGTGTTTTATGTGCGCGATGCGCGAAATGGCCTGCTATCCAGCCCCACCGCACACCCGATGCGGGACGATGGCACTTATGTGTGCAGACATGGCTTTGGCTACAGTCAATTCGAACATACCACAAACGCACTGGCGTTAAGCCTGTTGCAATATGTGCCGTTGCATGACCCGGTGAAGATTTCGCGGCTGGTGATCCGCAACCTATCCGCGCATACACGCACACTGTCAGTGACCGCCTATACCGAATGGGTATTAGGAACCTCACGCACCGCTTCTGCACCGTTTATTACCACGGAACTGGATGCTGTGACAGGCGCGCTATTCGCCAAAAACCCTTGGAGTATTGCCTATTCAAATCGCGTGAGTTTTGCAGATTTGGCGGGGACGCACACCGCTTATACCGCCGACCGCACCGCGTTTATCGGTCGATATGGCGAACTAGCCAAGCCACAAGCGTTGATGGAGAACCTGCCATTGTCTGGACGGACCGGCGCGGGCATTGACCCTTGCGCCGCCTTGCAACGCGTCGTCGTGCTGGCGCCCGGTGAGTCGATTGAAATCACGGCATTGCTGGGTCAGGCAGCCTCCGTAGAAGAGGCGCGTATCTTGATCACACGCTATCGAGAGGCGAATCTGGATCAGGTACTCGATGCGGTTAAGGACTATTGGCAGACCCTGCTCGGCGCTATTCAGGTGAAAACACCCGACCCTGCGATGGACATTATGCTCAACGGCTGGTTGCTGTATCAGACCATGGCCTGCCGCATTCTGGCGCGCTCGGCATTTTATCAAGCCAGTGGGGCCTACGGCTTCCGCGATCAATTGCAAGATTGCATGGCCATGACCTTTACTGCCCCCGACATCAGCCGCACGCACTTATTGAGAGCTGCGGGACGACAGTTTGCGGAGGGTGATATGCAGCACTGGTGGCAGCCGCAAACCGGACATGGCGTGCGCACGCGCATCTCTGACGACTGCGTATGGCTGGCGTTTTGTACGGCGCATTATATTGAAAGTGTGGGGGATCAGGCGGTATTAGACGCGCAGGTGCCTTTTCTTGAAGGCCAACGCCTGCAGCCGGGCGAGCACGACTGCTTTTTTCAACCCATGATAGGTGCTGAAACAGCCTCACTGTATGAACACTGCGTGCGCGGGTTGGAACACAGCATTGCCCGCACGGGTCAACATGGGCTGCCGTTGATGGGCACGGGCGATTGGAACGATGGCATGAACCATGTCGGCCAGGCAGGCATCGGCGAGAGTGTGTGGCTCGGCTGGTTGTTGATCCGCACGCTTGAGACCTTTGCCCCCTTTGCGCAGGCGCGCCATACCAAGGCAGAGGATCTGCGCGCCAAACGCTGGTTGGCCCATGCCAAGGCAGTCAGACAAGCGATTGAACGAGAAGCTTGGGATGGTGAATGGTATCGGCGTGCCACCTTTGACGACGGTGCTTGGCTAGGCTCGCGTGAAAGTGATGAATGCCAGATTGACGCCATTGCACAGTCATGGGCAGTGCTTTCAGGCGCCGCCGACCCCGCGCGCGTGGCTACCGCCATGGCCTCTCTGGAGCAGTTCCTGATCCGCAAGCAAGATGGCCTCGCCTTGCTGTTTACCCCACCGTTTGATCGCACACAGCATGACCCGGGGTACATCAAAGGCTATCCGGCTGGCTTGCGCGAAAATGGCGGCCAGTATAGCCATGCCGCGATGTGGACTGTGCTTGCCTACACCCAACTAGGACAAGGCAAAAAAGCCGTTGATCTGTTTAGCCTACTGAATCCGATCAACCATGCGCTTGATCCGGCTACCGCCGGACGTTACAAAGTAGAACCGTATGTCATCGCGGCAGACGTCTATTCCGTGGCCCCGCATATCGGCCGTGGTGGCTGGACATGGTATACCGGCTCGGCTGGATGGATGTACCGCGCGGGCATAGAAGGTATTTTAGGCATCAAGCGCGCTGGTGATCAGGTCACTATCAAACCTTGCTTACCCGAAGCATGGCCAGGCTTTGAAGCCAAGATTCAGCTACAAGACACCACCTATCATCTACAGATTAAGTCTTCTGGCGTTGCCAACCTCACCTTGACCACTGCGTTCTGTGATGGCTTGCCAATAAATGTGCAGGCGGGGCGGGTGGCTTTAGCACTGGATGGCGGCGAACATACCGTCATCATCATGATCTAGCCCGTCATTCACCGCGCGTGCCCGCCTAGGGTTATTAGCTTGGATCGATAAAAAACCACCGCTACTTGCGCAGCGGTGGTCGATGCAACTGTCAGAACACCTACAGTGGAGGACAGCCCGGTTTGCGCTCGATATGATGCTGCGCCTGATCTTCAATCACCACTCGCCGATTGGGTTGTAAGCATTGCACTAACAAGTCGCCACGCATACCGTTACAGGTGACCTTCGGCTCGGACTCCCCCTTACCGATGCTTTCCAGTCGATTCGCCGCGACCCCAACCGAGACCAGATAATCTTTGACCTGATTGGCACGCCGTTCGGATAAACGTTGATTATAGCGGGCACTGCCAATCCGATCCGTGTGCCCGGTAACCATGACCAAGGCAAACTCGGGATGCGCTTTCAGTTGCTCAGCCACGGTATCGAGGAGTGGTTTGGCGCCAGCTTGCATCTCAAACTGATCAAAGCCAAATATCTTTTCCACCGAGATTGAGATCGTTTCAAAGCGAGGGCTACAATTGACTGAAGGTGCGATGGGTGCAAGTGGCGGCGGCAGGTCAGCCTGCTTGGCGGCCGCCATGGGGGCAGGAGCAGCGCTAGGCATGGCCTGTTCGGCTGCTGGCGCTGGCGTAGGCTCGCCAAAACGAAAAATAGCACCGATATTAAAAACGGTATTTGTTAAGGTACCAGAGGTGTCTAGGTCACTGGCCGGCGCGCGCGCATCTGATTTCGACCATTGACGTCGCACATCCACCTGTAGCCCAAATTTGTCATTCAAAAGGAGCTGCGCGCCCAGCCCGACATTGCCCATCCATGAGGTGCGCATGGCATCATTCAAGCCGGGCAAGTGACTATAATCGACATTGTTACGTGCCACCCCGCCACCAATCAGCACAAAAGGGCGAAAGGATTGACGGCTAAATAGATAGAGCAGATCAGCGCCTAGCGAAATTTGCTTATAGTGTCCGCCAACGCCGGCAATGCCCGTATCCTCACGCACCCGGTTATAGGTGAATCCGCCTTGGATGTCCCAAGCCGGGGCGATCTCTTTCCCCCATTTGAGAAACAGCCCGCCACCATGATGCTTGGCGTCTAAATCACTGTCTGTTCTAAGAATACTCGCGCCTGGTAACACGTACCACGCGTCACGGTACATCTCGTCGGCAAGCGCGCTGCAAACGGATAGACTGCAAAAAGTGGCCATCGCCAGTTGGTTTAAATTGTTTTTCATGGAGTGCCTTCAAAAGGATGCAAAAAGAATTAATGCCGATACACCTTAGGCTGCGCCGAGCGAAGCCTCCGTGCGCTAATGCACATAGTCGATTAGAGTGTCTGATTCATACAACAGCGGTGGCTAAGCTTCGCTGAAGCGCACAATTTGCATATACTAGAATCAATCAATCAGCGGCTACAGCCCGGTTTGAACGGCGAGGCAAGCCCAAGGAGGACAGATGACAGATGAGCAGGCGGCTTTTCAACAAAGGCTTTTTGAGCAGATTCCGCAAACCCAACATTTGGGTATTAAAATCAGCCGCATGACAGAAGATTGTTTGGTCATGCAAGGCGATTTTGCCTTAAACAAAAACCATTTAAATATTGTGTTTGGCGGCAGTATTGCCGCCATCTCGATCACCACCGCTTGGTCATTTTTACAGCATAGAGTCGCGCTGGCTGGCCTAAACGGTGCGCTGGTAATTAAGCAACAAACGGTGAAGTTCTTGTTGCCGATTCGCAGCGAATTTGAATGCATTGCCAGCTTGCATGCCAACGAGGACTGGGCACCATTTCTGAACAGTTATAGACAACACGGACGGGCACGCGTACAGGTCGATGCACAGCTACGGTGTGAAGGTAAAACCTGCGCCACGTTTGAGGGCACATTCGTTTTATACCAACCGAGCGAGTCCGCGGGTTAGCGCGCGGGAATGCTTCAGCCTAGCTGTAAAACATCCTGATGATGGGAAGATGTAAAGGGTTGACTGACCCACGTCTCAAAGACGTCCAAGGGTAATGGACGGGTGAAATAATAGCCCTGAAAAATCTCACAACCTAAGTCTTTCAACACCTTCAGTTGCGCTTCGGTTTCTACCCCTTCGGCCAAAATCTCGAGTTGCAGACTTTGCGCCAGCGAAATAATGGCATTGACGATACTTTCGTGGTCATGCCCATTGAGCATATCGCGAACAAAAGATTGGTCAATTTTTAACTGGTCAAACGGCAATCGCTTCAAATAAGATAATGAGGAATAGCCCGTCCCAAAATCGTCTAGAGAAAAGCACACGCCGATGTTTTTCAACGCTGACATTTTGGCAATGATGTCTTCGACATTGGCCACCAGCATACTTTCTGTGAGCTCCAGTTTGAGTTTGCCAGGATCGATGCCCGTCTCAGACAACATTTGCTGCACTTGGGTGACAAACGCAGGCTGCAAATATTGTTTGGGGCTGACATTCACCGACAACATTAAGTGCCGCAATTGTGGATGGCTGGACCAACGCTGCAACATTGCACAAGCCTCTTGCAATACCCAGTGCCCCAGTTCGACAATCTGGCCCGTATTTTCGGCCAAGCCAATAAAATGGGCGGGCATGATGAGACCGCGCTCAGCATGTTGCCAGCGCACGAGGGCTTCCGCACCTACAATCTCATGTTGATGGTTGTATTGAGGCTGAAAATGCAGCACAAAATCTTGTTGCGCTATCGCTGTATGCAAGTCTGACTCGAGCGCGACGCGCTGGCGTAACTCGGTCTCCATTTGCGTATCAAAAAACTGATAGCCATTTCTGCCCGCCTCTTTGGCTTTATACATGGCCATATCCGCGCGTCGTAACAGCTCATCGGTTTGACTCAGATGCGCAGGATCGAACAGCGCAACGCCGATACTTGGCGTCGTGTAATGCTGATAATGGTTGAGGTTAAAGGGCTTTTTGAACGCAGCCATGATTTTTTCGCATACGCGTCTGGCCTGTTTCTCGGCTTGTACAGGGTCTTGATGCAAATTGTCCAACACCACCACAAACTCATCACCGCCCAAACGACTGACCGTATCCAAACGTCGCACGGACTGTCGGATACGTTTAGCCACCTCTACCAATAAGGCATCGCCCACATCATGCCCATGCGTATCATTGAGTGTTTTAAAGTTATCGATATCAATAAATAACAACGCACCACCGGCTTCTTTGCGCATGGCCTTGCGCACATGTGCGGCTAACTTTTCTTGCAACAGCATGCGGTTCGGCAAGCCAGTCATCGTATCGTAATACGCCAGTTGGCGAATTTGTGCATCGGCTTGTTTGCGCTCGGTAATATCTCGCAGCACCGCCACCCAATGCGTAACCATGCCGCCTTTGTCCAACAATGGCAAAGCATCCATTTCGAGCGAAATGCCCACCCCCTGCTGGTTCACCGTCACCACTTCGGCCTTGATCGGCAAGCTTTGTTGCACCGCTTTCTTGATGCGCTCTAGCTCGCGTCCTGGCGTAGCCTCTTGGAACAACTCAAACGGTGAAATTCCACTTAACAAATCGAGCGTATGGCCGGTGATCCGGGTAAACGCATCATTTAAAAACACAATTTTTTGCTGCATGGGGGCATGCACTGGTGACTCCGTAATCATCACCACATCATTCAGCCGAGAGACGCCACTTTGTAGTAAATGCAGTTGCTCATCTGCCTGCTCGCGTTCGATGGCCAGCCCTAAAATATGGGCATAGCTGTCGACAAAATCCAGCTCTGTGGAGCGCGGCGTATATCGTTGCTGGCGATACATCGCCAACACGCCGAGTACGCGCCGGCTACGCGACAAGATAGGCATGGTCCAGCAAGCCCGTAGGCCATGCGACACTGCCAGCGTATAACAATCTGCCCACATCGGATGCGCACTGATATCTTCAGCAATGACTCGCCCTTGGGTCAACGACGAAATGCCACATTCACCTAACGCAATGCCATCGATAGACTGTGCGTATGCCACTGGCAATCTGTCTGAAGCGGTGTGCCGTAAGCGTGCGCCCTCTTTATCGAGCAACAATATCGCACAACAAGCATCCTGAAATTGCTGCTCGATGAGCGTCACTGCCGTTTGCAGAATGTCTGGCAAAGCCACATCGGCTAACATCATGATTTGAATGCGCTCTTGCCCCTGCTTAAGCGCCGACAGCCGTTTGTGCGCGGTAATATCCTGCAATGCACCTTGCAATTTAACAATTTTTCCTTGGCTGTCACGGACTGGCTGACCCATGGCGCGCACCCAGAAGCGACGGCCTTTGGTGGTGATCTTTTCTAACTCAATATCATAGGGGATGCCTTCGTCCACGCATTGCCTGATCGCAGCACACATTTGCGCCCGGTATTCTGGCACAAACATGCTCAAGCCCTCTTCGACGGTCGGCGAGTACCCCGGAGGCATGTCATGCAGCGCGGCGACTTCGTCTGACCAATGAATCAAATTGGTTTCAAGATCCATCACCCAACCACCCATTTTCGCTACGCTGCCAGCGACTTTCAGCAGACTTTCCGCTTGCGTGCGGCGGTCAATTTCACTCTGTAATGCCTGTGTCCTATATATCACCTTACGTCTGATCTGTATGTTCCATAACAACGTCACGGCTAATACCAACAACAGGGCTGCAAATCCCCGTGTAAACCACAACATATACGGACGCTTGATCAACACATCGCCCTGATAGATAAAACCGTTCAGGTCATATGTTTTCGGGATCAAACCCAGCTCAGCGAAAGTGGTTGCGATGGCCTGCCAGCGCTCATCGTTCATATGCCCCCAGGCCACGACTTCTGATAATACATAGGGCACCATCAGATTCGCTTCTTTGATCAAGGTTTGCTTGGTAAGCCCCCGCTTGGCAACACCTGGCATGCTGGCAATCGCATCCGCCATGGATTCTTTGTGATTAAACGCATAAGCCCAGCCTTTTTTGGTGGCGCGCAAAAAGGCTTCTGCGCGCGCAGGGTGCATGGCTAACTCACGCTCTGTGGTGAATAAAATATCGCCATAAAAATCGACACCATAGCCTTGGTTACTGATGGTCGCTGGCGAGTACCCCATTTGTTGCAGCTGAATAGGTTCATCCATGGCATAGGCTGAGATGGCATCGACCTTGCCTTCAATCAAGTCCTGCAAGCGCCAGCTATGCGGCAGAATCGTCATCTGCCGGATATCCAAATGCTGCTTCATCAGCATCGCCCTAAACTGCAGCCCGCCTTGATCGCGAGACATCATGATCCGTTTACCGATCAAATCTTCGGGTTGGTAGATGCCACGTTCGTTCAAACTGAGTAACACATACGGAGAGTGTTGAAAAACTGCGGCCAACGCAACCACCGGCTTTCCTGAGAGCCGCGAAAGCAGAATCTCTGAGTCACCGATGGAATAGTCCACCTGACCTGAGAGCACTTGTTGCAGCGGCGGCAGGTCTTTACTGCCTTCGATGATCTCAACGTCGAGACCTTCATCGCGGTAAAAACCTTGCTGCTGTGCAGCGTAATAGCCCGCAAATTGAAACTGGTGATGCCACTTGAGTTGCAGTTTGATATGCTCGGAAGCGCTCGCAACAGATGCGTTGGCTAGGCAGCAGCATGCCAATAGCCATTTGCATAATGTAAAAATGAATCCGCGATGCATGAGTATCCGACTGACCTGAAAAATATTGAAATGGTCGATAACAACCAATTTCATCCATTCACATTTATACAGGACAGTGAGACGTGAGTATCATGCAAACAGACCATCATTTCAGTCGATATCTGTCGAATTGAATACCATCGTCAGACAGGACGTATGCAAGGCTGACGACAGGCAGATCCGCCATCAGCCACAGCGCACTTAGGGCGGGCTAGGTTTGAGGGTGAAAGACAGTAATAGCATCAAAAATGAGACCACACATAAGCACTGAAAGGCCACTTCAAAGTGACCACTCACATCTCTTAGGTAGCCTACGAAGAATGGGCCGAAAGCTGCGATCAAGTAACCAACCGTTAATATAAACGCATTCCAGCGATTGGCTGCATCGGCGGTATGGGTATGATCCAGCGGCAAGGTCATCGCCAGCGTAAATGCCCCCCCTAATCCAAAGGCAGTCAGTGGTACCCAAAGCCATGGCGCGCAACCCGGCATGGCCATGCCAGCCAACCCGATGGTGGACAATAAGGCACACGCGGCCAGCCAGCCTCGTCGATCGGTATGTCGACTAAAAGAGCCGACAATTGGGCTGGCAAGCATGAAACAAAAAGTGAAACTTGCCAACACGGCGCCAGCCTCCGCGGCGGGCATGCCACGCTCTTGGTACATGGCCGACGTCCAAGTCAAAATGGCATAGAACAAGAAATTCACACAGGCAAAAAATAACGCAATCATCCAAGCCACCGGCGTGCGCAAAGGCAGGCGCACCGGCGCAGCAGCAGAAGCGGCGTCGACCGACGCAGCCGAGAATGACTTGCGCACCACGAGCCCCCAGGCCAAGATCGCCATCACACCAAATACCACCCATAAGCCAGTGGCCACACGCCAGCTTGATAACTGTAATACCCAGCCGGTCAATCCCGCAGACAAAGTGCTACCAAAGGACAACGCAGTGGCGTAGATACCCATGACAAATGCTGCCCGATGGGCAAAACTGGTTTTAACAATACCGGCAAACATCGCCCCAGCCACAGCGATGCCAGCGCCCACCCCTGCCGTGGCAGTGATCAACACTTCACTCGTCGGGGCGTAAGCCCGCAGTAGGATCGACAGACTTAATACTGACAACGCCGTCATGAGCACCCGATTCACCCCAAAACGCCGCACTAACCATGGCGTTGGCAGTGCCAATGCGCCCATCAACAGGTCTGGAATCGCCGTCATCAGAGAGGCCGTGGCATGGCTTAATTGAAAGTGGTCTATGATGGCGGGTAGGGCGGGCCCCATGGACACAATGCCCGGTCGCAACGCCATCGCCACCAACACCATCGCGACTAACAGCCACCATTCATGGCTCGAAAAACCGCTGGGTTGCGCTTGCTTAACATTCTGCGCTGTATTCACTGAAAACTCCCTTGTCCGCACGCTCATAGCCTCTACTTTAACGGGCCATCGCCCATTCAAAAATACGCCATTTGTCTGATATGCGCCTAAACATGGCTTGTGGCTTTGAGCGCACCCTTCCTCCTCAGCATCCACAGAGAGTGGTGTAAAATGTGTGGGTATGCTGGCGCATCTCAAGACGCCGGTGAAACTAACTTACTTTGTGGAGAATCCTGTTGAAACTGGCTACCTGGAACGTCAACTCTCTGACGGTGCGCTTGCCGCATGTGCTGGACTGGCTCACAGCCAACCAGCCGGACGTATTGTGCCTGCAGGAAACCAAGCAGGAGGACAGCAAGTTTCCCTACGCAGCGTTGCAAGAAGCCGGATTCAATGCGGTGCATAACGGCCAAAAAACCTATAACGGTGTGGCAATCATTAGCCCGCATCCGCTGCAGGACGTGCATCTTGATTTACCAAATTTTGTCGATGCACAAAAACGCATTATCGCCGCGACGGTACTCGGGGTGCGCGTAATCTGTGCCTATGTGGTGAATGGCCAAGCACTAGACTCCGAAAAATACCCGTATAAATTGCAGTGGCTAGAAGCCCTGCATGCGTGGGTGACCGATGAATTGAAACAGCACGAAAAACTGGCTTTGTTGGGAGATTATAATATTGCGCCAGATGATCGCGACTGCCATGATCCGGTGGCTTGGGAGGGACAAGTACTGGTGAGCCCGGCAGAGCGCGCGGCTTTTCAACGCTTACTTGCCTTGGGTTTGCATGATAGCTATCGGCTGTTTCACGAAGAGGCCGGACAATTCAGCTGGTGGGATTACCGCATGGCCGCTTTTCGCCGTAACATGGGCATGCGTATCGACCATATTTTGGTCAGTGAGGCCTTAAAGCCCTTGTGCCTCGATTGCGTGATCGACAAAGCACCACGCAAACTGGAGCGTCCCAGCGACCACACCCCGGTGGTGCTCACGCTAGCAAACACCTAAACGCTAAAACGTAGGCATCACAAACTTGATGCCTTGTAACACTTCCAGAATACGTGCCTTGAGGCGTTTGTTCATTTCGGCCTCCATCGCCTGCAATTGCGTTGCCACAGCAGCGGCAACCAAGGCGGCGACTTTTTCTTCTAAGGCCGGTGCTGAAGCAGCTAATTCTGCCTGTATGTGTTCTTTAAAGGCACTCATTTGCGAGGCATTGAGCTCATCAAAAGCCGCTTGCAGTGATTGTTTGTAGTCTGCCACCAGCGTAGCAGTTGCGGCCTCATGGCTCGCGCTCAATGTTTGCTTGCTGCTTTCTTGCAACGCTTCTAAATGCGTGGCCAAAGCCTGCTCTAACTGTTCGCGCACCGTCAGTACGCGGTTTTCCATCTGTGTCTGTTGCGCGTCGATGAGCGGCGTCAACGTCTCGCCCAGCCATTGCTGACTGGCTTTTTCGACAGAGTCACGCACCGATTGCTCGGCAGTGAGTAACCACTGCGCTTGCACGTCGCTGAATTGCAATAGCTGTTGTTCAACGGACTGCAATTGTTGCTGGGTATGTTGCGCCAGCGTTGCCAAAAAAGCTTGCTCACTATCGGCTATCTGCGTCTGCTGCGTCTGCGTGAGATGGCTCACTTGCGCTTCGAGTGACTGCAACTGTTGCTGACCGACGTGCCCCATGGCCTCACGAAAAGCCTGCTCGACAGATTGAATACTGTCACCCACTTGCGATTGGGCTTTTGCAAGCAAGCTTTGCGCTAGGTGATCGGCATGCGCAGACAGGGATTGCTGCGCTGTGGCAATGGCACCCTCACGTTGCTCGGCCATTTGGCTCACGATCAATTGGGTGATTTCCGGCAATAACGCTTGTTTGAGTTGCCCGACCAGTTCATCCATCTCAATGCCGGGCACGGCGGCTTTATGGACCACCTTGGTTAACACCGGAATTTCTGAAATATCCACACCATCCCCCTTACAAGGCTTTTGACTACATATGCTTATTCATGTGCTGAATCTCGTAACCACGGTCACGATAAAACGCCCAGCGTTGTCGACCGGCCATTTTGTCTGCCTCATCGGGCCCGATCAGCTCAAACAGATGACGGAATCGGCTAAAAAACTTTGGCAACGTCGCCTGATGATTGAACAATAAATCATCCTGACGAATCTGCTCTGGTAACCAAGCCAATTGTACCGGCGTCAACGCGGCATGATCAGCATCCGCCAAGGCATGTGGTAAAAAACTCTCGGCGGACGATTGCCATAGGCGCTCTTCTAGCCACGCTGCCTGCGCGCGATCAGCCACATAAATGGTGACTTGCCGCTGACGCGATAGCGCCTGATGCACCAGATGCGCCATTAAGATGGGGGCATCGGGCACATCCGTGTAAAACCGGATTTTGGTCATGCGTGTATTACTTGGCTGCCTGTTGCATTAAATACGTCACTAACAATGGCACGGGACGGCCAGTGCCGCCTTTCTCCTTGCCAGACTTCCAGGCAGTGCCGGCGATATCGAGATGCGCCCAGTCATATTTTTTGGCAAAACGCGACAAGAAACAAGCCGCGGTAATGCTGCCTGCTGCGCGGCCGCCAATATTGGCAATATCAGCAAAATTACTGTCGAGTTGCCCTTGATATTCGTCAAACATTGGCATTTGCCAGGCACGGTCACCGGCTTTTTCTCCGGCGTCTAACAGTGCCTTGGCCAAACTGTCATTGTTGGCAAATAAACCGCTCACATGATGGCCAAGCGCGATCACACAAGCACCGGTAAGCGTGGCAATGTCAATCACCGCCGCCGGTTCAAATCGCTCGGCGTAAGTCAATGCATCACACAAAATCAGGCGACCTTCTGCATCGGTATTCAGCACTTCAATGGTTTGGCCAGACATACTGGTCAACACGTCACCGGGTTTGGTCGCGCGACCACTCGGCATATTTTCGCAAGTTGGAATCAACCCGACCACGTTCAAGGGCAATTTCAGTTCGCCGAGCGCCTTAAAGACCCCCAGCACCGATGCCGCGCCGCACATATCGTACTTCATTTCATCCATGTCTGCGCCGGGTTTGAGCGAAATGCCGCCGGTATCAAAAGTAATGCCCTTGCCTACCAATACCACCGGTTTTTGCGTTTTTTTGCCATGCAGATGCTGCATGACAATAAAGCGGGGAGGCTCGTCACTGCCTTGTGTCACCCCTAAGAAAGAACCCATGTTGAGCTTTTCAATCGCCGCTTGGTCCAGCACCTCCACTTTAAATCCATACTCTTTGGCCAGCTTTTCAGCTTGCTTGCCCAGATAAGTCGGCGTACAGATATTAGGTGGTAAATTACCGAGATCTTTGGCTAAAGCGACGCCTTGCCCCACGCTGCGCCCCTGCGTTGCACCTAGTTCAGCCGCGGCCTGATCTGCTTTGTCTACCAGCAAGATCGCTTGCTTTAATGCATGTGGTTCAACCGACTTCTGCTTCACTGCATTGACTTTATAAGTGGCATCCAGCACCACCTCTGCCAATGCAGAAGCGATTTGCTGCACCGAGCTCTTTTTAATGCTCAAGCTGGCAAAGTCTGCGGCGACACTTTCAACACCGGCAGGCAACGCCTTCACCGCGGCTCGAACACTGCTTCTTAACTGTTTGAGTGTGAGTTCCTCGGCTTTGCCCAATCCAACCAATAAGATTCTGGAGGCGGATACACCAGCTAACTGGCGTAATAACAGCGTACTGCCTGCCTTACCTTCCATGTCGCCTGACTTCAGCACGGTCGAAATCGCTTTTTCGCTGAGTGTATCGAGCAATTTCGCTAAATCCGTCAGTTTTCGCCCTTCATAAATGCCGACCAGCAAGCAATCGGTACGCAATTTTTCCGGGGCAGTGCTTTTTATGCTAAATTCCATCTTTATCCTTTGTGATGCCATGCAATTTGCCTGAGTGATGGTTGTATTATCTAGTGTTTTATGCTGATTTCAAAGCGGTGCATATAAATTGAAAATCTTCAAACGTGCATTGTCCGCAGAGCTGATGTCCTCGGCCTCTGCCATCTTCCTGATTATTTTAGGCATTGTGGTGGCACAGCGTGCCGGTAACATCGTGCGCCAAGTGTCCAAGGGCATTTTACCAAACGATGCCATCGGCACTATCCTAACATTCAGCTTGGTGCAGTTTATGCCCATGATGCTGTCTCTGGCGATTTTTCTGGCCGTGTTACTCACCTTGACGCGCTGGCATCGCGACTCAGAAATGGTCATTTGGATGAATGCCGGCCTGAGTTTGCGTCAATGGGTCGCGCCAATTCTGCGGTTTATTTCGCCGATTGTGCTCATCATCTCTCTATTTAGCTTGGTCATCCTACCTTGGGCCAATGAAAAAGCAGACAATTACCGCGCCCAATTAAAAAAACGAGACGAATTATCCTCTATTAGTCCCGGCACATTTAAAGAGTCTAGTAACGGTGACCGCATCTACTTTATTGAGAGTTTCGACAAGCTGGGTTACGAGGTCAAAAACGTTTTTGTGCAATCCAGACAACACGGCAAAACCGGTATTATTACTGCAAATACTGGCAGTCGCTTTAAAGCAAATAACGGTGATAATTTTTTGCGCATGGAGCATGGTCGGCGCTATGAAATCACCCCCAACACCCTAGAAGTCATGACCACTGAATTTGAGCGTTATGACATCAGGGTTGAAATCAAAGAAGCCGCGCCCTCAACGAGCACGGCGCAGACTCGGTCCACGCAGTCACTGGTCAGTGGCGCCAGCCCTGGAGACCATGCCGAATTGCACTGGCGGCTGGCGATTCCGATTTCAACCATTGTGATGGTGCTGCTTGCCATTCCACTCAGCTTTGTTGACCCGCGTGCTGGCCGCTCGCTCAATATCATGTTCGCTATTCTGATATTTATTATCTACAACAATATGCTGAGCATTTTTCAGGCATGGATTACGCAAGGGAAGATTTCCATCCTGATTGGCTTATGGCCAGTCCATCTGGTCTTCATTCTGCTTGGCTGGTATCTCTATCACCGCCGCAAGTATCTGAAACCCTTAATTCCTGACTGGTTTAAACGCCGGGCGAAAAGCGCATAAGTCATGAAGCTTACCCTGTTAAATCGTTATTTCTGGAAAGAAATCAGTTTCAACATCATGTTGGTGTTGCTGGGTCTGTTGGCAATGTTCTCGTTTTTCGACCTGTTACAAGAGCTCGATAGCTTAGGGCGTGGCCACTATGGCATCAACAGCATGCTGATCTATGTCGGGCTCAGTATTCCGGGCCATATTTATGAGGTGGCGCCAGTCGCAGTGTTGCTAGGTATTGTCTACACCCTTGGCGCCATGGCCAGTAGCTCGGAGTTGATCGTGATGCGCACCAGTGGCATCTCATTGCAAATGATTGCCAAAATGCTGTTAAGCATTGGTTTGGTATTTGCCCTGATCACATTTCTGATTGGAGAAATCATCGCGCCGATCAGTGAAAAAATGGCGCAACGCATCCGCATTCAAGCCACTGATTCGGTCATCGCACAGGACTTTCAATCCGGCTTGTGGATTAAAGATGGCAGCAGTTTTGTGAACGTCACAACCGTGATGCCGGACACGAGCTTGGTAGACATTCATATTTATGACTTTGATGCGCAGTTCCGTTTGCGTCATGTCAGTCATGCGGACAAAGGGTACTTTGAAGATGACCATTGGGTGCTCTCGAACGTAACCCAAACCAACATCAACACCAGCAAAGCAGCCCAGCACAACTCCGTCACCTCTAAGTTTGTCAAACAGACCGAATGGGAGTCGCTTATCCGGCCCGAACTGCTGAATGTGCTACTGGTGCTACCAGAAAAAATGTCGGCCTGGAATCTCTACAGCTTTATACAATACTTGCATCAAAACGGGCAACGCAGCACCCGCTATCAGGTCGCGCTCTGGTCTAAACTGGTTTACCCTTTGGCTTGTCTGGTGATGGTCATTCTGGCGCTGCCTTTTGGCTTTTTGCAGCAACGGGCAGGCGGCATCAGCGCCAAAATTTTCGCCGGCATTTTTCTCGGCGTGGTGTATCAGATCATGAATCGGGTGTTTGTTCACTTGGGCGTACTCAATGATTGGTCACCTCTGGTGAGTGCCATCAGCCCGACGCTGCTGTTTTTAGCCGCCGGTCTTGGCATGCTGTATGTGGTCGAGCGTCGTTAACGCCGCACTGCATTTAAATTTCTAGGCAGGCGGCATCACAATGATGCGCGACCCTAACAGACGGTCGTGCAAAAACTGCTGTTCGCGATCCAGCAACGCCCACCATAATGTCAGCCCAGCCGGCAACAACAACACGCCCGCCAACACATAGCGCATCACGGCATGCGGCAGATCCAGCAGGCGCCCGTCTGCACTGACCACTTTAAATTTCCAAGTCTGGCTGGCAAGCGTTTGTCCACTCCCCACCCAACAGCGTACAAAATACGCGCCCATCACCAGCCACAATAAGCCCTGTAAACCGAGACGCTTCCAGCCATGACTGGCATCACCCACAAGCAAGACATAGGCCGCGGTCAGTGCCAGCGTTAACGCCAACATCAATAACAGTTCGTAGATCACCGCCAGATAGCGTTTGATTAAATACTTCATGTGTCATCCAGATAACAAAAACCCCGCAATTGCGGGGCGTGGCAGAAAAAACAGATTATTTCTGATTCCAGCTGTCTTCCCACATACAGTGTTTGATTTTGTCGCGGTTAGCGATCAGCTCATCAATACTAGGCTCATCATTTAAGGCGCGCTTTAATGCCAGTTTAATCGCTTCATAGTTGTTTTTGTAAAGGTCGGCTTTGTCGAGGTTGGCTTCTTTTGCACAACCCGGGTCTACCCACAACAGGGCCACAATACACAACTCATTGACCAACTCTTTAGGAATAATACCCTCAATCACCGCATCAGTGATGCCATCTGCAACACCGGCTTGCACCACGCCACCGAACAATTCAATGTTCAAAGAATCTTTCAAAGTAACTTTAGGCACCATCATGGTGGCTGGGCGCACCATCTGGTTAATGTCACGCACGGCAAACATCGCTGTGTGGCCTTTGGTTTGCGCCATCATGTTAGCAAACGCAGCACCCACTGGGCCATCGACGGCGCCAATCAAAATTTCCGGCATTGCTGCAGTAACGTCTTTACCTTCAGAAAACACGGTTGCTTCACCGGCTTTAAATACGATTTTTGACATGAGAATTCCTTTTTATGTCTGCAAGTTAGAGAAAAACTTAAACCACAATTATACCAGCTTGAGCTCCATATCGACATGCAGGATGTTGGCATCCAAGTAGGGCGCGCTACAGACCTCAAAACCGGCTTGCTGATAAAAACCAATTGCATGGGTTTGTGCAGACAAGCGCGCATGTGAGACGCCCAACTGCCGACAAACCTGTATCGCCTGCAACAATAGGGCTTCCCCCACCCCGCGGCTGCGCCATGCGGCTAAAACAGCCATGCGGCCAATGTGCCCATCCGGCAGCACGCGTGCGCAAGCCAGCGATTGCCCATCCAAGCGCGCAAGCAAATGAATCGCGATTGCATCCGCCGCATCCCACTCAAGAGCAACAGGGACTTGCTGCTCATCGATGAAAACGGACTGACGGATAGCACGGCAATCTGCCCACAAAGACTGATCCTGTCGCAAGCAGTGAATATCCAGCTTGATGCGTTGTACGCTCATAAAACCCTCGGCACAAATATTAGGATTTTACCTGTATTGCAATTGTAGTTAGCCACAGGCATCATACGGGCTTCATTAAAATAGGATTTGAGGAAAAGCTATGAGTCGTTTTCAAACTGCGGCGGCCAGAATATTGCTGGGGCTGGTGTTTTTCGGGGTGGTAATTTTAAAGTTAATGGCGATTCTGAATACCCCTGACGGTTACTTGCAATATCAAATGACGCTGGGACAGTTTGGCTTGCCAGCCGTGTTTGCGCCGTTGCTCATTCTCGTTCAGTTTGTATTTGGCCTCATGTTGATCGTCGGTCTTAAAACCAGACTTTCCGCGCGCGTATTAGGTGTGCTGGCGGCCTTTATGGCGATGATTTTGGCACAAGCTTCATTAGATGCATTTTTTGCCTACATGGGCATTGCTGGTGGGATGTGGCTGTTGAGCGTGTATCCTGATACAGCCTATAGCTTGGATAATCGGAATAAAACGGCTGCTTAGTTACACCTATCTAGTCAAATAAAAAAGCCGGGCGACTGCCCGGCTTTTTTATTTGCGTGTCCAATCGCTAACCTTTGATTTTGATGCCGAGTTGTTTCAGTTTACGGTACAAATGGGTGCGTTCGAGGCCGGAAATTTCAGACAGCCGGCTCATATTATTTTTAACCAGCCGCATATGATACTGAAAATAATACCGTTCAAATTCATCGCGCGCCTCGCGCAAAGGTTGATCGAGATTGAGCGGCATATGCTGCTCGGTAGCCTCTACGTGTTGCCCTTGGAAATTAGCCAGCACACGCTGTACATCTGCCTGCGTAATTGTATCTTCCAAGCTCGTCATCAACAGATTTTGTACCACGGATTCCAGCTCATCAAGGTCTCCCGGCCAATCCGCATTGCGCAGCGCATTTAGCGCAGCCACATCCAATGCCTTGTAATCAATCTTACTGGCCTCTACCATCAAGGTCGCCATTGCATTCACCAAATCCGGAATATCCTCTTTGTGCTCATCAAGGCAAGGCACTTTCACGGCAGAACCCGCCAGCGTTTGCAGCAACGCCTGCTCAAGCATGGCTTTTTCAATCAACTGCGGCAAACCATACTCACTGGCGCAAATCACACGAACACCATATTTTTCTGACTTGTTGATGAGTAAATGCAGGCCTTTTTGTTCAGTTTTACCGAGCTTGGTGACCTCATCAACAAACACCACACCCTCGCGCGCTTGTTCCAGGATCTCCATCGGGGCAGTGACCAGTTTTTCATAATCGGTCAGCGCAACCCATGGCGTGTTTTGCGGACGCAGAAATTTGGCGCACAAAGGTACGCTGCCGCCCTTTTTGCCAATCAGAAATAAGGTATTTTTATGCCGAGCCAATTGTTCAAGGCGCTGTTTCAGCTCTTGGATCACCGCACTTTTGCCAAAACTGGATAAGTTGATTTCGGTATGTGCCAGATGCTCGGTATGCTTGATGGCCGCAGAAACGGTTTTGAGCAACTTTTGTAGTGCAATCGGTTTTTCTAGAAAGTCGAAAGCGCCTAAGCGAGTGGCTTCTACCGCGGTGTCTATCGTGCCATGACCGGACATCATGATCACAGGCATGGTTAACAACCCGGCATTTGCCCACTCTTTGAGTAGGCTGATGCCGTCGCAATCTGGCATCCAGATGTCCAGCAACACTAGATCCGGACGCAACTTAAGACGCTCGTCTCTGGCCACTTGTGCGTTTTCCGCCAAACGTACAATATGTCCTTCATCCCGCAAGATGTCGCTCAACAACTCACGGATACCGATTTCGTCATCGACCACCAAAATATTACGTGAAGCCATGGTACTTCCTTACACGATGCGCTCAACGCGCCGACGCTGTTGTTGTTTATCTACCGGCAAGCTGATGGTGACGCTAGCGCCCCCTTGTGGCAGATTGTCTATGCGAATCTGTCCACGCTGCTCCTCTATCATTTTTTTCACAATGGCCAAGCCCAAGCCCGTCCCGTGGGACTTTGTGGTGACATAAGGCTCAAACACCCTCGCCATCACATCGGTTGGAAAACCACTGCCGTTATCGGTCACTGTCAGTTTTATACGCTCGCCATCATAATCGGTCAAGATAACAATATGCGGGTCCGCCACTTGCACCAGCGCATCTTGTGCATTTTGCAGTAAATTATGCAAAATCTGGCGCATCATGGTGACATCTGCCTGAATCTCCGGTAGTTGCTCGTGCAAGGCCAGCAACAGCTTGACGGTTGAGGCGTTATACAAGCGGCTCACATCGCGAATTAAGGTATTCAAATCTAACTTGACCAATTGCGCTGCCGGCGTTCTGGCATACTCACTAAATTCATTGACCATATTCTTCATCGCCTGTACCTGATTGACAATGGTATCCGTCGATTTAAACAGCATTTCGGCATCTTTGCTGTCCAGCTTGTCTTGCAATTTGAGTTGCAAGCGTTCCGCCGAGAGCTGTATGGGGGTCAGCGGGTTTTTAATCTCATGTGCCAAGCGTCTGGCTACTTCCGCCCAAGCGGCGTCCCGCTGTGCTTGTGCCATGGCAGTCACATCATCAAACACCACCACCAGGCCATGACCGGCCCCCTCAGGCAAGCGCGTCACTCGCAACATCAACATCTGCGTTCCATGCACGCCTTCAATTTCAATCTGACTGGTCATGTGCCGCTCGTGATGGTCAAACTGCAAGGTATCTTCATAGTGCCGCATGACCAGCTCGGTGAATGGGCTTAAGTATTTGTTTTCAGTTGCCACTTCGCTAAATACTTTATTTTTAAAGCCAACTAACGAAATGCCCAGAATATTGGTCGCCGCCAAGTTATAGACACGCAACTCTGCCCGCTCATTAATCGTCATCACCCCCGAACTCAAGTGTGACAAAATCGCCTCTAAGTAGGCACGTGCCGATTCCACATGCTGGCGACTTTGCTCAGAGGCATTTTTTGCCTCCTGTAGCTGCCGCGTCATGCTGTTGAATGATTTCACCAGCACACTTAATTCATCTTTACCAAATGAGGGTAATTGCTGCGAAAAATCACCACTGGCGATCAAGCGCGTCCCTTCAGCGAGCACCGTCAGTGGTTGCGCCATGCGGCGGCTGAGCGCAAATGCAATGGTTAACGCCCCCAGCATCGACAACAACAAAATCATGGTCAGGGTCAGCATGAAAATGTCTTTTAATGACTGACGGCTGTAAGACAAGGTTTGGTATTCGCGATAGACGTCTTGCACCGCTTCTGCGGTATTCGACAGGGATTTTGGCACTGGCTGCATTAATTGCAAAATGCGCATTTCACCGGTAATGCCCAACGTTTCGACCGGCGTCAGCACGCGCATATACAAGCCTTTGCCAGGGATGGGCTCAATCTTGCCGTAAACGCCGGTTCTGGCTTGACGCAATTGCGGCACAGAAGGTAGTTCAGGCAAAAAGCTGCTGGGGTCAGAGCTGCTCACGGCCAGAATCGCCCCTTGCGCAGTGAGTAAGGCGGCATCCTGAATGCCTGCTTTTTCACGCAAATCATTGATTTGACTGTAGTGAGACCGCGCTGGCTGCAACGATAAGGACACCGCCATGCTTTGCGCTTTTTCCTTCACATCGCTCAGCATAATATCCAACGCTTTCTGGCCCAAACTCAGGCCGCCATCCAGCGCTGATTCCACTTTGACGTTAAACCATGACTCAATCGAGCGTGAGAGAAAATTCACCGACACCAGATACACAATCATGCCGGGGATCAACGCCATCAGGGCAAAGGTCACCAGCAACCGAAAGTTTAACTTGCTGCCGACTTGCTTGGATTTTGTGGTGCGGTAAAGATGCCGCAACTGATAGGCGATGACGCCCAATAACAGCAAAGCCAGGCCGGCATTGATGTAGAGCAACACCAAGTAATAATCGCCGCTGATGGCAGTATTGGCACTCGCTAGCGACAGCAGATACAACAAGGCCGCTGCCAACACAATCGACAAAATCAAGACATAACGCATACCGTTAGCGCAGTGTTTCCTTCACCCACCAGGTAAAGGTTGGGGTCACTAACTCCCAGTCACTTTCACCCAGCGCATCCAGCTGCAATGCCTTGGGCAGTTTACTGGTATCCAGATGCATCTTAAGGGCTGCCTGATAAGATTGATTTTTTTCCAGTGTGCCATGTGGTACCAGGCGCCAGTCGTGAATCAAGCCTAACTCACGTTTGGCCTCGCCGAGGCTATCAAATACTTTTTGCTGTTGTGGGTAGTTCAGCAGATATTGTTTGGTCAGCGCGTGATAATTGAGCGTGACCGAGCGTCGTTCGGTCACGACTTCGTCATCAAACCAATATTTAAGCGGTTTGATAATCTGAAACTCATACAAAAATGTCAGCGCGACCCCTTTGCTGAGGGCTTCTTCCAGTGCGCGACCAAACTGCACGTCTATGTCAGCATCTAAGGTCCATAGCTCATCGCGCAACACCAACTCTGCGTTTCGAATATGCGCATGATTACTGCCTGCCAGGCAGCTCAGTGCGGTCAGGCCAATCATCAGGCCCATGCACAACCAGTGTTTAATGTTTTTGCAATAGCGCATAAAACAATCCGTCATGCACAGCAGTGGGCAACATTTGCCCGCCTATATGGTGTTGGCAGGGCAAGATCGCGGGATCAAAGGCTATCGGCAATCGGGTCGCATCCGCATGTGCGCTTAAAAATTGCTGGATTTGCATGTCGTTTTCTTGTTGAAAGATTGAGCAGGTCACGTACAACAATTTACCGCCTTTTGCCAGCGTTTGCCACAAATTCGATAAAATTTCCTGCTGAAGATGGGCGAAGGTGGCCAAGTCCTGAGGCCTGCGCAACCATTTCATATCGACATGACGACGCACAATCCCTGAGGCGCTACATGGCACATCAGCCAAAATACGGTCAAACAGTGGCCCATCAAACCAGTCTGTGTTCGCTGCGTCGCCAGTGACTACGTGCGCTTGCAAGCCCAAACGCTGCAAATTTTCGTGCACACGGCGCTGGCGCTCGACCGCCATGTCTAATGACCACAACTCGACCTCGCAGGCTTCGAGAATGTGGCAAGATTTGCCCCCCGGCGCACTACAAGCGTCCAGCACACGCATACCCGCTTGCAAGTCGAGCAAAGGTGCAGCCCATTGCGCCGCCGTGTCTTGCACACTGACCCAGCCAGCCTCAAAGTTTGGTAATTGGTGCACAGGCACAGGGCTATGCAATTGAATCGCAGTCCCCCCCAAATGACGCGCAGACATCTCGGCATCAGCGAGCAACTTTAAATAACTGGTCACATCGGTTTTGCGCAAATTGACGCGCAAGGTCATCGGCGGGTGGCTATTGCCGACTTCAAGTATGGCTTGCCAATCCTGTGGATATTGTTGCTTGAGGGTGTTGATCCACCATTGCGGGTAGTTGAACTGCACCTCTTCACGCTGCGCAATGGTCGTTTGCAATTGTGCGCGCTGGCGTAAAAAATTACGCAATACCGCATTAACCAAACTCTTCGCCCAGCGTAGACCCGTCTTACCGGCGGCTTCTACTGCCTGATTCACCACAGTGAAATCATCATCGTCCTGATGTAACAATTGCGACAGTGCCACCAACAACAATGCAGAGACGCGATCATCGGTCACTGGCTTGGGCGTCAACGCTTGCAAATAGGCGGCAGATTCGGCATAAAAACGCAAAGTGAGATAGCTGTAATCCTGCGCTGCAGCCTGTTGTTGCGGCGTCGCAGATTTGACTTTGCGCAATGCCTTGGGCATGGAAACAGTCAGATTATGTCCGGCCAAGACTTCGGCCACCGCATAAGCGGCTATTAACTGGGCAACTTGCAAACGAGCGTCTCTAGGCAAAAAAAGCTATTCTACTTGATGCCACTTAATTCACCAGTGAAAAACGCAAGTCATGAAAAAAGGCTTTCTGACGAAAGCCTTTTCTAAGCGTCCACCCTTGTGGGGAGTTAGTACTGGTTTGCCAACGCCATCAAGCGTCTCACGCGCTCTTCGGTTTGCGGATGCGTACTAAACAAACCCGCCAGATCAGCGCCTGATAAAGGATTGATAATCATCATTTGCCCCGTCTCTGGATGCTGTTCCGCAGTCATGTTTGGGATCTGGTGCGCGTAATTATGGATTTTCTCCAGCGCCGCAGCCAGCGCTTTCGGGTCACGGCTAATGTCGGCACCCATGCGATCTGCCTCGTATTCGCGCGAGCGTGAAATTGCCATTTGAATTAACGAAGCGGCTAGGGGCGCCAACACCATAATCAGAATACCGATGAGTGGATTCGGTCGGTCTTCGCCCTCACGGTGGCCGCCGCCAAACATCAGGCCAAATTGCGCAATAGACGAGATCGCGCCAGCAACCGTCGCGGAGATGGTCGAAATCAGCGTATCGCGATTTTTGACGTGTGCCAGCTCATGCGCCATCACACCACGCAGCTCTCGTTCACTCAAAATCTGCATAATGCCCGTGGTGGCAGCCACCGCGGCATGTTCGGGATTGCGGCCGGTGGCAAACGCATTTGGCTGACTTTCGTTGATCACGAACACGCGAGGCATCGGCAACTCAGCACGTTCGGCCAAGGCTTTTACCATGTTGTAATAATCACGAAACTGGCCGTTACCGAATTGGTTTTCGGCATTGATCTCGACTGCGCCATACATTTTCAACACCGCTTGATCGCTAAACCAGTAGGCGTAAAAGTTCATGCCCCCTGCCAGCAGCAAAGCGATGAACATGCCCCCCTGACCACCCAATGCGCCCCCCACAGCGACAAACAGCGCGGTGATGGCCGCCATCAGCACAAAGGTTTTGGTCCAGTTACCTAACATAGATACTCCTCATTGATTCAATACGTCTAGCCTAATATGCGGTGATGACAGGGATTTTTCAATGCCTGCTTGAGAAGTGCTTAGAAAAACTGGTCACCCACTTGCACATGCTGCCCCTGCACAAACTGTGGCGCTGTTTGCCGCTTGCCACCGGGCATTTGCAACGCATGAATCTCCAGTGCGCCCTCCCCGCAAGCCACACGCAGGGGATGCGTTTCTAGCACAGTACCCGGCTGGCCGTCGCCGTGCACTGCTTGCGCAAACCACACTTTGCACACTTGTTGTTTGAAGGTGGCCGTGGCCACCGGAAAAGGGTTAAATGCGCGCACTTGGCGAGACAATTGTGACGCAGTGTGTGTCCAGTCTATGGCCGATTCTGACTTTTCAAGTTTGTGCGCATAGGTCACCAGGGACTCATCTTGCACTTCTGAGGCGAGCGTGCCAGTCGTCGCTAAAGTATGCATGGCTTCGACCATCAAACGCGCACCTTCACGGCTGATGGCGTCGTGCAGTGTTTGCGTGGTGTCCATTTCAGTGATGGCGACCGCCCATTTGCTGATCATATTGCCGGCATCTAGTTTAGGCACCACCTCCATGATGGTGACACCGGTTTCAGCATCGCCTGCCAAAATCGCTCGGTGAATAGGCGCGGCCCCGCGCCAGCGTGGAAGCAAAGAACCATGTATGTTGTAACAGCCACGCGTCGGCATCTGCAACACCGCGGTTGGAATCATCAGACCATAAGCTGCCACAATCATGACCTCGGCCTGCACTGCAGCCAATTCAGCCTGCACTTCTGCAGGCTTGAGGCTCTCTGGTTGAAAAACGCGCAAACCGTTCGCCAACGCCAGCTGTTTGACTGGGCTGGCTTTCAACTGCATGCCCCGCCCAGCCGGACGATCAGGTTGAGTCAACACCATGACAACATCGTGTCCGGCGTCCAATAAGCCCTGCAAAGCAGGTTCTGCAAACGCCGGTGTGCCGGCATAGATGATTCGCATGCAAATCCTTGAGATTAATAACTATTGCGTTCGATCTCGCGTGCGTGCTTGACCATTTTGCTGCGGATGCGGTTGCGCTTGAGGGTGGACAAATACTCTACGAATACTTTGCCTTGCAGGTGATCCATCTCGTGCTGTATGCACACACTGAGCAGGCCGTCTGCATCGAGCTTATAAGTATTGCCAGAGACATCCCGCGCCTCTACCGTAATGAACTCAGCGCGCGTGACATTCTCATACACGCCCGGCACAGACAAACAGCCTTCTTCATAATCTTGGCTGCCAGCCTGGGCAATGATCTTCGGATTAATCAGGACCAAGAGATCGTCTTTTTCTTTACTGAGATCAATCACGATCAACTGAATATGATGATCCACTTGCGTGGCCGCTAAGCCAATGCCCGGAGCATCATACATCGTCTCCGCCATGTCACTCACCAGTTGCTGCAAAGCGTCGTCAAACACTTGCACCGGCTTGGCTACCGTGTGCAGTCGTGGATCCGGATATTGCAAAATTGGAAGTAATGCCATGCTCTACAAATCTTTCCATTCAAATAGTTTGAGGGAAAACAGGGCAAAATGCCCGCTTTTTCACCTTGATAAGAACTTTAAACCCATGCTAGATTGGTCGATATGATGCAGATCCCGCGCGCGATTGATGCGGCCTAACCCTTGAGCTGCTTATTTACAGAGACGCCACATGACCAAAATTGTTCAAATTATAACCTTGCTTGCGCTGGCTTGTAGCAGCTTGTTGGTGCGTGCAGAAGAAATTCCCTTGCGCACGCAACATCCGGAGCGCCATCTCGTCGTCAAAGGCGACACCTTGTGGGACATTTCAGCTAAGTTTCTCAAAAATCCATGGCAATGGCCACAGATCTGGCAACTCAACCGTGAACGCATCAAAAATCCGCACTGGATCTACCCGGGTGATGTGATTGTATTAGATACCAGCAGTGGCAAACCGGTGTTGCGACTCATGCGTGAATCCGTGACACTCGAGCCGGGGGTGATTGTGACACCGATACAAGGTGATGCGATCCCGGCCATTCAACCAAGCACGATTTTGCCATTTTTAACCAAACCCATGCTGATTTCCCCCGAGGCATTAAAAGCAGCCCCCAGAATCATTGCCGCGCAGGAAGAGCGTGAGATTCTGAGTCCGGGCACCCACATTTACGTGCAAGGCCTGCCAGCGTCACCAAGAACTGCCTGGGCGGTCTACCGCGAAGGTGAACCAGTCAAAAATCCAGAAAATGGTGAAATCCTTGGCAACGAGGCGCATTATTTGGGAGAGGCCAGATTGTTGCGCGCAGGCCAGCCAGCGACGCTGACCGTGACACAGGCGAAAGAAGAAATCGCCGTCAAAGACAAACTGATTGCGATAGAAGATGAACTGAACCCGGCATACATCCCACATGCGCCAGACAAGGAAATTAAAGGGCAGATTGCGCGCGTCAGCGAAGGGATTAATGAAACCGGTTATGGCCGGGTGGTCGTCCTCAATCGCGGGGAGGCTCAAGGCATCGAGCGTGGCCATGTGCTAGCGGTCTTGCGCAAGGGGGCCTCCATGATCGATCCAGAGTCTGACCCCAAACACCCGTTGACCATTCAACTGCCTGACGAACCGGTGGGTTTAGTCATGGTTTTTAAAACCTTCACACATCTATCTTATGCCTTGGTGATGCAATCATCGCAGCCCATTCATGCCGAAGATGTGGTCAGCACCCCATGATTGACCAGCGCCATCGTGACCGCCGCGCCTGAATACAACGCGCCTTGGATTGCACTTAGTCTGGTCAAGGGGCTGGGTAGCGTCACTTATTGTCAGTTACTCCTGCACTTCAAAACGCCGGAAGCCGTATTGGCTGCGCCTTACTCGGCGTTGCGTGAGCTGGTAGGAAAAGACGTTGCAGACGGCATTCAACGCGCCATGGACGACCCGCACATCGCGCATACGCTCACCTGGCTCGCGCAAACGGACAATCACCTACTGACGCTGGCAGACCCTTACTATCCACCGCGCCTGCTCGAAACAGACCAGCCGCCGCCTGTGTTATACGCTAAAGGCAATTTACAAACGCTCAAACGTCCGGCCATCGCCATGGTTGGTAGTCGTCATGCAACCCCTCAAGGCGAGGCGACAGCCGAAAACTTTGCTGAAAGTTTGTGTCATGCAGGGTTTGCGGTGGTGAGTGGTCTGGCACTTGGCATTGATGGTGCCGCCCACCGAGGCGCACTCAAAGCCGATGGTGCGACCATCGCAGTGGTAGGCACTGGGCTGGATATTGTCTACCCGGCCAAGCACAAGACACTGGCACACCATATTGCCCAATACGGATTAATTCTTTCTGAGTACCCGCTGGGCACCCCTTCACTCCCGCACCACTTTCCTCGACGTAATCGCATTATCAGCGGGCTGTCTGAGGGGTGTCTGGTGGTGGAAGCCAATATCGACAGCGGCTCATTAATTACCGCAAGACTCGCGATCGAACAAGGGCGTGACGTATTTGCGATTCCTGGCTCGATTCACTCACCACTCGCCAAAGGCTGCCACGCTTTAATCAAGCAAGGTGCGAAATTGGTCGAATCCACCGAAGACATTGTGAGTGAGCTCGCGCATATTCGCCTGCCAAATCAGTCATTTTCGATTAGCCCGAATGGGCCATCACCCGATTGGACCAGCTTACCTGCCGAAGCAAGCCCTGTCTTGGTCTGCATGGGATTTGACCCCTTGTTTGCAGAGCAGATCGCGGCCCGTGCGGGGTTGACGCCCGAGCAAGTTTCCACCATGCTTACACTACTTGAATTAGAAGGTGTCGTCAGCCATCTCGCCAACGGTCAATTCCAACGACTGGTGTGAACATGGCCTAGACTCACCCCAACAGCGCTACTTATACAACTGCGCGTTTGAGGAGACTATGCATGTTAGAAGTATTGATATTTATTTATCAAAATTACTGTGATAAACATGATGCGTTTGAGTTAAAAGAAACCGACGAAACCATCATGGCCTATGAATTATCACAAGCAGGATTTAACCATCAGGACATTTTGCACGCCGTCGACTGGGTCAAAGACCTGCGCCGCTCGGTGCAACATGCGCAATATCTGCATGACCCGGCCGCAATCCGTATTTTTTGCGATATTGAACGCAGTAAAATCAACGATGAGAGTTTAAATTTTCTGTCATTGTTGCAACGTAGCGACATCATCACTGCGTATGAGCGCGATTTGATTGTCGATCGCGCCATGGTATTGCCACAAGAAACGCTCAGCATGGAAGATATCCGCTGGATTACCATGATGGTGTTGTGGGATGAAGCGCGCAAACAAGATTACTTGTTTGTGGAAGATGCCTTATTCAACCCGCAAGGGCTCTCTTTACAGTAAATAAGCCAAAAAAAACGCGACCTTAAATGGGTCGCGCTTTTTTGAATGAACGCTAGAGCTGGCGAATAATCTGACCGATGATGCCCGCTTGATTCAGGGTGTAAAAATGCATTTTATCGACCCCGGCTGCAATCAACTTGGCACAAATTTCGGTGACAACGTCAGCACCAAAGCCACGTAAAGACGCCAAATCATCACCATATGCTTCCAAACGCATCCGCAACCAACGTGGAATCTCAGCACCACACACATTTGAAAATCGCGCCAACTGCGTGTAATTATAAATCGGCATAATGCCCGGAATAATCGGCGCAGTCACACCGAGTTTTTGTGCGGCATCCACAAATCTAAAATACGCATCTACGTTGTAAAAATACTGCGTAATCGCAGAGTCAGCCCCTGCATCGATTTTGCGTTTAAAGTTATCGAGATCTTTTTGGGCGGAACCTGCCTCGGGGTGAAACTCGGGGTAGGCCGCGACCTCGAGATGAAACCAGTCCCCCGTTTCGGCGCGGATAAAGCTGACCAACTCATTGGCGTATTTAAAGTCACCGGCACTGACCTCACCAGACGGAATATCGCCCCGCAAGGTGACCAGACGACGAATGCCTTTGGCTTGATAAGCCTGCAATAGGGCACGGATTTCTTCTTTGCTCGAAGAAATGCAAGAAATATGTGGCGCAGCGCCATGGCCTTCAGCCTGAATTTCAAACACAGTATCCATGGTGCGATCGCGAGTAGAACCGCCGGCGCCGAACGTGACCGAGAAAAATTCGGGGGAGAACGCAGCCAACTCTTGGCGTACCTGGCGTAGGTTCGCCATGCCTTCCGCGGTCTTGGGCGGAAAGAACTCAAAACTGTAAGAGGTTTTATGATTCACTTGTTTAGTCTTTATCTATGTCATGCAATCAAGCCATGACGGTCATTCTTTTTCATTCAGCACAATCGCGCTCAATAGCCATGCAATCACGCTATACACCAGTGCACCAATGACACCGTGCAGCACACTGTTGACTGAGAATCCTTGTAATAAATATCCGACAAACCAGAACAGCAAGCCGTTGATCACCAATAAAAATAAACCCAGCGTCAGCAAAGTGATTGGCAACGTTAAAATCACCAATATCGGCTTGACCAGCACATTAGCGAACCCAATCACCACTGCCGCCAATAATGCCGCAGTGAAGTTTGCAATATGAATGCCTGGCACCAGATAAGCCACAGCCATCAACGCAAGGGCATTTAATACCCAAACCACCAGTAATCTCAACATGACTAGCTCCCAATATGCATTGGGCAGAGTGTACACCGAAACCCGCGCCAGAACATCTGACGCGGGTTTCGGGCGTATTGACTCAGTGCTGTGTTACTTAGTAACGGTATTGCTCAGGCTTGTAAGGGCCGTTTTTGTTTACGCCAATATAAGCCGCTTGTTCGTCTGTCAATGTGGTCAATTGCGCGTTGAGTTTTTTCAATTGCAGGACCGCCACTTTTTCATCCAAATGTTTAGGCAGTGTGTAAACGCCTACTGGATACTTGTCGGTTTGCGTGAACAACTCGATTTGCGCAATGGTTTGATTGGCGAAACTGGAGCTCATGACATAGCTCGGGTGACCCGTGCCACAACCCAAGTTCACCAAGCGACCTTGGGCCAACAGAATGATGCGTTTGCCATCCGGGAAAATCACGTGATCCACTTGTGGCTTGATTTCTTCCCACTGGTATTTTTCAATGCCAGCCACGTCAATCTCGTTGTCAAAGTGCCCAATGTTACAAACAATGGCTTGGTCTTTCATTTTGGCCATATGATCGTGCGTGATGACGTGATAGTTACCCGTCGCCGTTACAAAAATGTCAGCGTGTTCGGCAGCGTAATCCATGGTGACGACGCGATAGCCTTCCATAGCCGCTTGCAGCGCACAAATCGGATCAATTTCTGTCACCCAAACTTGCGCTGACAACGCGCGTAACGCTTGTGCTGAGCCTTTACCCACGTCACCGTAACCGGCAACCACAGCGACCTTACCTGCAATCATTACATCGGTTGCACGCTTGATGCCGTCAACCAATGATTCACGGCAACCATACAAGTTATCAAACTTGGATTTGGTCACAGAGTCGTTTACGTTAATGGCAGGGAAAGCCAATTTGCCTTCTTTGTGCATTTGATACAGTCTATGCACGCCGGTGGTGGTCTCTTCGGTCACGCCTTTAATCGCAGCCAAACGCACAGAGTACCAAGTTGGATCCGTGATCAATTTGGCCTTGATCGCGTTGAACAAGCAAATTTCTTCCTCAGAGCCTGGGTTGGCTAAGACTGACAAATCTTTCTCAGCGCGGCTGCCCAAATGCAACAGCAATGTCGCATCGCCACCATCGTCAAGAATCATGTTGGAATAGCCACCGTCCATCCATTCAAAGATGCGGTGGGTATAATCCCAATACTCTTCCAGGGTTTCGCCTTTCACGGCAAATACCGCCGTGCCAGTCGCCGCAATGGCAGCTGCTGCGTGATCCTGTGTAGAGAAAATATTACAGGAAGCCCAACGCACTTCTGCACCCAAATCCTTCAGTGTTTCAATCAACACGGCGGTTTGGATAGTCATATGCAAGGAGCCGGTAATACGCGCGCCTTTAAGCGGTTGTTGCGCCGCATATTCTTCGCGAATCGCCATCAAACCAGGCATTTCAGTTTCAGCAATCGCGATTTCTTTGCGACCCCAGCCAGCTAAGGCCATATCAGCCACAATGTAATCTTTGATATCAGCTACAGTATTCATGTTTCAATCCTTAAAAAAATGAAAACTGAGCAGGAAAAGTTCGATAAGAACCGGTGGATACGTCTGTTCACCTTTTTTCCGTGCTCGCACAGTGAAAAGTGAACGCCGTTTAGATGCTTTTCAGCAAATGCTCTGAGCCTGGGAGTCAGATGACCCTCGCAGCGTTCCTCAGAAGTTGCGGATTATACGCTAACCCCGACATTTTACAAAAAAATCACAGCGTACAAGCGCGAAACAAAGGGCAAATTCATACGCAAATTTAGTTTCTGCGTACAAGCCTGCCCATCCTGCAAATTAACCCTGTTAGGCCTTGTTTCTCTGCAAAATTACTGTCATGTCGTTATGCCATGATGTCATCACGGCAACAAACAGACAACGCAAATCAAGAAAGGTGCTATCTATGACAATGTATCAAGTAATGGATGAAGAAAACCATTGTATTGCGACCTTTCATCACTTTCAGGAAGCGATCTATACCGCACAAGACTTTACCCTGTGGGATGATGAGCATTACTATCATGTGGAAGAGCTAGACATGGCTGTGGCATAAGCGCGAGGCGTTTCGTCAGCCCAATAAAAAAGCGCCCAATCAGGCGCTTTTTTTGTATGTTGTCTCAGCAAAGTTAAGGCAAGCTTTTCATCGCGACCTTGAGCGCATCTGCCGCCGCGGTGTCTAGTTGCTGCAACGCATCCACACTGGCCATCGCCTCAATATGTTTACCGCTGGCTTCGGCAATCATACCGAGATAGTAAAACGCTTGGCTGTGTTGATCGTTCATGCTCACCACCCGATGCAAATGTTGTTCCGCCGTGGTGAAGTCTTTGGTTTCATATTCTGCCGCAGCCAAATAAAACCAAGCCTCTGTATTTTGCGGCTCTTGTTTGGCCCATTGCTCAGCAATCACTTTCAGCCCAGCCCAATCTTTGTGTAGGAAGGGGTAAACGACCTTCATGAAATAGGGCCATTCGGCAGCGGGTTTGCCCCAGAACGGCAACTCGCTTTTGACCACAATGGGGCCTGCTGGCTGGTTGATCAGCGCTTGAATCCAATCCACAGACATGTAGTAATAATAAGCATCTTTACCCGGGCTCTTTAAAGTAATCAGGCCGACCAGTGCGCCAGTATCATCAAATAAGCCGCCACCGCTGGCACCTTGCCTAAAGCTGCTGGTCGCGCGCACAATCACTGAGTCATCCATGGTGAACAGGCCTTTGACCACGCCACTGGCACTGACTGGCGCAGGCACAAAACTCGGGTAACCAATATTAAACACGGCTTGTTCATATTTGAGCTCGCGGCTGGACTTCATCGCCACCGGTTTCAGCGGCAAGTCTTCCATTTGCAGCATGCACACATCATGTTTCCAGTCGGGCTTCACACCCACCGCATGGTAAGCGGCGCCGCCGCTCATCACACTGATACTGCTGGCGTTGGCAACCACGTGGCAGTTGGTCACCACTTGATTTTCTGCCACCACCACGCCAGAGCCGAGGCCGTATTGACCATTTTTCAAGCCCACCTGTACTCGCAACACGCGGCTATTTAAATCCTGAATCAATGCTTGCTCGGGCTCCGCCAAGAGGGGTGCGCTCAAGCAGCTTAACAATAATCCGATCAGTACTTTGCTCATTTCGTGCTCCAATCTGCGACTGCATGTGTGGGGTATTCACCAATTGCCAGTAATACGTTGGAAAGCCTGTTGCTATTGATTTAGCAAGAGGCATTCCAACCACGAAAATCTTTTGCGAAGCCGCGATCAACCGCCCAGAAATGACCGGGGGTTAAAATAAAAAACAAAGCATTATCAATGGGTTATGTGATAAAAATCAGATAGCGCCGGGCGGGCATTGGCAGATGAATGACGCCACATAGCACAGTGCTCATCGTAGATATCGAACAGAAGAAGCTTGCCGTGCACTAAAAAAGTGCATGGTTTTTGACTATCGCACAATCATTAGGCGCGTTGGACTCAAGCGATGCAAACTATTAAAACAACAGAGAAAGTTGTGTCGCCGTGGGTGAAGCAGTCGCTTCACTGGCAGGGGCTGACTTGCGGCTGGCATGACTGCGCGCCACCTTGGGAAAATGCCGCGATTGACGGGAAGCGTGGCGTTGCAAAATATCCTGCACCACTGCGGTTTGCATCTGCTTGCGGATCTGAAACCAATCTTGTTTGGCCACTTGCATGGCGCTGACCACGTCGACCAGCGGGCTGGGATAATCACGGTCGATGACGCATCCATAACGCAACTGCAACGCGTGCGGCATGCGCCAGGGTTCCAGTAACCAACTGTCTGGCACCTGTCGTAGCGCTGGAATCCATTGTCGAACAAACTGCCCTTGCGGATCTTGCGCCAATGCCTGCTTGACTGGATGATAGATACGCAAAGCATTAATCCCGGTGGTGCCAGATTGCATTTGTACCTGCGGCCAGTGAATACCCGGTTCATAATCGAGAAACATACGTGCCAAATGTGACCCACTTTGCCGCCAAGGCAAGCACAACAAATAACTAGCGGTGCTCATCAGCATGGCACGCATGCGAAAATTCAACCACCCGGTTTGATTAAGCATTGCCATACAGGCATCCACCAGCGGCCAACCGGTTTGCGCGGATTGCCAAGCCTGTAACCTTGTCATGCGCGCAGCATCCGTTAAGCGATGCTGCAACTGCTCAAAACCGGGATAAAAACTCTCAAACTCAATGCGCGGCTCACTTTCGAGTTTTTGCATAAAATGACAGTGCCAGTGCAAACGACTTTCAAAGCGGTGCAGATTACGTCGCCAGTGCATGGATTCGTTCGCTTGCGAGGCGGCACGACTGGCCTGCACCAAGCTACGCAAACTCAGCGCCCCCCAAGCCAAATAAGGAGATAAACGGCTACAAGCTTGTGGGGCTGTGAGCGGACTAGAGAGCCCACTTTGATAACGCTGCACGCGACGTTGCAAAAAGTCGGTCATGACTGCGTCAGCCACGCCAATACCGCCATGTTGTCGGCCAGCTTGATCGACCCCTGCAACCACGGGCAAGCGATCCAGCCCATGATGCGGCAACCGCTCGCCTGCACTGACTGGCGGGATTGCAATGCGCGTTTGCTGCATGCGTAATTCCCATTGTGACTGCCAGCGCCTACGATCAGCCAACCGCCTGACAACTCCGTGTTGGGGCCATTCATGCCAAGGGATGCTTTGCGATATGCACCAGCGCTGAATCTGCGTATCGATCTGAAATGTCACGTCATTGCCCGTCTCCTCGTGGCTGTAGAGCGCGGCGATGCGAAATTTTTCGTGCAGACGTTTGAGTAGACTGAGAGGATCGTGGTGATACACATGTAAGTGCAAGCCTAAATCATGCAATGAGGATGCAAGTGCTTGCAGACACTCACGCACAAACATGGCCTGGCTGAGGTTGGCATCTTCGGCAGCCCATACCTGAGGCGCCCAAATAAATAACGGCAGCACTTTGCCCGCCGCACAGGCGGCGGCAAGCGCCGCATGGTCCGCCACGCGTAAATCGCGTTTAAACCAAACCACGTGCAAAGCGTCAGCCGTCATATTGCCGCATCCAAACCGTGATATCCGCCAGCAGCGGGCTGCGACTACGAAACGGCCTTGCCAACTTGGCGACCATATCCACGTGGTCGTAGCCTGCATAGGTCTTTAAAGTCACGTTGCCGCCGTTTGCCTCCACTGCCTGCGCCAGATTAATGGTGTTTCTGGGCCAGACGGTGTCGTCCTTCAAGCCGGCCATCAACAATAAAGGGGGATGTTGCCCCTGTACAAAGTGGATGGGCTGCGATGTCCAGACCTGCTCGGGCGGCGCAAAAATTGCCCGCAAACGCGCAGAGGTCAAAGGCAAAAAGTCATATGGACCCGCCAAACCCACCGTGCCGGCAATCGCTGCCGTTTGCAGGCCCACTTGGGCCAGATAGCTTGCATTCAGCGAAAGCATCATCGCGAGATGCGCCCCCGCCGAATGGCCCATCAAAAACAAACGTGCCGGGTCACCGTGATAATCGGCGACATGCTGCTTGAGCCAAAAGACGGCCGAGGCTGGATCTTGCATCAGTTGCGGAAATTTCACTTCTGGGTACAGTCGATAATCGGCGATCACAACAATGAATCCCTGCGACGTCAGTGCCTCGGCGACGAATAGATAGTCTTGCTTGCTACCTGAATCCCAACTGCCGCCATAAAAAAACAACACCACAGGAAGCGGTGCTGTTGTGAGGTCACGAGGCTGATAAATATCCAGCCTTTGCCTAACATGCGCGCCATACGCCACATCACGCTTGAGCACCATGCCTGCGGAGGGAATGATCGCATTGAGCACACTCACCGGCCGACAAGCACTCACCAGCAGGCCTAGCAAGCTGCTTAACCAACCTCTTCGGATCATGTTCACCGGATGCGCATTCTCATTCATAGGCAGCAATGACCATGGCCATAGCAGATAATTCCCTCAAGGCTGCTTGCCGTTTAGTGATTCGCAATAAAGACGCGGTTACGGCCTTGTTGCTTGGCCGTGTAAAGCGCCGCATCAGCCATTTTCATCAAATGTGCCAGCCCTTGCTGTTCGCCGATTTGCGTCACCGAGACCAAGCCAAACGAGGCTGTATAGTGTATGTGTTCACCCTGATCACTCATCACACTGTGGTCAATTTCAGACCGTAGTCGCTCGATCACGCGGGCGGCTTCATGTACATCCGTCATGGGCATGAGTATCCCAAACTCTTCACCACCAAGACGGCCAACCATATCGCTGGTGCGCAAGGCATTGACGCAGCGAAGACAAAAATTTTGCAAAATCAGGTCGCCCGCATGGTGGCCATATTGATCGTTGATTTTTTTAAAATGGTCAATATCGACCATCACAAAGGAAAAAGGCGACTGATAGCGATGACTGCGGCGGATTTCGGAGTCCAACTCCTGAATGAAGTGCCTGCGATTAGCGATCCCGGTCAAAAAGTCAGTAAAAGCGAATTTGTCGGCTTCAATATGCAACTGATAAATACGCCAAGCGACAAAAATT
>Ga0208266_100117_pt1 | contig 39686 bp, 20 predicted proteins | sample LakWasMet67_HOW9_2_FD_183897 | JGI IMG/M metagenome (GOLD analysis project Ga0208266, IMG submission 183897) | Freshwater sediment methanotrophic microbial communities from Lake Washington under simulated oxygen tension - Sediment Metagenome... | ecosystem: Environmental > Aquatic > Freshwater >...
GCGGGTGGCTGAAGCCGCCAAGCTGCAGGAGCTGAGCGAGCAGGTCGAGAGCGAGCTGAAGAACAGCGCCAAGCTGGCCCAGTACGCCTCGCAGATCAAGCTGGACATGACGCGCGACGGCCTGCGCATCCAGATCGTCGACGAGCAGAGCCGGCCGATGTTCGACAGCGGCAGCGCGGTGGTCAAACCGTATATGCGTGAGCTACTGCGCGCCATCGGTAGCGTGCTGCTGGAGGTGCCCAACCGGCTGACGCTGGAAGGCCACACCGACGCCACGCCGTTTCCGGGCGGCGACCGCGGGTACAGCAACTGGGAGCTGTCGGCCGACCGCGCCAACGCCTCGCGGCGCGAGCTGGTGGCGGGCGGTCTGACCGAGGAGCGGGTGCTGCGTGTGCTGGGCCTGGCCAGCAGCCAGCCCTTCAACCGCAATGACCCGGCCGAGCCGCAGAACCGGCGCATCAGCATCATCGTGATGAACCGCGATGCCGAGGACCGCTTCTACCGCCCCACCGCCGACCTGGTGGAGCCCGCGGCGGCGGCCGAACCGTCGATCCGCCCCGAAAAGCCGGCCCTGGTGTCAAGTCCAGCCGCCGCCGGCCGATAAACCGCCAACGACCACCGTCGGCTCCCCCCATTCCTTCCCTCTTCTTGCCCCAGCCCCGAGGACAGACATGAGCAATCCCTCCGACCTCAAGTTCCTGGTCGTCGACGACTTCTCCACCATGCGCCGTATCGTGCGCGGCCTGCTCAAGGAAATGGGCTGCAACAACGTGGACGAAGCCGAGGACGGCGCCATTGCCTTGCAGATGCTCAAGGCCAACCGCTACGACTTCGTCGTCAGCGACATCAACATGCCCAACATGAACGGCTTCGATCTGCTCAAGGCGGTCAAGGCCGAGGACGCGCTCAAGCACATTCCGGTGCTGATGGTCACCGCCGAGGCGCGCAAGGAAGACATCCTGCTGGCCGCCCAGAGCGGCGCCGCCGGCTATGTGGTCAAGCCCTTCACCAAGGCCACGCTGGAAGAGAAGGTGACGAAGATCATGCAGAAGCTGGCCGCCACCGCCTGAACCCCCCCAGGGAGCCCACCATGAAGATGGAAGACATTGCCGCCCTGGTACCGGAACAGGGCGTGATGGCCTCGCCCGAGGTGTTCCAGCAACTCGGCGCGATCACCCGCCTGCTGCACGACACGCTGCAGCAGCTGGGTGTGATGCCCAAGCTGCAGATCGCCGCCGACGGCCTGCCCGACGCGCGCAGCCGGCTGAGCTACATCGCCACCAAGACGGCGGCCGCGGCCGACAAGGTGCTCAACTCGGTGGACCAGGCCAAGGCCGAACATGCCACCATCGCCGAACAGACCCGCCAGCTGGCCGCCGCGCTGCTGAAGGACCCGGTCAAGGCCGTCGCTTCGGGCGCGGTGTTCAATTTCGTCAACGACGTCGAGTCGCGCACCAAGGTGATCGACAACCACCTGACCGACATCATGATGGCGCAGGACTTCCACGACCTCACCGGCCAGGTGGTGGCCAAGGTGGTGGCGCTGGCCAACGAGCTGGAGGACAGCCTGGTCAAGCTGCTGGTGCAGGTGGTGCCGCCCGAGCAGCGCGAGAAGGTCGACCCCAACGTGCTGCACGGCCCCGTGGTCAACCCCGAAGGCCGCACCGACGTGGTGGCCAACCAGGGCGAGGTCGATGACCTGCTGGCCAGCCTGGGGTTCTAGCCCGGGCGGTGTCCACCCCTGTCTGATGCCAGCGGCCCATGGGCCGCTTTTGTCATTCTGGCGCCCACAAGGGGTGCCGATTAGCGCCGGATTGGGCCTGCTTATGGGCCGCTTGCCCCGGTGCCCGCGCTCCTACCATGGTTTGCCCACCTTGCCGTGTCTGGAGCCGTCATGCCCGAAGCCTTGCTGAGTCCTCCCGCCCCCCTGTCGCTGGCCGAACTGGTGACCGAAGCCCAGCGCCTGCAACAGGGTGGACAGGCCGACGCCGCGGTGGCGCTGTATCGGCGCTGGATGGCCGCGGACGGCCCGGGCGTGGCGGCGATGCGCCATGTCGCCAGCTTCAACCTGGGTACGCTGCTGGGGGCGATGAACCGCCCCGACGAGGCCGAGGCCGCCTACCGCGAGGCCGTGGCGCTGCAGCCGGCCTTCGCCCATGCCCGCCTGAACCTGGGCCACCTGCTGGAGCGTGCCGGCAAGCCCGACGAGGCGCTGGCGCAGTGGCAGGCGGTGCTGGACACCAGCGTCGCCAGCGACCTGCGGGTGCATGCCTGGAACAACCGCGGCCGCCTGCTGGAGCAGCTGCGCCGCTACCCCGAGGCCGAGGCGGCCTTGCGCGAGAGCCTGCTGATCAACCCCGAGCAGCCCAACGTGGTGCAGCACTTCGTGCACCTGCGTCAGAAGCAGTGCGCCTGGCCGGTGTACGCGCCGGTGGGTGACGTCGGCCCCAATCGGCTGCTGATGGGCACCTCGCTGCTGGCGATGATGGGCATGAGCGACGACCCGGCGCTGCAACTGCTGTCGGCGGTGCGTTTTGCCAACGAGCGGGTGCCCAAGGCACCGCCGGTGGCGCTGCACAGCACCATGCCGCCGCGCCGCGGCAAGATCCGCATCGGCTACCTGTCGGGCGATCTGCACATGCATGCGGTGGGCCTGCTCACGCCCGAGCTGTTCGAGCTGCACGATCGCGAGAAATTCGAGGTCTGGGCCTTCTGCTGGACCCCCGACAGCGCGCTGCCGCAGCGCCAGCGCATCGTCAAGGCGATGGACCAGGTGGTGCGCCTGGCCGGCGTGGACGACGCCACCGCCGCCCGGTTGATCGCCGAGGCCGGCATCGACGTGCTGGTCGACCTGCAGGGCCTGACCAGCGGGGCGCGGCCGGCCATCCTGGGCTACCGCGCGGCACCGGTGCAGATCAGTTACCTGGGCCTGCCTGGCACGTCCGGCCTGCCCGGGGTGGACTGGATCCTGGCCGACGACTACGTGATGCCGCCCGAACTGGAGCCCTACTGCACCGAGCGGCCGATCCGGCTGCCGCACTGCTACCAGGTCAGCGACCGCCAGCGCGAGGTGGCGCCGACGCCGCCGCGCAGCCGCTACGGCCTGCCCGAGGACCGTTTTGTCTTCTGCTCCTTCAACAACAACCACAAGTTCACGCCCGAAGTCTTCGGCGCCTGGATGCGCATCCTGCAGCAGGTGCCCGGCAGCGTGCTGTGGCTGCTGGCCGACAACGACACCGCGCGCGAGAACATGCTGCGCCAGGCCGACACCCATGGTCTGGACCGTGACCGGCTGATCTTCGCGCCGCGGGTGGCACCGCCGGAATACCTGGCGCGCTTCCAGTGCGCCGACCTGGTGCTGGACACCTTCCCCTACAACGCCGGCACCACCGCCAGCGACGCGCTGTGGATGGGCACGCCCATCGTCACCTGGAGCGGCAAGACCTATATCTCGCGCATGGCCGGCAGCCTGCTGACCGCGGTGGGCCTGCCCGAGCTGGCCACCCCCTCGCTGGCCGAGTACGAGCGCCTGGCGGTCACCCTGGGCCGCCAGCCGGCGCGGGTGGCGTCCTACAAGCGCTACCTGGCCGAGCAGGGGCGCAGCTCGCCGCTGTTCAACCTGCCGCAGATCGTGCGCGACATCGAGTCCGCGTTCGAGCGCCTGGCGCTGGCCGCCCGGGGCTGAGCCGCCGCACCGCCTGCCCGCCTGAACCCGCCGCTGCCTGCCCCGCACCGTGTCTGAGCACGACGATCTGACCCCCACCGATGCGCCCGCCTCCGCCGGCCTGGTGGAGGACGCGCTGGCGCAGGCCCTGGTCTGGCTCACCCGGCACCATGGCAACGAACGGTCGGTGACCTCGCTGTTCGAGGGCCAGCACATCAGCGGCCCGGTGGGCCCCGACCAGGCGCTGCGTGCACTGCGCGAGGCCGGCTACAACGCCGGCCTGGTGCAGCGGGCTATCGTGGACTTCCACGACCTGCTGCTGCCGGTGGTGCTGCTGCTGAGGAATGGCGACGCCTGCATCCTGGCCGCGCGCCGCCCCCAGCCCGACGGGGCGACGCTGTGCACCGTGGTGATGCCGGGCAGCGATGCACCGCAGCTCATGGCCACCGAGGCCGAACTGGCCACCGAGTATTCCGGCATCGCACTGCTGGCCACGCCGCAGCAGCAGCCCAAGCGGCCACCGGCCGGCGCCAGCGCCGCCGAGGCCGAGGCACTGCGCGACCCGTCCAGCCACTGGCTGTGGGGCACGGTGCGGCGCTTCATCCCCTACTACCGGGCGGCGCTGCTGGCGGCCCTGCTCAGCAATACGCTGATGCTGGTGACCGGCACCATCACCTCCGTCGTCTACGACAAGGTGATCCCGCACCAGGCCTTCGTGACGCTGTGGGCGCTGGCGACGGCGGGTGGCCTGGCGCTGCTGTTCGACCTGAGTGCGCGCCAGCTGCGCACCTACCTGATCGACCTGGCCGGCAAAAAGGCCGACCTGCTGGTGGGCACCCTGCTGTTCCGCCAGAGCCTGAACGTGCGCATGGAGCAGCGGCCCGAGTCGGCCGGTGCCTATGCCCACATCGTCAGCCAGATCGAGCAGGTGCGCGAGTTCTTCTCGTCGGCCTCGCTGTCGGCCGTCAGCGACCTGCCATTCATCCTGATCTTCATTGGCATGACCTTCGTCATCGGCGGCCCGCTGGGCTGGGTGATGGTGTTTGCCGTGCCCACCATCCTGGGCGTGGCCTGGCTGATCCAGGGGGCCCTGCGCCGCGCCAGCGCGACCAACATGAAACAGCAGGCCGACCTGCACGGCCTGCTGGTCGAGGCGGTGGAGGGCATCGAGGACATCAAGGCCACCGGTTCACAGGGCCGCTTTCTGCACCATTACGAGCAGAGCGCGGCTGCAGCGGTGCAAAGCCAGCTGCGTTCGCGCCGGCTGACGGCGCTGACGAACAACCTGTCGGCGGTGTCGCAGCAGGCCGTCACGCTGGTGATGCTGGTGTGGGGGGTCTACCTGATCGAGGCCAAGGTGATCACCGGCGGTGCATTGATGGGCGGGGTGATGTTCGCGATGCGGGCCATCGCGCCGCTGACCAGCGTCGTCATGCTGTCCACCCGCTACCAGGGGGCCCGTGCCGCGATGCGTGCGCTCGACCGGGTGATGGCCCAGCCCACCGAGCGCGAGGCCGGCCGCAGCTACATCCCGCTGCGCGAGATGAGCGGGCGCATCGGCCTGGCCGACGTCAGCTTCAGCTACCCCGCCAGCAGTGGCGGCGACAGCCCGCGCGTGCTCAAGGGCGTGACACTGCGCTTCGAGCCGGGTGAGCGGGTGGCCATCCTGGGCCGCATCGGCAGCGGCAAGTCCACCATCCTGCGCCTGATCGGCGGGCTGTACCGGCCCAGCGAGGGCATGGTCGATGTCGACGGCATCGACCTGCGCCAGATCGACCCCAGCGACTTCCGCACCCGCGTGGCCTATGTGCCGCAGGACTCGCGTCTGTTCAACGGCACCCTGCGCGACAACGTGCTGCTGGGCCGTGCCAGCGCCGAGCCGTCGCGGCTGGCCGCCGTGGCCAAGCTGACCGGCCTGGCCCGGGTGGCCGAGGGCCACCCCATGGGCTGGGACATGCCGGTGGGCGAATCCGGCAGCCTGCTGTCGGGCGGCCAGCGCCAGCTGGTGGCGCTGACCCGCAGCCTGATCACCGAGCCGCGGGTGCTGCTGATGGACGAGCCCACCAGCTCGATGGACGCGCAAAGCGAGATGGCCTTCCTGCGCCAGCTGCGCGACGCGGCCAGCAACTGCACCCTGGTGGTGGTGACACACCGCCCGGCGCTGCTGGAGATGGTGCAGCGCATCGTGGTGGTGGACGCCGGCAAGGTGGTGATGGACGGACCCAAGGCCCAGGTGCTGGCGGTGCTGTCGGGCGCCAAGCCGGCCGGTCAGGCCGCGCCGCCGGCCAGTGTCGCGGCGCAGCTGCCGCCGACCAATGTGCACCGCCATCCCAGCACCCAACCGGCGGACAGCCGCGCTGCGGTATGACGACGACCACCCCCGAAGGGCCTGCGGCCCTCCCCCTCAAGGGGGCGACACCAGCGGACCAGCGAAGCCGGATCCGCGGTGTCCGCTTGGTCGGGCGCAGGACTGCGGGAAGTGGTGAACATGGCTGACCGCCAGGCATTGCAGCGGGGCGACATCGCCTACCTGAGCCCGGCGCAGGCGGCGCGGGAGTTCGAGCCGGCCACGGCCGCGGTCTGGGCGGTTTACCTGATGCTGGCCGCGCTGGTGGTGGCCCTGGCCTGGGCCGCCATCGCGCAGGTGGACATGATCACGCGCAGCGAGGCCCGGGTCATCCCCGACGGCCGCGAGCAGGTCATCGCCAGCCTGGAAGGCGGCATCCTGCGTGAACTGAAGGTGCGCGAGGGCGAGCCGGTGAGCGCCGGCCAGCCCCTGGCCCTGTTGGACCCGACCCGGGTCGAGGCGCAGCAGAACGAGAGCCTGGCCAAGCGCCTGGCGCTGACCGCCACCGTCGCCCGGCTGCAGGCCGAGGCCACCGGCAAGCCGTTGCGCTTTCCGGATGAACTGAAGTCTGCGCCGGGCCTGGTGCAGGGCGAGACCGACTCCTACAACGCCCGCCAGCGGGCGCTCAACGACGCGGTGGCCGGCACGCACAGCAACCGCACCCTGCTGGAGCGTGAGCTGGCGATGGCCAACGCCATGGCCAGCAAGGGCCTGATGAGCGACGTGGAGGTGATGCGCCTGCGCCGCCAGGTCAATGACCTCAACCAGCAGACCCAGGAGCGCATCAACCGCTTCCGCCAGGACGCCAGCGCCGAGCTGGTGCGGGCGCAGACCGAGCTGACGATGCTGGGCGAACAGATGGTGGCACGCGACGACGTGCTCAAGCGCACCGTGCTGACCTCACCGGTGCGTGGCCTGGTCAAGAACATCCGCATGAACACGCTGGGCGGCGTGGTGTCGCCCGGCGCGCCGGTGATGGAGATCGTGCCGGTGGGCGACCGGGTGCTGGTGGAACTGCGCATCCAGCCGGCCGACATCGGCTTCATCAAGGTCGGGCAGAAAGTGGAGATCAAGCTCACCGCCTACGACTACACCGTCTACGGCAACCTGCACGGCCAGGTCGAGGTGCTCAGCCCCGACGCCATCGGCGACGGCGACCGCAACGCCGCTGCGGCGCCGGGCGCCACCAGCACCTTCTACCGCGCGCTGGTGCGCGCCGACGCCAGCACGCTGAAGGCCGGCAAGAAGCCGTTGACGGTGCTGCCCGGCATGGTCGGCACGGCCGAGGTCCGCACCGGCCGACGCTCGATGCTGAGCTTCCTGGTGCGGCCGATGATGAAGGCGCAGGAGGCCTTCACCGAGCGGTGATGGCCCCACGTCGCTCGGCGCCTTCCCAGCCGTTTCAGACCCGGTAGTAGTCGCGGTACCAGGCCACGAAGCGCGCCACGCCTTCATCCACCGGCGTGGCCGGGTGGAAGCCGGTCCAGCGCTCCAGCGCGGAGACATCGGCAAAGGTCGCAGGCACGTCACCGGGCTGGATGTCGCGCAGTTGCTTGATCGCGGTGCGTCCGGTGTGCCGTTCGATTGCGGCGATGAAGTCCAGCAGGGGAACCGGCTGGTGGTTGCCGATGTTGAAGACCCGATAGGGCGCGTCGCTGGCCGCGGGCGTGGCCTGGCTGCGGTCGTAGGCCGGATCGCGCTGAGGCGGGCGGTCCAGCGTCAGCACCACGCCATCGGCAATGTCGTCAACGTAGGTGAAGTCGCGCACCATGCGGCCATGGTTGAAGACCTGGATCGGCTCGCCGGCCAGGATGGCGCGCGTGAACAGGAACAGCGCCATGTCCGGCCGGCCCCAGGGGCCGTAGACGGTGAAAAAGCGCAGTCCGGTGGTGGGCAGCCCGAACAGGTGGCTGTAGGTGTGGGCCATCAGCTCGTTCGCCTTCTTGGTGGCCGCGTACAGGCTCACCGGGTGATCCACACCCTGGTGCTCGGCAAACGGCATCGTGGTGTTGCCGCCATAGACGCTGGAGCTGGAGGCATAGACCAGGTGGCCCACCCCGGTGTGGCGGCAGCCTTCGAGCACGTTGGTGAAGCCCACGACATTGCTGTCGATGTAGGCATGCGGGTCGACCAGCGAATGGCGCACGCCGGCCTGTGCTGCCAGGTGCACCACGGCGGCAAACCGCTCACGTTCGAACAGCGCCGGCATCGCCACCCGGTCGGCCACATCCATCTCGATGAAGCGCCAGCCGGCATTCCCGGTGAGCGTGGCCAGCCGGTCACGCTTGAGCTGCGGGTCGTAGTAGGCGTTGAGGTTGTCGATGCCCACGACCTCGTCGCCACGGTCCAGCAGGCGGCGCGCGACATGCGAGCCGATGAAACCGGCGGCGCCGGTGAGGAGGATCTTCATGAGGATGCCGGTAAGCGCCGCACCAGACGGCCGATGCCGGATTGTCACGCAGCAGCGGGCACAATTCGGGCGATCAACCGCGGCTTGCCGCCGCAGACAAGGGCACGAGCAATGAAGATCACCGTGGTCGGTGCGGGTTATGTCGGGCTGGTTTCGGGCGCATGCCTGGCCGAGATGGGCAACCATGTGGTGTGCGTGGACGTCGACCCGCGCAAGATCGAGATGCTGCAGCGTGGCGAGATCCCGATCCACGAACCGGGGCTGGACGCCGTGGTGCAGCGCAACGCCGCCGCCGGCCGCCTGCAGTTCACCAGCGATATCGCCGCCGCCGTGGGCCATGGCACGCTGCAGTTCATCGGCGTGGGCACGCCGCCGGACGAGGATGGTTCGGCCGACCTGCAGTATGTGCTGGCCGCGGCCGAGGCCATCGGCCGCCACATGACCGACTACAAGGTCATCGTCGACAAGAGCACCGTGCCGGTGGGCACGGCCGACAAGGTGCGCGCCCGGGTGGCTGGCGCGCTGGCCGAGCGTGGCATCACGCTGGACTTTGCGGTGGTCAGCAACCCCGAGTTCCTGAAGGAGGGCGCCGCGGTCGAGGATTTCATGCGGCCAGACCGCATCATCGTCGGTGCCGACGACGAGCGCGCCACCTTGCTGATGCGCGCCGTGTACTCGCCCTTCATGCGCAACCGCGACAAGCTGGTGGTGATGGACGTGCGCAGCGCCGAGTTCACCAAGTACGCGGCCAATGCCATGCTGGCCACGCGCATCAGCTTCATGAACGAACTGGCCCTGCTGGCCGACAAGGTGGGCGCCGATATCGAATGGGTGCGCAAGGGCATCGGCAGCGACCCGCGCATCGGCACGCACTTTCTGTATGCCGGTGCGGGCTATGGCGGCTCGTGCTTTCCCAAGGACGTCAAGGCATTGATCCATGCCGGGCGCGAGAACGGCGTGGACCTGGGCGTCCTGCAGGCGGTGCAGGCGGCCAACGAGCGGCAGAAGCAGGTGATGGTGGACCAGGTCGTCGCCCGCTTCGGTGAGGATCTGGCCGGCCGTACCTTCGCGCTGTGGGGCCTGGCCTTCAAGCCCAACACCGACGACATGCGCGATGCCCCCAGCCGGGTGATCATCGCCGAGCTGCTGCGGCGTGGCGCCACCGTGCAGGCCTACGACCCGGTGGCCATGGCCGAGGCCCGCCGCGTGCTGGGTGACTTGCCGGGGCTGCAGCTGGTGGACAGCCAGACCGCCGCGTTGCAGGGCGCCGACGCCTTGCTGCTGGTCACCGAGTGGAAGGAGTTCCGCAACCCCGACTTCGACCTCGTCAAGGCGACGCTGAAGCGGCCGCTGGTGTTCGATGGACGCAATCTGTTCGACCCGCAGCTGATGCAGGTCTTCGGCATCGACCATGTGGGCATCGGCCGGGGCGCCGCGGCGCGCACGCCCAGCTGGGGCCCATGATCCGGCAGGGCTGAAAAGGCGGCGGAATCCGCCGGGAATCGCCAGATTGCCCGGGGTCCGATCGGCGTCTACTGAGGGCTGCCACGTCCGCCCTCGGACGGTGGTGAAACTGCCCCGTTGGAGCCCGCTGCCATGACGCCGTCCTTGCCCGCCCACCCCACCGCACCGCCCGGACGTCCTGGCTGGTGCGTGGCGACCGGGGCCCTGGTGTCGGGCCTGCTGCTGGTGCTGGCGCCGCTGGCCGGGCAGGCGGCCTGCCTGAACGAGAACACGGTCGAGCCCAACACCAGCATGGCGCCGGCCGGCGCGGCGCCGGCCCTGCCCGCGCCCGACCCGCGTGAACAGCTGCGTGGCCTGGTGCAGGACGCCCTGGTGCGCAGCCAGGGCATCGGCGCGCAGCGCCTGCTGGCCGAGGCCGCGCTGCAGGACGTGGAGGAGGCGCGCGCCGCGGCCAGGCCGCAGGCGGCACTGACGGGCTCGGTCAGCCCCAATCTGAGCGGGGGCAGCGACGGCTCCACGTCCCAGCTGCAGCTGCGTGCTGGCGTGCAGCTGAGCCAGACGCTGTACGACGGCGGCCGCACCGAGCGCATCGTGGACTGGCGCCGCCAGCAGGCCGAGGCGGCGCGGCTGGGCATGCTGTCGACGCAGGAGCAGATCACCCTGTCCACCACCTCGCTGGCGCTGGAGCGCAGCCGTTTCCGCATGCAGGCGGTCATCTACGGCCAGCAGGTGCGCAAGATGGGTTGCCTGGTGGAGGCGCTGGAGACCATCGTGGCCGCCGACAAGGGCCGGGTCAGCGAACTGGTGCAGGCCCGCAAGCAGCAGCAGATGGCCGAACTGCAGCAGGCCCAGGCGGTGTCGCAGGCACGCCAGGTCGAGGCCAAGCTGCGCCGCATCGTGGGCGATGGCCTGCCTGGGGTCGAGGGCATGAGCACCCTGCTGCTGGCCGTGCCCGAACTGCCGGAGGTGCTGACCGCGGCCGAGCGCTCGGCCGACATCGGCCAGCTCGATGCCAATGCGGCGGCGCTGCGTGAGATCGCCCGCGTGGTGGCCGCCGGCACCAAGCCGCAGGTCAGCTGGAACCTCGGCGGCAACGCCCTGCTGGCCGCCGGCGCGGGCAGCCCGCACAACGCCGGCCTGAGCGCCGGCATCCAGATCAGCGTGCCGCTGATCAACCCGGCCATCGAATATTCCGTCCAGGCCGCTGCCAAGCGTGCCGATGCCGCCCGGCTGCAGCGCGCCGACGCCCTGGAGTCGCGCCGCCAGCGGGTGGTGGAGGTGCACGAGCAGGCCGGCGCCGCCTTCGACCGGCTCAAGCGCGTGGGCCTGGTGCTGCGCGACAGCGACCGCCTGCGCAGCTTCACCCTGCAGCAGTGGCAGCAACTGGGCCGGCGCTCGCTGTTCGACGTCATCGCCGCCGAGAGCGACCACTACAACCTGCGCGTGCAGTACGCCAACGCCCTGCATGACGGCCAGCAGATGAACGCGACACTGACGTCGCTGGGCAACGGGCTGTCGGCCTGGCTGCGCTGACGGTGCCCGACCCACTTGCCAACTGGAACCCCGCGATGCGCTTGAACGAGATGAACACGGGCGAAGCCCCCCCCGCCGAGGCGATCCCGCTGGTGCAGCCCTACCTGGGGCGCCAGGCCCGCGCCTACTTCAACGAGTGCCTGGACACCGGCTGGATCAGCTCCAAGGGCCACTTCATCCCGGACTTCGAGCGCGCCTTTGCCGAGTTCAACGGCAGCCGCTTCGCCCTGGCGGTGTCCAATGCCACGGTCGGGCTGCACCTGGCTCTGGTCAGCCTGGGCATCGGCCCGGGTGACGAGGTCATCGTGCCTGACCTCACCTTTGCGGCCACCATCAATGTCGTGCTGCATGCGGGCGCCACGCCGGTCATCGTGGACATCGATCCCGCGACCTGGAACATCTCGCCCGAGCGCATCCGCGCCGCCATCACGCCGCGCACGCGCGCCATCATGCCGGTGCACCTGTATGGCTACCCGGCCGACATGGCGGCGATCATGCAGATCGCCCATGACCACGGGCTGGAGGTGATCGAGGATGCGGCCGAGGCGCATGGCGCCGAGTTTGCCGGCCGCAAGGTTGGCAGCTTCGGCCGGGTCGGCGTCTTCAGCTTTTTCGGCAACAAGATCATCACCACCGGCGAAGGCGGCATCTGCGTCACCGACGACGAGGCGCTTTACCAGCGCATGCTGGTGCTGCGCGATCACGGCATGAACCGCACCACGCGCTACCAGCACGACGCGGTCGGCTTCAACTACCGCATGACCAATCCGCAGGCCGCCCTCGGGCTGGCGCAGATGGAGGAGGTCGGGGCCATCCTCGCGGCTCGCGACACCGTCTTTGCGCAGTACGAGCAGCGCCTGAGCGGCGTCGATGCGGTCGGCCGGCGCGCCATACCGGCGCACCTGCGGCCGGTCAACTGGATCTACACCTGCCTGGTGCCCCGGCGCGATGCGCTGATCGACCGGCTGGCGGCGCAGCAGATCGAGACTCGCCCCTTGTTCGTGCCGTTGCACCGCATGGCCATCTACCAGGACTACCAACACATGCCCTGCGCGGACGCCGACGCCATCTCCCGCCAGGGCATCAGCCTGCCCACCTTCCACGGCATGCCGGCCCGCGCCATCGAGCGCGTCTGCCAGATCATCGAGACGGAGTGCCAGGGTGTCGGCTGATCCCTTCAAGTTCGACGGTGCGCTGGACCCCTGGAAGCTGGGCCAGATCCTGCCGGCCTGCCACCGCACGGTACTGGACATCGGCTGCAATACCGGCAACCTGGTCGCCACCCTGAACCAACAGGGCCGGCACGCCGAAGGCATCGACATCGATGAGGCGCACATTGCCCTGGCGCGCCAGCACCACCCGCAGTGCACCTTCCATGCCGGCGCCGACCTCACGCGGTTTGCCGACGGGCAGTTCGAGTCGGTGGTGGCCTGGAACGTGCTGGAGCACATCGAGGACCACGTCACCGCCCTGCGCGAGATGACCCGGATCGCGTCGAAGAACGTGATCCTGTCGATTCCCAAGGAGGACGACCTGTCGCTGCCCGACTCGCGCGTGACCTACCGGCCATATGTCGACCTGACCCATTTCCACTACTACCGCCGGGACTCGATCCTGAAGATGGTGCACGACCTGGGTTGGCGGACGGTGCAGATCGAGGACATCTCGCGCGCGCGACCGCTGCTGGCCTACGCCAGGATCGGCATACCGCGCTGGCTGTGCGCCACGCTGGACAACCTTTTCTGGGCCATCAGCCGCCGGCGCGAGAGCTTCTTCTCCAGCCTGCGGGTCGTGATCGACGTCAGTGACCGCCGCGCGGCCTGAGCGGCCGGCGCCCTCCGCCATCCATCCCACCACCACGCCAAGCACCATGAAGATCCATATCGTCAACTACGAAGAGGGCATGGGCATCGACGGCATCCTGACCAAGTACAGCTATGCCATGCAGCGCGAGCTGAATGCGCTGGGCGAGGTGTGCACCGTCAGCGCCATGCCGGACCCCCAGGCCGATGTGAACCACCATGTCAACTACCTGCAGTACCGGCACCAGCCGTCGGTGGGTGGCCTGCACACCCTGATGATCACCCACTTCACCCAGGGCACCGAGGGCAAGCTCAAGTTCATCAAGGACTCGATGGCCAGCGCCCATTGCGGCATCTGCTTCTCGTCGACGATGGTGAAGTACCTGCAGCAGCACGGCGTGCCCAAGCTGGACTGCGTGCTGCCGGCACATGACAGCGCGCCGCGGCGGCCCAAGGTGGTGGCGCTGCTGACCAAGGTCTATCCGGATGGCCGCAAGCGCGAGTGGATGGTCAGCGAGCTGTGCAAGACGCTGGACCGGTCCAAGTTCAGCTTCCTGGCCATGGGCGATGGCTGGCAGCCCACGCTGGCGGCGATGGCGCAGGCCGGTTTCGATGTCAAGTTCGCGAAGGACTTCAACCCCGAGCTCTACCAGAAGATCCTCGGCAGCGCCGACTTCGTGCTCTACACAGGCGACGAGGACTGCATGCCACAGAGCATCATCGACGCCACCCAGGCGGGCGTGCGCACCATCGCGCCCCGCCATGAATGGCAGGCCGACCTGGCGGTCGACTTCAGCTTCACCACCCAGGACGAGCTGAACGCCATCTTCCAGAAGCTCGCCTTCAATCCGGTGGGCGACTGGACCTGGAAGCACTACTCGCAGCAGCACCTGGCGATCTGGCGCGCGCTGCAGCGCTGAGCCTCACCACCGGCGCGCCGGTGCCGGCCTGCGCCGGCGGTCGGGGCCGCACATGAAAAACGACCGCCGAGGCGGTCGTTTTGCGTTGGGAGGGGGAGGGCGGTGTCAGTCGTGGCCGTCGTAGGCCTCGAAGCCGGCCAGCTTCACCAGGCTGTCGCGCTTGGCGCTGCTGTAGTCGCTGCGCACCATCTCGCGCACCAGTTCGTCGAAGCTGATGCTGGGCGTCCAGCCCAGCTTCTCGCGCGCCTTGCTGGCATCACCCAGCAGGGTCTCGACCTCGGTCGGGCGGAAGTAACCCGGGTCGACCCGCACGATCACGTCGCCCGGCTTGCAGTGGTGCGCCGGCATGCCGCGGTCCGGCTTGGCCACGGCCGCGACCACGCCGACTTCGTCGACACCGCTGCCGCGGAACTCGATCAGGATGCCCAGCTCGTCGGCGGCCTGGCGCACGAAGTCGCGCACACTGTGCTGCACGCCGGTGGCGATGACGAAGTCCTCGGCCTGGTCCTGCTGCATCATCAGCCACTGCATGTGCACATAGTCCTTGGCATGGCCCCAGTCGCGCATGGCGCTCAGGTTGCCCAGGTACAGGCAGCTCTGCATGCCCAGGGCGATGCGGGCGATGGCCCGGGTGATCTTGCGGGTGACGAAGGTCTCGCCGCGGCCCGGGCTTTCGTGGTTGAACAGGATGCCGTTGCAGGCGTACATGCCATAGGCCTCGCGGTAGTTCACCGTGATCCAGTAGGCGTAGAGCTTGGCCACCGCATAGGGGCTGCGCGGGTAGAAGGGCGTGCTCTCCTTCTGCGGTGTCTGCTGCACCAGGCCGTACAGCTCGGAGGTGCTGGCCTGGTAGAAGCGGGTCTTCTTTTCCAGGCCCAGGATGCGGATGGCCTCCAGCAGGCGCAGCGTGCCGATGCCGTCGACATTGGCGGTGTACTCGGGCTGCTCGAAGCTGACGGCCACATGGCTCATCGCGCCCAGGTTGTAGATCTCGTCGGGCTGCACCTGCTGCACGATGCGGATCAGGTTGGTGCTGTCCGACAGGTCACCGTAGTGCAGGTGGAAGCGCGGGTTGTCCTCGTGCGGGTCCTGGTACAGGTGGTCCACGCGGTTGGTGTTGAACATGCTGGACCGGCGCTTGATGCCGTGCACCACATAGCCTTGTGCCAGCAGCAGTTCGGCCAGGTACGCGCCATCCTGGCCGGTGACGCCGGTGATCAGTGCTGTCTTCGTCATGAGTCGACCCTGAGAGTGATGCCGGGGAGCTTAGGGCGGGCGACGGGGATGCCATCGCGTGAACAGCAGCCCGGGCACCGCCCAAATCCGGCCTGTCCCGCCCACCCGGGCTGCGCACAATGCACGCCGGAGCCCCATAGGCCTGGGGCAGGGAATGAGCAGACGATGACGGAAGCCTTCAAGCAGCACGGTGTTCGCAACCACATCGAGGTGGGGCCCAACATCACCCTGGCGGGCCATGTGATCGGCAACGACAACCGCATCGTGGTGCGTGGCACCAGCGGTCAGTCCACGCTCCACCTGTTCATCAGCGGTGACCGCAACGACATCTTCATCGACCGCGAATCCGAGATCAAAGGCCTGGGCATCTTCTGCGGCAACCATGTGCGCGCCCACAACACCCGCCTGCACCTGGGCGAGGAGTTCACCATCGAGGCCGGCGGGCGCTTCTACCTGTACAACTCCGGCAACACGGTGCAGGTCGGCCACCGCTGCATGTTCTCCAGCGGCGTCACGCTGCGCTGCGGCGAGTCGCCGCACCTGATCTTCGACCAGCACTCGGGTGCCTACCTCGACCAGTCCGACGGCGTGTTCATCGGCGACCATGTCTGGGTTGGCGAGGGCGTCTACATCACCAAGTCGGTCAGCATCGGCGACGAGACCGTGGTCGGCGCGCGCAGCGTCGTGACGCGGCGCTTCACGCAGACCCATGTGGCGCTGGCCGGCAACCCGGCCCGGGTGGTGCGCGAGCACCTGCAGTGGATTCGCAATCCGGGCCTGCTGGAGGAGGGCAGCCGCTTCCACGAGAGTTACCACGCCCAGGCCGCGCGCTTCCCACACGAGGCCGGCGGCTGATCGGCCCCACCCGCAACCCCACCCGCGACCGGGTGTCGCGCGGCCAGGCCGGCGAAGGCCGTGCAATTCCGGCGATAGCGGCCAGCGCGCCGGCCGCAAGATGGGCGCCAACGCAGCGTGTCGCCCGACGCACCCCCGAACAGAACCCCATGAAAACCCTCTGCATCGAAGGCTGGCGGGGTGTGAACCACTCCATCGCGATGGTCAACCAGCACCAGTTGCTGGCGCTGCTGGACGAACCCGGCCTGTGCGTCTACCACCGCGACCTGCCTTTTTTCATGGCGCACTGGAACGCCCGCCAACTGCCGGCCGGCTTTGCCGCCGACGAGCAGGCGCGTATCCAGGCCGTGCCCGAGCCGCCGCCCGGCGAGCCCGTCGACTGCCTGTTCCGCATCGCCTCGCCCTTCCGCACCGCCTTCGATCCGGCGCAGAAGACGCTGAGCTTCATGGTCACCGAATGCTGGCTGGTCGACCCCTGCTTCGACCGGGTGCCGGTCGACACCGCTGCCTTCACCCGGGACGCCAACCGCATCGTCACGCCCTCGCACTGGGCGCGTGACCGGCTGGTCGACTATGGCTTCGACGGCGAGCGCATCCATGTCGTGCCGCATGGTGTCAAGGCCGCCACCTTCCGGCCCCTGCCTGACGAGGCGCGCCGCCAGGCCCGTCAGCAGCTGGGCGTGGCCGAGGACGAGACGCTGTTCCTCAATGTCGGCGTGGCCACCTGGAACAAGGGACTGGACCTGCTGATCGCCGCCTTTGCCGACGTGCGCCGCCGGCAGCCCCGGGCGCGGCTGCTGATCAAGGAGAACAAGGGCCTGTACGGCCTGGGCGTGGACCGCATCGTGGCCGAGCTGCAACGCGACCGGCCCGGCCTGCTGGACGACAACACCCTGGCCGGCATCTCGGTGATCAGCACGCCGCTGGACCAGCAGCAGTTGCGCACGATGTACGCAGTGGCCGACGCCTATGTCTCGCCCTACCGCGCCGAGGGCTTCAACCTGCCCGTGCTGGAGGCCATGGCCTGCGGCACGCCGGCCATCGTCACCGCCGGTGGCGCCACCGACGACTTCTGCCCGGATGGCCTGGCCTGCCGCGTTGCCGCCCGGCCTGGCACGCGGGCCGAGGTGCCGCAGGACGTGGGGCCGTTCCTGGTGCCTGAGCACGACGCGCTGGTGCAGGCCATGGCCCGCGTGGCCGACGGCGGCATGGCGCGCGACGATGCCTTGCGCCGCCAGCAACGTGAGCAGCTGGTGGCCCGCTTCGACTGGCCGGCGGTCAGCCACCGCCTGGCGGCCCTGTTCTGAGCGGCGCCACCGCATGGCCCCGGACATCGCCCTCGCCATCGCCGACACCGACCAGCATGCGCTGGCGCTGAACGCACTGCGCCAATCGGTGGCGCGTTTCCCGGTGCGCCAGGTGCTGGTCTATTCCGACCGGCCACAGGCCTGGCCCGGCTTCGACGTGCTGCCCATCCCCACGCTGCGCCGCATCGAGGACTACAACCGGCTCATCACCCGGCGCCTGGCCGAAGACCTGCGCTGCGCCCATGTGCTGGTGATCCAGTACGACGGTTTTGTGCTCAACCCGCAGGCCTTCGAGCCGCAGTTCCTGGCGCACGATTACATCGGCGCACCCTGGCCGCAGTTTGCCGAGGGGGATGGCGAGGTCGGCAACGGCGGCTTCTCACTGCGCTCGCGCCGGCTGGTGGACGCGGTGGCGGCGCTGGACTACCCCGACCTGTGCGAGGCCGAGGACCTGTTCATCTGCCGCAGCGCCCGCCCGGCGCTGCAGGCCCAGGGGCTGCAGTTTGCGCCGCGCGCCGTAGCGGCCCGCTTTTCGGTCGAGTTCCCCACCGTGCCGTGGCCGACCTTCGGCTTCCACGGCATCTTTCACCTGCCCTCGGTCTACCGCAACGATCTGGACGCCCTGGTCGAATTGCTGTCCAACCGGGTGCTGCAGGGCAAGGCCGGCTACCTGCTGCCCGGCATCACCCGCTTGTCGCCGGCCGCCGGCCAGCGCTACCGGGCGCGGCTGGCCGCCCTGGCCGGCATGGCCGGCCAGCCGGACCGGCTCGCAATGCACAGCGCTGCATGAAGGCATTCCCGTGACCCCTGCCGTCCCCGACGATTCCCCCGTGGTCCAGCCGGTCGCCCGGCCACGCACCCGGCTGGTGGTCTACACCGCCCTGGTCGGCCCCAAGGAGGCGCTGAACAACCCGCTGGACGGCCTGCCGGCCGAGGCCACCACCGACCTGGACCTGGACTTCGTCTGCCTCACCGACGACCCAGCGCTGCGCTCCCCGGTGTGGCGCTTCCTGCAACTGCCCACCAGCCACCTGCCGGCCGAGAAGCTGTCGCGCCGGCCCAAGGCCCTGCCGCACGATTACTTCCCGGATGCCGAGTACAGCCTGTACATCGACAACACCGTCACCTTCAAGCGCCTGCCGCAGGCCAGCGACCTGGCCAGCCCGCGGCCCTACCTGTTCCGCGCCTTCCGCCATGCCCGCCACACCCAGCTCGACCAGGAGGCCTATGCCATCGCCGCGCTGGGCTACGAGGCACCGGCGGTCATCGCCGAGCAGTTCGATTTTTATGCCAGCCGGCTGCCGCTGGGCAACATCACGCCGCTGACCACCGCCACCGTGCTGCTGCGCAGCCACCACCACGAGACGGTGCGGCGCTTCGGCACGATCTGGTGGGAGAACATCCTGGCCTTTGCCAAGCGTGACCAGCTCAGCTTCGACTTTGCGCTGCGCCAGGCGGAGGCCGAGGTCGACTACTTTCCCGGCATCACCCGCGACAACCCCTTCATCCGCTGGCAGGGTTCGCTGTCGCCGGCGCGCCTGCGCGCCAGCTTCGACGCCCGGCGCTACGCCTGGCTGCACCGCGACGATGCGGCGGCACTGGCCGACCCGAAGGCGCATGCGCTGGCCCACGGCCGCGGTGGTGATGCCGCCTACCAGCGGCCGCTGGATCTGCTGGAGTGGCTGTGCTTCCAGCACCGCAGCAGCCTGGGCGGCCAGGTCTCGCCACGCCGCCACATGGCCGAGGCGCTGGCACCCTGGTTGGCACCCCACCGGCGCCCCGGCAGCCGCTTCGTCATCGTGCGCGTGCAAGGTGCCGACGCGCCGCGCGGTTTTGCCGCCGACGAACTGGAGGCCGCCGCGCGTGCCCTGGCCACCTACCTGGGGGTGGGGGCCAACGGCACGGTGCTGGACCTGACGGCGGCCGACCTGGCCGACACCGCCAAGGTCTTCACCCCCGGTGCCGGCCAGCCCTTCGACCTGGTGCTGGTGCTGGGCCTGCCGGGTGAGCGCCTGGGCGACGCGGTGCACAAGCTGGTGCGGCTGGCGCCCACGGCCTGCGGCACCCTGCTGCTGGCCCTGACCAGCCCGGCCAGCCTGGCCGATGCCGGCGCGGCCGAGGCCACCGTGGCCCGGGTCACCGGTGCGCCGGTGCAGGCCGGCCTGCAGGGCTCGCGCCACGACGACCTGCCCGGTCCGCTGCACAACACCGTGGTGGCCTATGCCTGGCCGCCCGCGCCGCTGGGCGCGGCCGAAGCGCCGCTGCACTGACCGGCGGGCGGGTGCGGCGGCCTCTGCGCCGCCGACCCTGGCGCGACTGCGCCCGATGTCCTTTCCCGATCTCCCCCCGCGCCACCCACCCCTGTGGTGGCGTCGGCCCCCCCACGTTCCGACGCCATGAAAAACGCCGCCCGGTCGGCCGCGGTGTGCGGCCGGCCGGGCGGCGTGGTGGGTGGCCGCCGCGCGGTCGGCGCGGCGGTGCCCCCGGGGGGTCAGATCAGCGGTTGCTGGTGGCGCAGCAGTTCCTCTTCCAGCGACACCGTGGGCGCCGCCATGGTCACCACGTCCGGTGCGGCCGTGGTCGCCGCACTGCTGGCGGCCTGGGTGGCCTGGGTCGCCGGCAGGCTGGCTTCCAGGTCATGCGCCGGGGCCGCGGCCAGCAACTCGTCGAGCTTGGGCACCGGCTGGGCAGTCGACTGCGCAAACCAGACGTCGGCCATCTCGTGGGTGCTGCCGTCGGCCGTCTGGTAACCCGAGGTCAGGGCCACCGCGTTGCCATGGTCGATGCGGTCCGAGCTGGCGTGGTTCAGGTCCAGCTGCACGATGCCCAGGTCCACCAGCCCCTTCAGCTCGCCGAGGTCGGTCTTGCCGTCGTGGTTGGCGTCCTGCCAGACCTTCAGCTCGCCGAAGGCGGCATCGGCCTTGTTGATCACGCCGTCGTGGTTGCTGTCCAGCGCGGCCAGCGCGGCATAACCGTCGCCGGCGCGCTGGCCGTTGGCCAGTCGGGTGGACGAGCCGAACAGCTCGCTGCCGTCGTTGATACTGCCGTCGCCGTTGACGTCGCGCACCAGCAGGCCGTCACCCGCGCCAACCCAGCCCACGGTGTGCTTGGTGCCGGTGGCGGTGAGGTCGAACTGCACCCCGGCATCCTTGGACAGCGTGCTCACGCCATCACCGTTGAGGTCCAGCACGATCGGTGACAGGGCTTGCAGCGCCGCGTACTGGTCGGTGCTCATGGCCGCGACACTGGCCGCGGTGAAGGCGGTGGCCTGGGCCATGGACATGCTGGCGATGTCCGCCACGTCCAGCGCCACCACCTGGGTCGCGCTGATGGCGTGCACCTGGGCCGTGGTCAGGGCCGCGGCCTGCTCGGCGCTCAGGGCATGGATGTCGTCGTTGCTCATCCAGCTGATCTGCTGGGTGGTCAGCGCCGCCACCTGGGTCACCGACAGGCCGGCGATCTCGGTGGTGTCCAGGGCCTGGAGCTGGGTCTGGCTCAGCGACGCGATCTGCAGCGTGCCGAAGTCGGCCAGGCCTTCGCTGCCCATGGCCACCAGGTCGGTGGTCTCGATGGCCTGCACCTGGGTGGCGGTGAAGGCGCTCAGCTGGGGCGCTGTCAGCGCCAGGAAGTCGGCGCTGTCCAGGGCTGCGATGTCGTCGGTGGCGAAGGCGCGGATCTGCGCCGTCGTCAGCGCGGCCAGGTCCTCGGCCTCCAGGTTGCGCAGCTGCTCGCTGCCCATGGCCACGATCTGGGCCGTGCTGAAGGCCTGCCACTGGGTGGCGGACAGGGACTGCAGGTCATCGGTGGCCAGGCCGGCCACCTGGGTGGCGGTCAGCGCCCGCAGCTCGGCGGTGGTCACCGCCTGCCACTGGTCCATGCCCAGCGCGGCCAGCTGGTCGGTGCCCAGCGCGGCGAACTGCGCCGTGCTCAGCCCGGCCACCTCGGTGGGCGTCAGGCCCACCATGTCGGCGGCATCGATGGCCCGCAGCTGGGCGGTGGTCAGCGCCGCCAGCTGGGTATCGGTCAGCGCGTCGATGGCGGCGCTGTCCATGGCCTGCAGGTCGGCGGCACTGAGGGCGCGGATCTGGGCGGTGGTCAGAGCGGCGATGTCGGCCAGCTCCAGGTTGCGCACCTGCTCGCTGCCCAGTGCGGCGATCTGTGCCACCGTCAGCGAGGCCACCTGGGTCTCGGTCAGCGCCTGCAGGTCGTCGGTGGCCATGCCGGCGATCTGTGCCGTCGACAGGGCCTGCAACTGCACATCGCTCATGGCCTGCCACTGGTCGCTGCCCAGGGCATTGAGCTGGCCGACCGTCAGCGCCGCCACCTGGTTGGTGCCCAGGCCGGCGATTTCGTCGGCCGCCACACCGGGCAGGTCGGCGGCGTCGATGGCGCGGATCTGGGCGGTGCTCAGCGCGGCCATCTGTTCGCCGGTCAAGGCGCTGATGCCGGTGCTGTCCAGCGCGGCCAGGTCCTCGGTGGCCAGGGCGCGGATCTGCGCCGTGCCCAGCGCGGCCAGGTCGTTGCTTTCCAGGTTGCGCACCTGCTCGCTGCTGAGCGCCACGATCTGGGCCGTGCTCAAGGCCTGGATCTGGGTCTCGGTCAGGGCGCGCAGGTCCTCGGTGGTCATGGCCGCCACTTGCGTGGTGGTCAGGGCCTGCAGCTGGGCATCACCCAGGGCCTGCCACTGGTCGGAGTTCAGCGCCGCCAGCTGTTCGGTCTTGAGCGCGGCGATCTGCTCCGGGCTCAGCGCGGCCAGGCGGTAGGCGTCGATGGCGCCGATGTCGGCGGTCTCGATGGCCCGCAGCTGCACCGTGGTCAGTGCGGCCAGCTGGGTGTCGGTCAGGGCCGCCACGTCACCGCTGTCCAGGGCGGCGATGCCGGCGGCGCTGATGGCCCGCACCTGGTTGATGGTCAGCGCCGACAGGTCGGCGGCTTCCAGGTTGTGCAGCTGGTCGGTGGTCAGCGCGGCGATCTGCGCCGTCGTCAGCATCTGGAACTGGCTGTCGCTCAGCGTGTTCAGGTCGTCGGTGCCGAGCGCCGCCACCTGCGCAACGCTCAGGCCGCGCAGCTGGGTCTCGCCCAGGGCCAGCCACTGCTCGGTGGTCAGCGCGGCGAGCTGGTCGGTGCTCAACGCGGCCATCTGGGCCGAGCTCAGCGCGGTCAGCTTGTCGGCCTCGATGGCCACCAGGTCGGCGGTCTCGATGGCACGGATCTGGCCGGTGCCCAGCGCGCCGAGCTGCTCGGCCGTCAGCACCGCCATGTCGGCGCTGTCCAGGGCCGCGATGCCGGCCACCGTGATGGCCCGCACCTGGGCCTGGGTCAGCGCACCGAGGTCGGCGCTTTCCAGGTTGCGCAGCTGGTCGGTCGTCAGGCCGGCGATCTGGGCGGTGGTCAGGGCCTGGAACTGGCTGTCGGTCAGCGTGTTCAGGTCGTCGGTGGTCATCGCCGCCACCTGGGCCACGCTCAGCGCCTGCAGCTGGGTCTCACCCAGGGACTGCAGCTGGTCGGTGCCCAGCGCCGCGATCTGGGCGTCGCTCAGGGCGCGCACCTGGGCCGTGGTCAGCATGGACACATTGCTGCCCAGCGCCACCAGGTCGGCGGTCTCCATGGCCTGGATCTGCGGCGTGCTCAGCCAGCTGACCTGCTCGCCCGTCAGGGCGGCGAAGTCGTCGGTGCCCATCGCCGCCAGGTTGGTGGGGGTGATGGCGCGCAGCTGGGCCTGGCTCAGCGCGCCCAGGTCGGCCGACTCCAGATTGGCCAGCTGGTCGGTGCTGAGGGCGGCGATCTGCCGGGTCGTCAGGTACTGGAACTGCGTGGCGCTCATCGCGTTGAGGTCACTGCTGCCCAGCGTGGCCAGCTGGCTGACGGTCAGGGCCGACACCTGGGTGTCGGTCAGGGCCAACCACTGGTCGCTGCTCAGGGCATGCAGCTGGTCGCTGGACAACGCGGCGATCTGCGCCGAGCCGAACTCGACGATGTCGGCCGTGCCCAGGGCGGTGATCGAGGCCGCGGCCAGCGTGCGCACCTGGGTGGAGGTCAGCGCGCCCATCTGGTCGGCGGTCAGCGTCTTCAGGTCGTCCGAGCCCAGCGTGGCCAGGTTGGCCGCGCTGATGGCGCGGATCTGGGCCGTGGTCAGGGCCTGCAGGTCGGCACTTTCCAGGGCGCCCAGCTGGTCGGTGGTCAGCGCGGCGATCTGCGCCGTGGTCAGCGACTGGAACTGCGTGGCCGTCAGCGTGTTCAGCGCGTCGGTGGTCATGGCCGCCAGCTGGCTGGCGCTGAAGCCGCGCAGCTGGTCGTCACCCAGGGCCTGCACCTGGTCGGAGGACAGGGCGGCGACCTGGGCGTCGCTGAACGCGGCCACCTGGGCCGAGCTCAGGGCGCGCATGTCGTCGGTGCCCAGGGCTGCCAGGTCGGCGGTCTCGATGGCGCGCACCTGCCGGGTGGACAAGCCACCGATCTGCTCGGCCGTCAGGGCCGCCAGGTCGGCCGAGTCCATGCCGGCGATGGCGGCGGTGGTCAGTGCCCGCACCTGGTCGACGCTCAGGGCGGCCAGGTCGGCCGACTCCATCGCGGCGACCTGGGTGGCCGTCAGCGCGGCGATCTGCGCCGTGGTCAGTTGCTGGAACTGGGTGGCCGTCAGGGCATTCAGGTCGTCGGTGCCCAGGGTGGCGATCTGGGCCGCGCTCAGGCCCTGCAGCTGGGTCTGGCCCAGCGCGCCGAGCTGGTCGGTGCTCAGCGCGGCCAGCTGCACCGAGGTCAGGGCGCCCGCCTGGGCGGCGGTCAGGGCGGCGATGTCGTCGGTGCCCAGGCCGGCCAGGTCATCGGTGTCGATGGCGCGGATCTGGTCGGTGCGCAGTGCGGCGATCTGCTCGCTGCTCAGCGCGGCGATGTCAGCGCTGTCGAAGGCGGTGATGACCCGGGTCGACACGCTGGCCAGCTGTGCGCCGGTCAGGGCGCCCAGGTCGGCCGAGTCGAGCGCCGCCATCTGCGTCGTCGTCAGGGCGTTCAGCTGGGCCGTGGTCAGCGCCGGGAACTGGTCGGTGGTCAGCAGGTTCAGGGTATCGGTGGCCAGGCCGGACAGCTGGGTCGCCGTCAGGCTGCGCAGCTGGTCCTGGTTGAGGGCGGCCAGACCGGTGGCCCCCAAGGCGGTGAGCTGGGCGGTGGTCAGCGCGGCGATCTGCGCATTCGACAGCCGGGCCAGGTCGTCGGTGCCCAGGGCGGCCAGGTCAGCGCTTTCAATGGCGCGCAGCTGGGTCGTGCTCAGCGCGGCCCACTGCGCCGGGGTCAGGGCGGCCAGGTCGGCACTGTCCATCGCCACCAGGCCGTTGGTGCCCAGCGCGGCCACCTGGGCGGTGGTCAGGGCGGCCAGGTCGGCGCTCTCCAGGTTGGCCACCTGGGCGGTGGTCAGCGCCGCGATCTGGGCGGTGGTGAGGCGGGAGAACTGGTCGCTGGTCAGGGCGTTCAGGTCGTCGGTGGACAGCGAGGCGATCTGCGCCGTGCTCAGCGCGGCGGTTTGCCGGCTGTCCAGGGTCTGCAGCTGGCTCGACTCCAGCGCCGCCAGTTGCGCCGTGCTCAGCGCGGCCACCTGGGCCGTGCCCAGGCTGGCGATGGCGTCGGAGGACAGGCCCACGATGTCGGCCGTCTCGATGGCCCGCAGCTGGGTGGTGCTCAGGGCCGCCGCCTGCGTGCCGGTGAGGGCGGCGAAGTCGGCGCTGTCCAGGGCGGCGATGGCGGCCGTGCCCAGGGCACGGATCTGCGGCGTCGTCAGCGCGGCCAGGTCGGCCGACTCCAGGTTGGCGACCTGGCCGGTCGTCAGGGCGGCGATCTGCGCGGTCGACAGCGTGGCGATGTGCTCGGCGTCCAGCGCGTTCAGGTCTTCGGTGGTCAGCGTGGCGATCTGGCTGGTGCTCAGGGCGGCCAGCTGGCGGGTGCTCAGGGCGCCCCACTGGGTGGCGTCCAGGGCGGCCAGCTGGGCGCTGGTCAGCGCGGCGATCTGACCGGTGCTCAGGCCTTGCAGCGCGTCGGTGCCGATGCCGGCCAGGTCGGCGCTGTCGATGGCGCGCAGCTGGGTGCTGGTCAGGGCGGCCACCCGGTCGGCGGCCAGTGCGGCGAAGTCGGCGCTGTCCAGGGCGGCGATGGCCGCCGTGCCCAGGGCACGGATCTGCGCCGTGCTCAGCGCCGCCAGGTCGGCCGACTCCAGGTTGGCCACCTGGGCGGTGGTCAGCGCGGCGATCTGGCTCACGCTCAGGGCCTTGAACTGGTCTTCGCCGAAGGCGTTGAGGTCGTCCGTGCCCATCGAGGCCAGCTGGGCCGAGGTCAGGCCGGTGACCTGGGTGGCGCTCAGCGCGGCCCACTGGTCGGTGCCCAGCGCGGCCAGCTGGGCGGTGCCCAGCGCGGCGATCTGGGCCGTGCCCAGCGCCGCCAGGGCGTCGGAGGACAGGCCGCCGAAGTCGGCGCTCTCGATGGCCAGCACCTGCTCGGCACGCAGCGCGGCCACCTGGGCCGAGCTGAGCGCGGCGAAGTCGGCGCTGTCCATCGCCACGATGGCGGCGGTGCTCAGGGCGCGCAGCTGGCTGGTGGACAGGATGCCGAAGTCGGCGCTGTCCAGGCTGGTGATCTGGCGTGTGGTCAGGGCGGCGATCTGCGCGGTGCTCAGCGCGGACAGCTGGTCGGTGGTCAGCGCGCCCAGGTCATCGGTGGACAGCGTGGACACCTGCTCGTCGGACAGGGCGCGCAGCTGGGCCGAGGACAGGGCCTGCAGCTGGTCGCTGCCCAGCGCGCCGAGCTGGGCGGTGCTGAAGGCGGCCAGCTGGGCCGGGCTCAGCGCGGCCAGCGCGTCGGTGGACAGGCCGGCGATGTCGCGGGTCTCGATGGCTTGCAGCTGGTCGGTGCCCAGCGCGGCCACCTGGGCCGAGCCCAGCACCGCAAAGTCGGCGCTGTCCAGCGCGACGATGGCGGCGGTGCCCAGGGCACGCAGCTGGCCGCTGGTCAGGGCGGCCAAGTCGGCGCTCTCCAGGTTGGCCACTTGGCGGGTGGTCAGCGCGGCGATCTGCGCCGTGCCCAGCGTGGCGAACTGGTCGCTGGTGAAGGCGTTGAGGTCGTCGGTGGCCAGGGCGGCGATCTGGGCCGTGCCCAAGGCGCGCAGCTGGTTGCTGCTCAGGTTGCCGAGCTGGTCGCTGGTGAGCGAGCCGAGCTGGGCGCTGCTCAGAGCGGCGATCTGGGCCGTGCCCAGGGCGCGGAGCGCGTCGGTGCCGAGCGCGCCGATGTCGCCGGTCTCGATGGCCGTGGCCTGTTCCACCGTCAGCGCGGCCACCTGGGCGGTGGTCAGCACGGCGATGTCGGCGCTGTCCAGCGCGGCGATGTTGCGGCTGTCGATGGCGCGGATCTGCGCCGTGGTCAGCGCGGACAGGTCGTCCGAGCTGAGCGAGCGCAGCTGGTTGCTGGTCAGTGCCGCGATCTGGGCCGTGCCCAGCAGGCGGAACTGGTCGCTGGTCAGGTTGTTCAGGTCGTCGGTGGCCAGCGACGCCAGCTGGCTGGTGCTCAGGGCCCGCAGCTGGTTGCTGGTCAGGGCCTGCAGCTGCTCGGCGCTCCAGGCGCCGAGCTGGGCGGTGCCCAGGGCGGCGATCTGGCTGCTGCTGAGCAGGGGCACGGCGTCGCTGGAGATGCCGGCGAAGTCGGCCGAGTCGATGGCCTGCAGCTGGGTGGTGGTGAAGGCGGCGACCTGGGCCGGGCTCAGCGCGGCGAGGTCGGCGCTGTCCAGCGCGGCGATGCCGCCGGTGCTCAGGGCCCGCAGCTGGGTGCTGCTGAGTGCGGCCAGGTCCTCGGACACCAGGTTGCCCACCTGGGCATTGCTCAGCGCGGCGATCTGGGTGGTGCCCAGGGCCTTGAACTGGTCGCTGGTCAGGCTGTTCAGGTCATCGGTGCTCAGGCTGGCGAGCTGGGTGGTGCTCAGGGCCCGCAGCTGGGCGCTGCCCAGGGCCTGCAGCTGGCCGGCGGTCATGCTGCCCAGTTGCTGGCTGGTCAGCGCCGCCACCTGCACCGCGCTCAGCGCGGCGACGGCGTCGGTGCTGATGCCGACGATGTCGGCCGAGTCGATGGCCAGCAGCTGGGCGGTGCTCAGCGCGCCGATCTGGGCCGAGCCCAGCAGGGCGAAGTCGGCCGAGTCCAGCGCTGCGATGGCGCGGGTGCCGATCGCACGGATCTGGGCCGAGCCCAAGGCGCCCAGGTCGGCCGACTCCATCGCCGTCACCTGGGTGGCGGTGAGGGCGCCGATCTGGCCGGTCGTCAGCGCCTGGAACTGGTCGCTGGTGAGGTTGTTCAGGTCGTCGGTGGCCAGCGAGGCGATCTGGCTGGTGCCCAGCCCACGCAGCTGGGTGCTGCTCAGCGCCTGCAGCTGGGCCGCGGACAGGATGCCCAGCTGGTCCGTGGCCAGCGCGCCGATCTGGGTGCTGCTCAGGCCGGCGAGGGCGTCGGTGCTCAGGGCGCTGACGTCGGTGCGCAGGGCCGCCAGCTGGGCCGAGCTCAGCGCGGCGACCTGGGCCGAGCCCAGCACCGCCACGTCGGCGGTGTCGAGCGCGGCGATGCCGGCGGTGCTGATGGCACGGATCTGGGCCGAGCCGAGGGCGGCCAGGTCGGCCGATTCCAGCGCGGCGACCTGGTTCACCGTCAGCGCCGCCATCTGGGTGCTGCTCAGGGCCTGGAACTGCTCGCTGGTCAGGGTGTTGAGGTCATCGGTGCTCAGGCCGGCGATCTGCGCCGTGCCCAGGCCACGCAGCTGGCCGCTGGTCAAGGCCTGCAACTGGTCGGTGCTGAGCGCGCCGAGCTGGGTGGCGCTCAGCGCCGCCAACTGGCTGCTGCCCAGGGCCCGGATGGCGTCGGTGCCCAGGCCGACGATGTCGGCCACCTCGATGGCCCGCAGCTGGGCGGTGGTCAGCGCGGCCACCTGGGCGGTGCCCAGGGCGGCGATGTCGGCGCTGTCCATCGCGACAATGCCGCGGGTGTCGATGGCACGCACCTGGGCCGTGCTCAGCGCGGCCAGGTCGGCGGATTCCAGCGCGGCCACCTGGCGCGCGGTCAGCGCGGCGATCTGGGCGGTGCTCAGGCCCTGGAACTGGTCGCTGCTCAGCGCGTTCAGGTCGTCGGTGCCCAGGGCGGCGAGCTGGGTCGTGCTCAGGCCGCGCAGCTGGGCGCTGCCCAGTGCACCCAGCTGGCCGGCGCTGAGGGCGCCGAGCTGGCCGGCGCTGAGGCCGGCGATCTGGGCGCTGCCCAGGGCGCGCAGCGCGTCGGTGGACAGGCCGACCATGTCGGCGGTCTCGATGGCCTGCAGCTGGGCCGAGCCCAGGGCCACCACCTGGGCGCTGCCCAGGGCGGCCAGGTCGGCGCTGTCCATCGCGGCGATGCCCTGGGTGCTGATGGCCCGCAGCTGGGTGCTGGTCAGCGCGGCCAGGTCGGCCGATTCGAGGTGGGCCACCTGGTCGGTGGTGAGGGCGGCGATCTGGGCGGTGCCCAGGGCGCGGATCTGGGCGGTGCTCAGGGCGTTGAGATCGTCACTGCCCCAGCTGGCGATCTGGGCCGTGCCCAGGCCACGCACCTGGGCGGTGCCCAGGGCGCCGATCTGGGTGGCGTCCAGCGCCCGCAGCTGCGTGCTGCTCAGCGCGCCCAGCTGGGCCGTGCTCAGCGCGGCCACGGCGTCGGTGGCCAGGGCGGCGATCTCGGCGGTGTCGAGCTGGCGCATCTGCGCCGTGCTCAGGCCCTTGACCTGGTCGGCGCTCAGCGAGCCGACCTGGGTGGCATCCAGGGCGCCGACGGCGCGGGTGTCCAGGGCGTGCAGCTGGGCCGACGACAGAGCGGCCAGGTCGGCGCTTTCCAGCGCCGCCACCTGGCGGCTGGTCATCGCGGCCAGCTGGGTGGTGCTGAGCGCGGCGAACTGGTCGCTGGTCAGGCTGTTCAGGTCGTCGGTGGCCAGCGTGGCGATCTGCGACGTGCGCAGGGCGCGCAGCTGGCTCGACCCCATGGCTTGCAGCTGGCTCGCGGTCAGGGCGCCGAGCTGGGTGCTGGACAGCGCGGCCACCTGGGCCGAGCTCAGGCTGGCGATGGCGTCGGTGCCCAGGCCGGCGATGTCAGCGCTGTCGATGGCGGCGATCTGGGCCGAGGTCAGCGCACTGGTCTGGGCGGTGCCCAGGGCAGCGAAGTCGGCGCTGTCCAGGGCCACGATGGCCTTGCTGTCCAGGGCGCGGATCTGGTTCGAGGTCAGGGCCCGCAGGTCGGCCGATTCGAGGTTGGCCACCTGGTCGGTGGTCAGGGCGGCGATCTGGCCGGTGGTGAGCGCGGCGATCTGCTCGCTGCCCAGGGTGTTGAGGTCGTCGCTGCCCAGGGCGCGGATCTGGGCCGTGCCCAGGGCGCGCAGCTGGCCGCTGCTCAGCGCGGTCAGCTGGTCGCTGGTCAGCGCGGCCAGCTGGGCATTGCTCAGGGCCGCGATCTGGCCGCTGCCCAGCGCCCGCAGGCTGTCGGTGGCCAGGCTGGCCAGGTCGGCGCTGTCGATGGCGCGCACCTGGGTGGTGGTCAGTGCGGCCAGCTGGTCGGTGCCCAGGGCGGCGAAGTCGGCCGAGTCCAGCGCGGCGATGGCGCCGGTGCCGATGCCGCGGATCTGGGCCGTCGACAGGGCGGCCAGGTCGGCCGATTCCAGCGCACCGATCTGGGCGTCGGTCAGGCCGGCGATCTGGGCGCTGCTCAGGGCCTGGAACTGCTCGCTGGTCAGGGCATTCAGGTCATCGCTGCTCAAGGCGGCGAGCTGGGCTACGCTCAGGCCACGCAGCTGGGCGCTGGTCAGCGCCTGCAGCTGGGTCGCGCTCAGCGCGTCGAGCTGCACCGAGCTCAGCGCTGCCAGCTGGGCGGTGCCCAGTGCGCCGATGGCGTCGGTGGACAGCCCGGCCAGGTCGGCGCTGTCGATGGCGCGCAGCTGGGCCGTGCCCAGCGCAGCCACCTGGGCGGTGGTCAGTGCGGCGAGGTCAGCGCTGTCCAGGGCCTGGATCGCGGCGCTGCCGAGCGCGCGGATCTGGGTCGTGCCCAACGCCGCCAGGTCGGCCGACTCCAGGGCCGCCACCTGGGCATTGCTCAGGGCGGCGATCTGCTTGGAGCTGAGGGCGGCGAACTGGTCGCTGGTGAAGGTGTTGAGGTCGTCGGTGGACAGGGCGGCCAGCTGGGCCGTGCCCAGGCTGCGCAGCTGGGTGCTGCTCAGGGCCTGCAGCTGGTCGGTGGTCAGGCCGCCCAGCTGGCTGTCGCTCAGCAGGCCGACCTGGGTGGTGCTCAGGCCGGCAATCATGTCGGTGCCCAGCGCGGCCAGCTTGGCGGCGTCCAGCGCACGGAATTGGGCCGAGCTGAGCTGGCCGATCTGGGCCGAACCCAGGTTGCCCAGGTCGGTGGTCTCCAGCGCGGCGATGGCGGTGGCGCTCAGGGCCCGCAGCTGGCTGCTGCTCAGCGCGGCCAGGTCGGCCGATTCCAGCGCGGCCACCTGGTCCGGGGTCAGGGCGGCGATCTGGGTGGTGCTCAGGGCACGGAACTGGTCGCTGGTCAGCGCGTTCAGGTCGTCGGTGCCCAGGGCGGCCAGCTGGGTGGCGCTCAGACCGCGCAGCTGGGTGCTGGTCAGACCCTGCAGCTGGCTCGGGCTCAGTGCGTCCAGCTGGGCGTGGGTGAGCTGGCCGATCTGGGCGCTGCTCAGGCCGCCGAGGGCGTCACCACCGAGGGCGGCGAAGTCGGCCGATTCGATGGCGCGCAACTGGGCGCTGCTCAGGGCAGCCACCTGGGCCGAGCCCAGGGCGGCGAAGTCGGCGCTGTCCATCGCCACCAGGTCGCGGCTGTCCAGCGCGCGGATCTGGCCGGTGGTCAGGGCGGCCAGGTCGGCGCTTTCCAGCGCGGCAACCTGCACGCTGGTCAGCGCGCTGATCTGCGCGCTGCTCAGGGCACGGAACTGGTCGCTGGTCAGCGCGTTCAGGTCGTCGCTGCTCAGGCCGGCCAGCTGGGCGGCGCTCAGGCCACGCAGCTGGGTCGAGCTCAAGGCCTGCAGCTGCGGTGCGGTCAGGGCGTCGAGCTGGGCGCCGCTGAGCGCGCCGATCTGCAGGCTGCTCAGGCCGGCGATCACGTCGGTGGACAGCGTGGCCAGGTCGGCCGAGTCGATGGCGCGCAGCTGCGCCGTGGTCAGCGCGGCGAACTGGGCGCTGCCCAGCGCGCCGAGGTCGGCGCTGTCCATCGCGGTCAGGGCACGCGGGTCCAGCGCACGCATCTGGCTGGTGGTCAGCGCGGCCAGGTCGGCGGACTCCAGGCTGGCGACCTGGGCAGCGCTCAGGTTGGCGATCTGGCCGGTGGTCAGGGCCTGGATCTGGCTGGTGCTCAGCGCATTCAGGTCGTCGCTGCCCAGCGTGGCCAGCTGGCCGCTGGACAGGGCGCGGACCTGGGCCGAACCCAGCGCCTGCAACTGGTCGGAACTCAGCGCGGCCAGCTGGCTGCTGGTCAGCGCGGCGATCTGGGTGCTGCCCAGCGCAGTCAGGTTGGCGGTGCCGACGGCGGCCAGGTCGGCGGTCTCGATGGCGCGCAGCTGGGCGGTGCTCAGGCCCTTGAACTGGTCGGGTGTCAGGGCGGCGATCTGGTCGCTGCTCATGGCCGCCACCGCGGCGGCGCTCAGGCCCTTGAGCTGGCTGGTGCTCAGCGCGGCCAGGTCCTCGGCTTCCAGCTTGGCCACCTGGGCATTGCTCAGGGCGGCGAGCTGGGCGCTGCTCAGGGCCTGGAACTGGCTGCTGGTCAGGGCGTTCAGGTCATCGGTGGACAGCGCCGCCAGCTGGCCGGCGTTCAGGCCACGCAGCTGGGTCGGGCTCAGCGACTGCAGCTGCTCGGCGCTGAGCGCCGCCAGCTGGGCATTGGTCAGCGCGGCGATCTGCACGCTGGACAGGCCGGCCAGCGCCGACGCGCTGACGGCGGCCAGGTCCTCGGCGTCGATGGCACGCAGCTGGGCCGAGCCCAGGGCGGCCAGCTGGCTGGGCAGCAGCGCGGCGATGTCGTTGCTGTCCATGGCCGTCAGGGCGGCAGCGCTGAGCGCGCGCATCTGGGCGGTGCCCAGGGCGGCCAGGTCCTCGGCCTGCAGATTGGCCACCTGGTTGGCGCTCAGGGCGGCGATCTGGCTGGTGCCCAGGGCCTGGAACTGGCTGCTCGACAAGGCGTTCAGGGTGTCGGTGCCCATGGACGCCAGCTGTGCCGAGCTCAGCCCGCGCAACTGGGCGGCAGACAGCGACTGCAGTTGCTCCTCGCTCAGTGCGCCCAGCTGGGTCGAGCTGAGGGCGCCCACCTGCAGGCTGCTCAGGCCGGCCAGGCTGCCGGTGCTGAGGGCGGCGAGGTCGGCGCTGTCGATGGCGCGCAGCTGGGCCGTGCCGAAGGCCGCGAACTGGGCGGTACCCAGCGCGTTCAGCTGGTCGCTGCCCATGGCGGCGATGTCACGGGTCTCGATGGCCCGCACCTGGGCGGTGGTCAGCTGGGACAGCGCGTCGGCGCTCAGGCCGTCGATCTGCGCCGAGCTGAGCGCGGCGATCTGGGCGCTGCTCAGGGCCCGCAGCTGCACCGACGACAGGGCGCCCAGGTCATTGCTGTCCAGGGCCGCCAGCTGGGCACTGGACAGTGCGCGCAGCTGGCCGGTGCTCAGGCTCTGCCACTGGCCGGCCGACAGGCTGTCCAGCTGCGCCGTGCTCAAGCCACCCAGCTGCACCGAGCTCAGATTGGCCAGCCGGGTGTCGTCGAAGCTGGCGATCACGCCATTGTCCAGGGCCCGCACCTGCGCCGTCGTCAGGGCCGCGAACTGGGCGCTCGACAGCACCGACACCTCGCTGGCGTCCAGCGTGGCGATGCCGGCGGTGGGCAGGGCGCGCACCTGGGTCGGGCTGAACAGCGTGAGGTCGGCGGCGTCGAAGGCGGCGATCTGGGTGGCCGACAGGGCGGCCAGGCCGCGGGTCGGGATCACCGGGATCTGGGATTCCGAAAGGGCCGCAATCTGGTCGACGCTGAACGCCGCCCAGTCCGCGGCCGACAGCGCAGCGATCTGGGCGGAGGTCAGCGCGGCGATTTCGGCGGCGGTCAAGGTCGGGATGTTGATAGCCATGATCTGGAATCCTTCGGCGCGGGTGTTTGCAGCAATCTGTTGGTGCGGTGGGCCGGTGGGCTGTCCTGCCCCTGGGGGCCGGGACGACACCTTCGGCGTGTTCCTCGTCGGGTTATCGGGTAGCCCCCAGGGAACTTGAGACGCGAGTAGCCGGCCAAAAGCCGGCCATTTCCGGTCCGGGGCGTGGCCAGCCCCCGCGGGGCGCGCGACGCTGCCCGTGCCATCCGTCACGCTGCGCCGGGGCCGGCCGTGACGGTGTAGGCAGATCGGCCGCGGCGCCGGGGCCGGGCAAGCCGGCTCGGCAGGCGGCGGCAGGACGGCGGCAGGGCGGCGGCAGGGCGGCGGCGCCCGCCACGCTGGCGGCAAATACCCCGGCTTAGCTGCCGCTTATCCGGCTAAGGTTTTGCCGCCGCCTGGGCACCATCGGGTCACGAGGGTGGACCGCCTGTCCACCTTGATCCGCATCAAGTCACGATGGCCGACGCCCAGGACCGCAACCTACCCGCTTCAGAGAAGAAGATCCGCAAGGCCCGCAGCGAGGGCCAGGTGGCACGTTCGCGCGACCTGTCGCACCTGCTGGTGGTGGGCGCGGGCGGCGCGATCCTGGTGGCGATGCTGCCGCGGCTGGGCGACTGGCTGCAGCGCATCCTGGCCACCGGCCTGCGTTTCGACGTGCAGATGCTGGCCGAGCCCGGCGCCATGACCCAGCGCCTGGCCGAACTGGCCTGGGCCTGGATGGGGGTGCTGCTGCCGCTGGGCGGCGTGGGCCTGGTGCTGACGCTGGGCGGCACGGTGGCCTCGGGCGGTTGGAACTTCACCCTCAAGCCGCTGGCGCCGAATTTCGGCAAGCTCGACCCGCTGGCCGGCCTGGGCCGCATGGTGTCGGGCCAGCACCTGGGTGACCTGGCCAAGGCCTGCCTGCTGGCGCTGCTGCTGGGCCTGATCGGCGGCAGCTGGCTGTACTTCCACCTCGGCCAGTTCCACGACGCGCTGGCCATGCCGCTGCCGGTGGCGCTGGCGCACACCGGCCGGTCGCTGCTGGGCGGGCTGTCGCTGCTGATCATCGTGCTGGTGGTGTTTGCCGCCATCGACGTGCCGCTGCAACGCATGATGCTGATGAAGCGCCTGAAGATGAGCCACCAGGAGGCCAAGCAGGAGCACAAGGAGGCCGAGGGCAACGTCGAGGTCAAGGGCCGCATCAAGGCGCGCATGCGCGAGATGGCCAGGAAGCGCATGCTCGCCGCTGTGCCCACCGCCGACCTGGTGGTGATGAACCCGACCCACTTCGCGGTGGCACTCAAGTACGACCAGGCCGGCGCCTCGGCGCCGCGGGTGGTGGCCAAGGGTGCCGACCTGCTGGCGATGCGCATCCGCGACCTGGCCCGCGAGCACAAGGTGCCGGTGCTGCAGGCGCCGCCGCTGGCGCGTGCGCTGTACACCCACACCGAGGTTGACCACGAGATCCCGGCGCGGCTGTTCTCGGCCGTGGCCCAGGTGCTGGCCTATGTCTACCAGCTGCGCGCCGCGCTGGCCGGGCAGGGCGCCTGGCCGAACGACCTGCCGCCGATCGCCGTGCCACCGGACCTGGACCCGCTCAACCCTGCCGCCTCGGCGACACCGGCCTAAGCCATGAATCCTTTGATCGAACAACTCAAGGGCCTGCTGGAAGGCCGTGTGGCGACCCAGATCGCTGGCCGGCTGGGCATCGGCGCCACGCTGCTGAAGTCGCTGGGTGCGCCGATCTTCATCGTCATGGTGCTGGCGATGATGGTGCTGCCGCTGCCGCCCTTCGTGCTGGACCTGCTGTTCACCTTCAACATCGCGATGGCGCTGATGGTGGTGATGGTGGCCGCGCACATGGTGCGGCCGCTGGACTTCGCCGCCTTCCCGACGGTGCTGCTGATCACCACCTTGCTGCGCCTGAGCCTGAACGTGGCCTCCACCCGGGTGGTGCTGCTGGAAGGCCACAACGGTGCCGCCGCCGCCGGCAAGGTGATCGAGAGCTTCGGCCACTTCCTGGTGGGCGGCAACTTCGCGGTCGGCCTGATCGTCTTCGCCATCCTGGTGGTGATCAACTTCATCGTCGTCACCAAGGGCGCCGAGCGCATCGCCGAGGTCGGCGCGCGCTTCACCCTGGACGCCATGCCCGGCAAGCAGATGGCGATCGACGCCGACCTGAACGCCGGCCTGATCGACGAGAAGGAAGCCAAGCGCCGCCGCCTGGAGGTGGGCAACGAGGCCGAGTTCTTCGGCTCCATGGACGGTGCCAGCAAGTTCGTGCGCGGTGACGCGGTGGCCGGCATGCTGATCCTGGTGATCAACATCGTCGGCGGCTTCATCATCGGCGTGGCCAGCCACGGCCTGAGCGCCGGTGACGCCGCCGACCGCTACGTGCTGCTGGCCGTGGGCGACGCGCTGGTGGCGCAGATCCCCGGCCTGCTGATCTCGGTGGCCGCGGCGATGGTGGTCTCGCGCGTCGGCAAGGAAGAGAACATCGGCAGCCAGATCGGTGCCCAGGTGTTCGGCAGCGCCAAGGCGCTGGGCATCACCGCCGGCATCGTCGGCACGCTGGGGCTGATCCCGGGCATGCCGAACGGGGTGTTCCTGCTGATCGCCGCCAGCCTGGGCACGCTGGCCTGGTGGCTGGACCGCAAGGACAAGCTGGCCAAGGCCGCGCCACCGGCGCCGCCGCCCGACGCCCAGCCCGCCAACGCCGAGGCCAGCTGGGACGACCTGCTGCCGGTGGACACGCTGGGCCTGGAAGTGGGCTACCGCCTGATCGCGCTGGTCGACAAGACGCGCCAGGGCGACCTGCTCAGCCGCATCAAGGGCGTGCGCAAGAAGTTTGCCCAGGAGGTCGGCTTCCTGCCGCCGGCGGTGCACATCCGCGACAACCTGGAGCTCAAGCCCAGCGCCTACCGGGTGCTGCTGCGTGGCGCCGTGGTGGGCGAGGGCGAGGCCTACCCGGGCATGCTGCTGGCCATCAACCCCGGTGGCGCCACCATCAAGCTGCCCGGCACCGCCACCACCGATCCGGCCTTCGGCCTGCCCGCCACCTGGATCGAGGAGCGCCAGCGGGAAATGGCCCAGATGAACGGATTTACGGTGGTTGATTGCGCGACCGTCGTGGCGACCCATCTTTCACACTTGATGCAAGTGAACGCAGCGCGCCTGCTGGGCCGGGTAGAGACCCAACAGCTCGTCGAGCACGTCACCAAGCAGGCCCCCAAGCTCATCGAGGATGTGATTCCCAAAATGGTCGGTATCGCCACATTGCAGAAGGTTCTGCAGCTGCTGCTCGATGAAGGTGTGCACATCCGTGACATGCGTTCCATCGTCGAGTGCATGGCCGAGTTCGCCGGCAGCATCACCGACCCGGGCGAGCTGGCCCGCCGCATCCGCGTGCACCTGGCACCGGTGATCGTGCAGCAGATCTACGGCCCGGTGAAGGAGCTGGACGTGATCGCGCTGGAGCCGGACCTGGAGCGCCTGGTCAGCCAGGCCCTGGCCTCGCCGCATGGCGCGGCGCTGGACCCGGGCGTGGCCGACACCCTGACCCGCGCCGCCGCCGACACCGCCCGCAAGCAGGAGGACCTGGGCCAGCCCGCCTGCCTGCTGGTGCCGGACGCGATCCGCGTGCCGATGGCCCGCCTGCTCAAGCGTGCTGCGCCCCGGCTGAAGGTGCTGGGCCACAGCGAGATTCCTGAGACCCATTCGATCCGCATCGGGTCCATCATTGGAGGCACGGCATGAACGTCAAACGCTTTACCGCCCGCACCGCCCGCGAGGCGCTGGCACTCGTTCGTGAAGCCCTCGGTGACGACGCCGTCGTGCTGAGCACCCGGCCCTCGCCCGAAGGCGTGGAAGTGCTGGCCCTGGCACCCGAAGGCATGGCCCGCATCACGCAGGCCGCTGCCCAGACCCCGGTGCAGCGGGCGCCGCAGCCGCACACCCAGCCGGTGAGCGTGCCGGCCGCCCCGGCCCCCGCCCACCGCCCCAGCCTGGCCGAGCGCATCGCCGCCCGTGGCGAGCGGCTGGAGCCACGCGCCGAGCCCCGCATCGAGCCCAGCCTGGACGCCGGCGCGCCGTCGCGCTTCGACCCGACCCGCACCCAGGCCCTGCCCGAGCCCGGCGCCGACCACGGTGTGGCGCGCGACGTCGAGACCCTGGGCATGAGCACGCTGACCTTCCAGGACTATGTGCGTGAGCGCATGCTCAAGCGCCGCCAGGCCGAACTGGAGCAGCAGGCCCCGGCCTCGTTGCCCGACGCGATGATGCCGGCAGCCAGCCGCCACGACGAGCGCGCCGCCGTCCCGCCGCTGCGCGTGGTGGGTGCCGACAGCCGCCGCGCCGCCGCGGCCGAGGCGCCGGCCGGCCTGAACCAGGCCCTGCGCAGCCGCCTGGCCACGCCGCGCCGCGAGCCGCCGGTGCTGCGCGACGAGATCCGCCTGGGTGACAGCGGCCCGCAGAGCCGTGCCCCGGCCGCGCCCGCCCGCTTTGCCGCCCCTGGCCAGCACGATCTGCTGAACGACGGTGCGCCCGCCGCGTCGCCGCGCGACAGCCAGGCGCTGATGGGCGAGCTGCGCTCGGTGCGGGATCTGATCGAGGAACGTTTTGGCATGCTGGCCTTCATGGAGCGGCTGCAGCGCGACCCGCGCCAGGCCGGCCTGTCGCAGAAGCTGTTCGACGCCGGCTTCTCGCCCGCCCTGGTGCGCAAGCTGGTGCAGAGCCTGCCGGCCGACGCGCCCGACGAACTGGCCTGGGCGGCCGGCGTGCTGGAACGCAATGTGCACACCGACGAACATGAGCTGCCGCTGGAAGACCACGACGGCGTGCTCGCCTTGATCGGGCCCACCGGCGTGGGCAAGACCACCAGCACGGCCAAGCTGGCCGCGGCCTTTGCCACCAAGCATGGTGCCGCCCACCTCGGCCTGATCACGCTGGACGCCTACCGGGTGGCCGCGCACGAGCAGCTGCGCACCTATGGCCGCATCCTGGGCGTGCCGGTGCACACCGCACATGACCGCGCCTCGCTGGAAGACCTGCTGGAACTGCTGGCCGGCAAGAAGCTGGTGCTGATCGACACCGCCGGCATGGCCCAGCGCGACGCCCGCACCCGTGAGCTGCTGGACATGCTGCAGCACCCCGCCATCCGCAAGGTGCTGGTGGTCAACGCCGCCGCCCAGGGCGAGACGGTGGAGGATGTGATGGTGGCCTACGGCGTGTCGCAATGCCAGGGCGTCATCGTCAGCAAGCTCGACGAGGCCGTGAAGCTGGGCCCGGCGCTGGACGCGCTGATCCGCCACAAGGCCAAGGTGCTGGGCGTCGCCAACGGCCAGCGCGTGCCGGAAGACTGGCACCGCCTGTCGGCCCAGGCCCTGGTGCAGCGCGCAATGCGCGGTGGCGGCGGTGCGTCCTGGAAGCTGGACGCGTCCGAGGTCAACCTGGTGTTCGCCGCCACCCAGGGTGGTGGCTACCCGGCACCGCTGCATGCCTGAGCGCCGCCGTCGCCCGGCTGCCTTCCCTTCCCCTCCGACCCTGCCGTCCTCCCCCATGCCCGCTTCGCCGCACCGCCGCACCGCCGCACCGCGTGACCAGGCCCATGGCCTGCGCCAGTTGTTTGCCGGTGCCGACCAGCGCTTCGTGCCGTTGGTGCACAACCCGCAGGTGCCGGGCGCCGGCGCGGTGATGGAGCGGCTGTGCGCCGCCTTCACCGAGCAGGGCCTGAGCACGTTGGTGGTGGACGCGGCCGACACCGCGTCGCCGCCGCACGAGCTGGCCAGCGTCGACCTGGCCGCCTGCATCGAGCCGCTGTCGGCCAGCGTGTCCTACCTGGCCGCGCGTGGCCTGCCGATGGTGTACCTGGACAGCCGCGCCACGCTGACCGGCTTCCTCGACGCGCTGCGCGTGGCCGCGCCGCGTGCCGACGTGGTGCTGCTGCATGCCGGCGCGCTGGACCTGCGGCGCATGTTTGCCGGCCGCACGCCCAGCCCGGTGCTGCTGGCCGGCA